>Ga0184623_10000362_pt1 | contig 19326 bp, 17 predicted proteins | sample PLM1_100_b1_FD_133138 | JGI IMG/M metagenome (GOLD analysis project Ga0184623, IMG submission 133138) | Groundwater sediment microbial communities from an aquifer in East River, Colorado, USA - PLM1_100_b1 | ecosystem: Environmental > Terrestrial > Soil > Riparian zone | place: USA: East River... | reverse complement strand
CGATTTCATCGCGGGCCCTGGCCGAGCTGCCGGAGGCCCATCTGGGCGAAGTCCGACAGGCCGCGCAGCTGCTCCGCGAGATTCGACGCCCCTATCGCGGTGAGGCGATACGGGCGCCGGCGGTCGACCGGTGCGAGCGGCTCGATGAGGCCGCGCTCCTCGAGGCGAGCGAGCGCCGCGTAAAGCGTTCCGGCGCCCATCGGTCGGCCGGTGCCCTGCTCGACGTCCTGCATGATCGCGTAGCCATGCTTCGGGCCGTCACTCAGGCTGACCAGGATGAGCAGTGACGGTTCGGCGAACCGTCCGAACTCGGGAATCTTGGGTTCCATCGGACTCCAACTCTTACGACTGTCGATATATCGATTGGCGATATATACGCGATGGGGACGGCGCGTGTCAAGAGTGGAGTTCGTCGCCAGAAACCATAACCTTAACGTTAACGGCAAGGATGTGGTAGCATCGGGGGGTGAGCCACTTAGACGCGCCGCCCGAGACGGTCGCGCCCCTCCTCCGAATCCAGGAAGTTGCCGCCGACGTCGGACTGACGACGAGGACGATCCGCTACTACGAAGAGCTCGGACTCCTCAAGCCGGCCGCGCGCTCCGAGGGTTCGTATCGGCTCTACGATCCCGACGATCTCGAGCGGCTGCGCTTCATCAAGGGTCTGCGCGACGACGCCGGGTTCAGCCTGACCGAGATCGGACAGCTCCTCGAGGACGAGGTCGCGCGAGCCCGAAACCGTGAGCGGTTCCGCTCGACGACGGACCCGGACGAGCGGCGAGCCCTCATCGACGACGCGATGACGCGGGTCGACCGCCAGGTCGCGAGCCTGCGCCAGAAGATCGGACGACTCGAAGAGATGGTGAGTGAGGCCGAGGGTCGACGCGTCCATCTCGAGACGCATCGCGCGGAGATCGACGCCGGCCTCGAGCCCGCGCCGCACACCCACGAATCGCGCCGATGACTATTCGGTTCCACGGCGTGCGGGCCTTCCGCCACCGCAATTACCGGCTCTTCTTCGCCGGCCAGCTGATCTCCCTTGTCGGGACGTGGATGCAGCAGGTCGCCCAGGCCTGGCTCGTCCTCCAGCTGACCCACGATCCACTCTGGCTGGGTCTCGTCGCGGTGGCCCAGTTCGCGCCCGTCATCGTCTTCGGGCTGTTTGGCGGCGTCATCGCCGATCACCTGCCGAAGCGCAAAACGCTCCTCGTGACCCAGATCGTCGCGATGGTCCTCGCGTTCATTTTGTTCGGGCTGACCGCCAGCGGCATCGTCGAGGTCTGGCACGTCATGATCCTGGCGGCCCTCCTCGGGATCAACAACGCGGTCGACATGCCGACCCGCCAGTCGTTCACCGTCGAGATGGTCGGCCGGGGGGACATGACGAACGCGGTCGGGCTGAGCGCGGCCCAGTTCAACGCGTCGCGGATCCTCGGACCCGCGGTGGCGGGGCTGCTCATCGGCGCGTTCGACATCTCGATCGCCTTCCTTATTAACGCCGTCAGCTACTTCGCGGTCATCGCGGCGTACCTGGCGATGCGCGAGAGCGAGCTCCGACCGGTCGAGCCCCTCGACCGCCCGACGTCGGTCCGCGCGGTGTTCGAGAACCTTGCTGAAGGCGCCCGCTACGTTCGCAACACGCCGCTCGTGCTGCTCGGGGTAGCGGTCGTGGGGTTGGCGGCCACGTTCGGCATGAACTTCCAGGTGCTCGTCCCGCCGCTGGCCGACAACATCTTGCACGTCGGCGCGTCCGGGTTCGGCTTCCTGATGGCGGCGTCCGGCGTCGGCTCGACGCTCGCGGCGCTAAGCGTCGCGTTCCAGCGGCGGGTCGGTCCGGGGCCGATCGTCGGCGGCGCGATCGCGCTCGGGCTGGGCTCGATCGTGCTCGCGGTGTCCACCTCATACCCGCTGTCGCTGCTGGCGATGTTCGTTTCGGGTGCCGGCGCCATCGCGATGGCGGTGACGGCGAACACGACGATCCAGATGGCGGTTCCCGATCACCTTCGGGGCCGGGTGATGAGCGTCTACACAACGGTCTTCGCAGGATCCGTACCCGCCGGCGGCCTGCTGATGGGATTCCTCGCCTCGGCGTGGAGCGTCCCAGCGGCGCTGATGGTCGGGGCGTTGGTCACGCTCGCGATCGGGATTGCTTCGGCGTTCTGGCTCCGCCGCATCCGCCGCACCGAGCGCGCCGCCCGGTCCGTCCCCGTCGCGGATCGCGTCGCCGCGGGCGCCTCCGGCGAGTCGCCGCTCACCGTCGCGCGGCGGCGGTAGCCTAGTCGACAAGGAGCGCCGCCTCCTCGGCGAACTGTTCCGCGGCGAGGACCATCCCGTCGACCGTGGGCGCGGGGAAGGCCAGCGCGAGGTGCTCGACGCCGAGCTTCTCGAACGCACGGATCTCCTCGGCGATTTCCTCCGGCGAACCGCGGAGGACGAACGATCGATCGTTGGTTGGGCCGTTGTGCACCCGGGCTCGCGCGGACAGCGTCGGCATCGGTCGGCCGGCGGCTTCCGCGGCGGCCCGGATCACCGGAACGAACGTTGCATATTTCTCCGCGCCGATCGCCGACGAGTGGTAGCCGTCGCCCAGCCTCCCGGCGCGCTGCAGCGCGGGCTCGGAGCGGCCGCCGACCAGGATCGGGAGCTTGGCGCCCTGGGCCGGCAGGGGATTGAATACGAAATCCTCGAGCGGATGGAACCGACCGACGAACGGTTCGGTCGACCCCGACCAGAGGTGTCGCCACAGTTCGATCGTCTCGCTCAGATATGCCCCGCGTTCGTGGAATCGGTCGGCCGCGCCCAGGTTGGTGAATTCCTTCTGGTTCCAGCCGACCCCGACGCCGGCGAGGACCCGGCCGCCGGTCAGTGAATCGAGCGTCGCGATCTCCTTGGCTACGACGACGGCATTCCGCTGCGGGACAACGAGGACGCTCGTTCCGAGCCGCAGGTCGGGATAGCGCGCGCCGACCCAGGTGAGGGTCTGGATGGCGTCGTAGTTGATCCGATACTCGGCCGCCCGCTTACTGCCGTCGACGAGCACGTGATCGGTCGTCCAGACGGCTTCCCAACCGAGCCGGCCGGCGACGTCGGCGGCGGCCTCGATAGCTTCGCGGCTGGCAAGGTCGGTGAAGTTCGGCAGGCAGATTCCGTATCTCATTGACGGATGGTACCCACGGCGGGCAGCGATGTTGCGGGCGATGAGCGGGCTGCCCTCGCCGTCATGGTCGTCCTGGCGATCCCCGCCCTGCTCGTAGGGTGCCTGCGGGCTTGCCCAGGTCGGCGGCGGCGATGGGGATGTCGTGGTCTGGTTGATCCGCTGGCCCGAGGGGTAACGCCCCCGCTTGTTCCCCTTCTTTCGGGCCCTCGACTGGCCATTTAGCCATCCAAGGACTACAAGGCCAGATCGGGTCTGTCAGCCGATCCGTCCGGGTTCCATCCTACGCACGATGACGTCGCTCGGAGGGTGGAACCTCCGGTTCTTGGGGCCTCGAATCTGGCCCAACAGTCCCTGGGTGGATGTCTGGCCAAACTTGCAAGCGCAGAACGTTAGCGCGGCGATCGGACCGCGATTCGTTGAGTCTCGGGTCGTCCCGTCACGCCGCCTGAGCGTGGATCCCGACCTCGATCGGCCCGGAAGCCGTGCCGGGCGGGCTCGGATCTCCGCCAATGTTCCCCGGGCCCAAGTTTGGCCAAGTTTGGGTCCCGCGGGCGGGAGCAGGGAGCGGCCGATACCATCTCGGCATGGCCAATCGCCTTGCCGACGAGACCAGCCCCTACCTCCTCCAGCACGCACACAATCCCGTCGACTGGTATCCGTGGGGTCCGGAGGCCCTCGCCCGCGCCCGCGCCGAGAACAAGCCGATCTTCCTCAGCATCGGCTATGCGGCGTGCCACTGGTGCCACGTCATGGAGCGCGAGAGCTTCGAGGACGCGGCCACGGCCGAGGACCTGAACCGGGACTTCGTCGCGGTGAAGGTCGACCGCGAAGAGCGGCCGGATCTGGACCAGGTGTACATGGCGGCGGTCCAGGCAATGACCGGCCAGGGCGGCTGGCCGATGAGCATGTTCCTCACGCCGGACGGCAAACCCTTCTACGGCGGGACCTACTTCCCGCCGCAGCCGGCCCACGGGATGCCAGCCTTCCGGCAGGTTCTCGCGGGGGTGGCCCGCGCCTGGCGCGACGAGCCACTCGAGGTGCTCGCTGCCGGGACACGGCTCGTCGATGCGCTCGTCCAGCAACAGGCCGGCCCGGCGACCGGCGACGCGCCGACGCGGGCACTCCTCGACACGGCGACCGTCGCGATCGAGGCGAGCTTCGATGCCGCGAATGGCGGGTGGGGAGGCGCCCCCAAGTTCCCGCAGCCGATGACGATCGAGTACCTCCTGCGACGCGCGGCCATCACCGGTGACCCGCGCCCACTCGCCGTCGCGCGGCGCAGTCTCGACGCGATGGCCGACGGCGGGATCCACGACCAGCTCGGCGGCGGGTTCCACCGCTACGCAACCGACGCGATCTGGCTCATCCCGCACTTCGAACAGATGCTCTACGACAACGCCCAGCTGGCCCGCGTCTACACGCATGCCTTCGCCGCGACCGGCGACGCGCGGTACGCGGACGTGGCGGCGGGCACGCTCGACTACATGGCGCGCGAGCTGATGACGACCGATGGCGCCTTCGCCGCCAGCCAGGACGCGGATACGGAAGGGGTCGAGGGCAAGACCTTCACCTGGACCGCCGAGGAGATCCGCGACGTGCTCGGCGACGATGCGGCCGCGTTCATCGATGCATTCGGCATCACGGAACACGGGAACTGGGAGCACACGAACATCCTGTCGCGGGTCGTTCCGCCGACCGGCGACCCGGCCGCCGAGGCCGGACTCGCGGCGTCCCGCGCGAGGTTGTTGGAGCATCGTGCGACGCGGCCTCAACCGGCCCGCGACGACAAGGCCCTGGCGGCCTGGAACGGGCTGGCGATCGGGGCCTTTGCCGACGCGTCGCGCCAGCTCCCGGGAGCCGATCGATACCTCGGGATCGCCACCCTGGCCGCGGACGCGATCGTCGCGGGACTCCTCCGGCCGGACGGCCGGCTCGGTCGGTCATGGAAGGACGGCCGATCGACCGGCGAGGGTGTTCTCGAGGACTACGCCCACCTGACGGACGGCCTCCTCGCTCTCTACGAGGCATCGTCCGACGAACGGTGGTTCACGATCGCGAGGTCCCTCGCCGACACGATCCTGGAGCGGTTCGCCGACCCGAACGGTGGGTTCTTTGACACCGCCGACGACCACGAGCCGCTCGTTACCCGGCCGAAGGACGTCCAGGACAACGCCGTCCCGGCCGGTAGCTCGATGGCCGCGTCGGTCCTCCTCCGGCTCGCGGCGCTGACAGGCGAGGCCCGTTATCGGGAGGCCGCCGAGCGTGCGCTCGCGACCGTGACCTCATACCTCTCGCGCTATCCGACGGGTTTCGCCAACTGGCTTTCGGCGGCTCACCTCCTGGTCGAGCGAATCGACGAACTGGCGATCGTCGGCGAGCCGGGCGATGCGGCGACCCGGGCGCTTGTCGCCGTAGCCTCCGACGGGTTCCGCCCGAGCCTCGTCCTGGCCGTCGCCGCCGATTCGGCCGCCTCCGTAGTTCCTCTGCTCGTCGATCGCGAGATGATCGACGGCCAGCCGACTGCCTACCTCTGCCGCGACTTCGCCTGTCGCCTGCCGGTCACGGACCCCGCCGCCCTCCGCGAACAGTTGACCGCCGTGGCGTCGACGCCCCGGTGACGGGCGTCTCGATCCGTCTTCTCGCGCCCGATGACGACGCGGCGGCGATCGGCGAGATGACGGTCGCCTCCTACCTCACCAACGAGGGCGACACCGATACCGGCTACCACGCCGAGCTCCGCCGAGTCGCCCGCCGAGCAAGGCACTGCCCGGTTCTCGTTGCAGTCGACGACGCCTCGGGTGCGATCGTCGGGACCGTGACGTACGTGCCGGGACCCGACAACCCGTTCGCCGAGCTCGAGCGCGGCGATGAGGCGGGCTTCCGGATGCTCGCCGTCGCCCCAGGCGCCCAGGGTCGCGGGATCGGTCGTGCGCTTGCCGCCGCCTGCGTCGATCGCGCACGGGCGGAGGGGCGCGGCGGGCTGGCGATCTTCACGCGGCCGACCGCTCGACCTGCCCACGCCCTCTACGACTCAATGGGCTTCGTCCGCGACCCCGAGCGCGACTGGGAGTTCGAACCCGGCGAATGGCTGTGGGCCTTCGCACTGCGCTTCTGATCTCGCCGAACCCGCGAGGGGCCAAATCCGGATGGTTCCAACCAACACGAAATCATTCCGCTTGGATGGACGCATCTCGAAATCGGCCAAGCAGGGCCAGATTTGGGGGCTGCACGGAATCGGACGGCTGAGAACGCGGGCGGCGGCGGAGCCCTAGGGCCCGAAGACGACGATGACGGTGCCGGTGCTGTCCGCTTCGGGGTCGTGGTTGGCCGCCGCGTTGTAGATGCCGGTCGGCGCGAACGTCAGGTTCGTCACGGTGAACGTCACGTTGGTTGTCGTCTTCGGGATGCTGGGTTTCTGGAGCGTGCAGACCCCCGTCGAGTTTGTCTTGCAGGTCCCGGTCCCGCTGGCGCCGCCGCTCCAGACACCGGTGACGGTGACTCCGCTGATCGACGCCTCGGCGGCGTCGTGGACGCGGACCGTCACCTTCGCCGTCCACGATGACGTCTGGACGGTCTTCGTCCCATCGAGATCGCCGACATGGAGCATGACGGGCGGGCTCGTCGTGATCGTGAATGTCGCCGGTGCGCCCCACTGCGAACCATCCGAAGTCCGATACGTGAACTGGTCGACCCCCGACCAGCCTGTCGCAGGCGTGTACTTCGTCTTCGCCGAGTCGGAGTAGGGTGGCAGCAGCGTCACGCAGATGACACTCGACAGCGAATTCAGGGTCCCATGCGCGGGTGGCGTGACGATCTGGAACGTGAGATTGCACGTCTCGACGTCCGATCCCGACAGGGAGATCGATACGGCCGTCTGATATTTCGTCGTCGCGGTCTTGGGCGCCGCCGTCGGGGCGTCGTTGACCGACGCAATGGTCACTGAGACTGCGGCACTCGCCGTCCCGCCCTGGCCGTCGGAGACCGTGTAGGTGAACGAATCCGGGCCGTAGTAGTTCGGCGGGGGCGTGTAGACGACCGTCCCGTCGGGGGCGATCGCGACGGAGCCGAGGTCGGGTGCCGAGACGGTGCTCGGGGTGAGCGTGTCGCCATCGACGTCGGTGTCGTTCGCGACGACATCGATCGCGACGGGCGCGTCCTCGTTCGTCGTGGCCGCGTCGGCCGTCGCCGTCGGCGCATCGTTCGTCGCCGTAACGATCACGTTGACCGTCGCGGAATCGGTGAAGCCGATGCTGTCGGCGATCGCGTAGTCGAAGGCATCAGGCCCGTTGTAGTTCGCGGCCGGGACATAGCTCACCGTGCCGTCGACGGCAAGCAAAGTCGACCCGTGAGATGGCTGGCCGACCGCGGTGACGCTCAGGGCGCCCCCGTCCGGATCGATGTCGTTGGCCAGGACGTCGATCGACCCGCTACCGTCCTCCGCGACCGACGCGCTGTCGTCGACCGCGACCGGCGGAGCGTTGACGCTGACGACGGTCACCGAAACGTGTCCGCTCGCGGACCCACCCGCGCCGTCGCCGATCGTGTAATCGAACGCGTCGGCCCCCACGTACCCGGGCGCCGGCTGGTAGGTGATCGTGCCGTCGGCCTCAAGCGTCGCGCTGCCGTTCGCCGGCGTGGACACGCTGCCCACCGCGAGCGTGTCGCCGTCGACGTCAGTGTCGTTCTCGAGGACGGCGACGGAGCCGGCGGTGTCGCGGAGCGTGACGAGCACGTCGTCGACGGCCGTCGGCGAGTCGTTCGCCGGCGTCACCGTGACGGCCACCGATCCTGTGTCCGAATTGCCCGTCCCGTCGTCGACGGTGTAGTCGAACGTGTCGGCGCCGGCGAAGTTCGGGTCGGGCGTGTAGCGAACCGTGCCGTCGGGCTGGATCGCGGTCGTGCCGTTGGCAGGATCCGTGGCCGCGGTCACGGTCAGCGCGTCCCCGTTCGGGTCAGTGTCATTGGCGAGAACCGCGACGTCGGTCGGCGAGTCTTCGGCGGTCGTGGCCGCGTCGTCGACGGCAACGGGCGCGTTGCTGTTCGTCGGCGGCGGTGGCGGCGTTTCGACGAGCGCCTTCCGGGCGTTGACGATCCCGCAACCGTAGTACTTGGGATATTTCGGGTCAGTGATCGCCATCCCGGCCAGGGTCGTCGTGGCGCAGAGATGGGCCTTGACGTCGTCGGCGAGCGTGGCCGGGTCTCCGGCGTTCTCGATCCCGGCGGAGAGAATGAGAGCCGCGACACCGGCGACATGCGGCGAGGCCATCGACGTCCCGCTGTTCGCACCGTAGCCCTGCGGCTTGCAGAACATGCACGACCCGAGAGGCACCGGCGAGATGATCGCGTCGCCCGGGGCGGCGATGTCGACCTGGGTGCCAGTGCAGGAGTAGCCCGTCAGCTTGTCGGCCGTGTTCGTGAACGACGTGGCGATGACCTGGTCGTACGCTGCTGGGTAGGCGACGGCGCAGCCGTACAGGAGCTCATTGAAGTTGTTCGGGTTGACGTTGCCGCCGGCCGCGACGATCGTCAGCCCGGCCGCCGCCGCGTTCGCGACAGCGGTCTGGAGGGCGGCCGATACATCGTGGCCGCCGAGGCTGATATTGACGACGTCCATGTCGTGGGTGACCGCCCAGCCGAGGGCCGCGATGAGACCCGAGTAGTCGCCCTCGCCGGTCGCGCCGAGGACCTTGAGCGCATACAGCTCGACGCCCGGTGCGACGCCGACGACGAGGTAGCCGTTCTTCTGAGCGGCGGCGATGCCGGCGACGTGGGTGCCGTGGCCGTTGTCGTCCATCGGGTCGGCGTCGTTGTTGACGAAGTCGTAGCCGCCGGCGTAGTTCAGGTTGAACTCGGGATCGACGACGTACGGCACGTTGTCGGGGTCGTCGTGGATGTAGTCGAGTCCGGTGTCGATCACCGCCATCTTGATCCCCTGGCCGGTGTTGCCGGCAAGGTGGACCGGGCGCGTCCCGATGTGCTCGACGCCCCAGGCGTTCTCGTACTCGAGGTCGCCGGTGCCGCCCGCGTGGTCAAAGGCCGTGATCTTGTGGTCGAGCTCGACGTGCTTGACGCCGCCGGCCTTCTCGAGCTGCTTCAGCTGGCCGCGCGGAAGGTCGATGCTGAGGCCGTTGATCAGGTCGAGGTGGCGCCCGACTTTGCCTTCGAGGCGTTCGACGGCCCGCTCGGACGCGCGATCAGGCCGATGGTCGAACGTGACGATCGCGCGGACCCGCTCCTTGTCGGCCGCGCCGCCCGGGGACCTGGCCGCGGTCGCCGCCGGGGCGACCAATGCGAACACGAGACTGAGCGTAAGCCCGACGGCTTGTCGACGACGGATGCGGTCCATGTTCCCCTCTGACCGGCGCGCGCAAGATCGTGACGGTACCCCGCCCTGCGGCCCCGTACAAGGGGGCAATAGGCGTATTGGCACCAGTCCTTGAATCCGGTCGCGCGGCCGGGACCGTAGCATGCGCGAGATGCGTTTCGGACCGTTGATCGTCGCGGCGTTTTCGTTTGCCGTTTACCTCCGTACCCTCATGCCGGGAATCGCCTTCGGTGACTGGGGCGAGATGCAGACCGTGCCGCACGTCCTCGGCGTCGCCCACCCGACCGGGTACCCGACATACATCCTCCTCGCCTGGCTCGCCGAGCTCGTCCCGATCGGCAGCGTCGCCTTCCGGGCGAACCTGCTGTCGGCGGGGCTCATCGCCGCGGCGCTCGGGACCGTCGCCGTGATCGCCGAGCGGCTCGGGGTGCGGCAGTCGATCGCGGTGGCGGCCGCGCTCGCGCTGGGTGCCATCGGGACGGTCTGGGCCGCGGCCACGGTAAGCGAGGTCAATCCGCTCCACCTCCTGCTCATTGCCCTGATCCTCCACCGGGCGCTCGTGTGGGCGGAGCGCCGGCGACCCGCGGACCTCGTGCTCGGCGGGCTGCTCGTCGGGCTTGCCGGGGGCAACCACCTGCTGACGCTGTTCGTCGCCCCGTTCGTGGTCATGTACGTGCTGTGGGCCGGCCGCCGCAGGCTTCGGGCCAGGCCGTGGCTGCTACCCGCGGCCGCCGGCGCCGGCCTCCTCGGGCTGTCGGTTTATCTGTACATCCCGATCGCAGCCAGTCTCGATCCGCCGCTCGCGTACAACCACCCGACCACGCTCGAGAGCGTCTGGTGGCTTGTCAGCGGAACGCAGTTTCGTGGCCAGTTCGACTTCCTGAGCCCAAAGGGGCCCGGCGAGTTCATTGGCTCGCTGCCCGCCCTCTGGGCCCTCGTCACGGAGCGGGCGACACCGGTCATGCCGATCCTCGGCGTCGCCGGGCTCGCGCTCCTCGTCCGGCGCCGACCGGCGTTCGGTCTGACGCTGGTCACGATCCTCGTGTTCGGCATCTATGTCTGGGCGAACTACCTGCGCCTCGAGCACTACCTGCTCGTTCCCTGGCTGATCCTCGCGCTGGGCGCGGCGGTCGCCGTCAACGGCCTCGCCGATCTGGCGCGAGGTGTGGCCGAGTGGCGACGACCGTTCCCGGGTGCGATGCCGGACATGGGAGTGGTCGTCGGGGCGCTGGCGATCGTCGGCGCGGTCGGGCTCGCGTCATCGACCTGGGCCAGCGCCGATCGAAGCGCGGACCGCTCCGGCGAGGAGTACATCGCGGCGGTGTTCGCGGCGCTGCCGCCGAGTGCGGTGATCCTGTCCGAGTGGGACGAGTCGACGCCGCTCTGGCACGGCCAGCATGTCCGCGGCCAGCGGACCGACGTCCTGATCGTCGACGACACGAACATCGTGTACGAGGGCTGGGTGACCCGCGAGGCGCGGATCGCGTCGGTGATCTGCGACCGACCCACCTTCATCCTCAGGCTGCTCGAGAGCGACCTCGTACCGACGCGAGCGGAGTACACGCTGACGCCGTTCCTGTCCGTGCGCGTCGCCGTCGGTGCCCCATCGGCGTCCATCGACCGTGAGATCTACCGGGTCGAGGCGCGGCCCGGGACGTGCGGCCCATGACGGAGGCCGAAGCTAACCCTCGGCCCGCGGCGACGGTCGTCCTGCTTCGGCCAGGCGCCGGCGGCCCCGAAGTCCTTCTCACCCGCCGACCGTCGACGATGGCGTTCGCCGCCGACATGTACGTCTTCCCAGGTGGCGCCGTCGACCCCGCCGACGACGACCCGAGGCTCGCGGCGCGATCCGTCATCACTCCTGAAGTCGCCCGCGCCACGCTCGGCGGTGACCTCGGCGCGCCAGAGGCGCTGGCCCGCTACATCGCGGCGCTGCGCGAGCTGTTCGAGGAGGCCGGCGTGCTCCTCGCCGAGCCGGCACTCGATGCTTCTACGGCAAGGTCCGCGCGCGAGGCGCTGCTGGCCGGCCGCTCCACGCTCCCGGACCTTGCGGACGCCCTGGATCTCCGGCTGCGGACGGATCTCCTCGCGCCGATCGGCCACTGGACAACGCCGCCGATCATGGCCCGCCGGTTCGACACGCGGTTCTTCGTCGCCGAGCTGCCGGACGAAGCCGAGGCGACGTTCGAAACGGACGAGATCGTCGGGTATCGCTGGGGGACGCCCCGTGCCGCACTCGACGCGATGGCCGCGGGTGACCTCGCGATGTGGGTCCCGACGAGCGCGACGCTCCAGCAGCTGGAGCACGTGTCCGGACTCGAAGAAATCCGGCGGCGGATCGTGCCGGGCCCCGTGGCCGCGCCCCGCGTCGTCGCGGAGCGGCCGGGGATCACCCGCGTCGTGGTTTCGGGCGCCGGCGCCGTGCCGGGCCAGATCGTGAACACGTATCTGGTCGGTCGGCTGCGGCTAGTGCTCGTCGACCCGGGCGACCCGTCCGACGAGGCGGCGACGGCGGTTCTCGGCGCCGCGGACGCGGCAGGCGGCGAGATCGTCGCGATCGCCCTGACCCACGTCGATCCGGACCACGCGGCCGGTGCCGAAGGCCTTGCCCTCCGATTGAACGTCCCGATCTTTTCCGGTCCAGGTGGCGGGCGGCCGCTCCCGTATCCGGTCCGCGAGCTCGCCGACGGCGAGCGAATCACCGATGGCGACATCGGGCTCGAGGCGATCGCGACACCGGGCGTGCGACCCGACCACGTCGCCTATGCCATCGACGTCGAGGCCAACACCGGGGCCATCCTCGTCGGGGATCTGATCGGTCCGCAGGCAGATCGGGCCGTCCTGGGTCCTGTCGACGAGGCCGCGCGGGCCGCGTCGATCGATGTCATCGCGGCGCGGCGTCCCGGTCGGCTCTTCCCGGGCCACGCGGAACCGCGGGGTCTCTACGCGTTCGGGTCAGCGGGGGAGTGACGCCGCCAGGTTCCGGAGGAAGTTGAGCCCCTCGTCGACCTCGCCACGGGGCGCATACGGCCCGGGCATCAGGAAACACGGCCGGCCCGCGAGCGCGACGCCGTGCAGCTGGCCCCAGGTCTCCTCGAGCCGCCGACCTGCCGCGATCTCCGCAGCGCGCTTGTAGACGAAGACGACCGCCGCCGGACGCCAGATCGCGATCTTCTGCCAGAGCGGCCCGACGCCGGCGGTCAGCGTCGCGTCCGTCGCATCGTCCCGCGCCGTCGGCAGCTTGAGCAGGTCGGTGATGCCGTGGCCGGCCGCGACGAGGGCATCATCGGCCGCTTCGATGGGCGTGTTGGACGGGAGGATCGTCGCCTTCATGAGGCGCTGCCAGAACGTCCGGCCGAGCCTGCCCTGGTGGTAATGACCTGCGTCGACGCTGACAGGCGACGGGTTGAGCCCGACGAAGAGGAGCCGATCGCGAAGCGGCGGCAGGTCGGCCAGGGTCTCGACGGACCGTCCGTCAACCTCGATCGTCGCCCGGTGCGGACCAGCCGCCGGCCGCTCGATCTCGATCTCGAGGCCCACAGGCGGGTGTCCGTTCATCGTGCCTAGGGTAGGGCCTCGCGCCCGACTACCGGGCGCCCGTCAGCCGGTAGCCCAGGCCGTATTCGGTCGCGATGTAGGACTCGCCCGGTGCGACCGCATCGAGCTTCATTCGAAGGTTGCGGATCGTCATCCGGAGGAGGTGGACGTCGGCGTCATAGCCGGCGCCCCAGACCGCGGCGAGCACGTGGCGATGGGCGACGAGCTGCCCGGCGTGCTCGACGAGATAGGCGAGGAGGCGGAATTCCGTCGGGGTCAGGCGGACGTCGTCGCCGCGAAGCCGGGCTCGGTGGTCGTCGAGATCGACGACGAGGTCGCGGTGCTGGAGCCGGCGCGGCCGTTCCGGTGTCGGCGTCGATGCCCGTCGCAGGGCAGCCTCGACCCGGGCGAGGAGCTCGGGGAAGCTCAGCGGCTTCGTGATGTAGTCGTCGGCGCCGAGCTTGAGCCCGCGGACCTTGTCGGTCTCCGAGCTCCGAGCGGTGACCATGAGGATCGGGACCCGACTGAACTCCCGAATCCGCTCGATGATCTGCCAGCCGTCGAGGCCGGGCAGCGCGACGTCCAGGATGACGAGGTCGGGGTGGTCGTCGTAGAAGCGACGCAGCGCATCGTTTCCGCTCGACGCGACGACCGGCCGATAGCCTGCCTTCTCCATCCACAGCTCGAGGAGCCCGGCGAACTCGGGCTCGTCCTCGACGATGAGGATCCGCTCAGCCATGGGCACCCTCCGGCGACGGTGCGGCAGCCCCCGCCGGCCGCTGGTCACGTCGGGCGAGGCGGCGTCTGTCCTCGAGGATCGGCAGGCTGAAGGTGACGCGCGTTCCCGGCCGCCCGTCCGGTCGATCGCCCAGCCAGAGCCTGCCACCGTGCGCCTCGACGAGACGGCGGCAGATGTAGAGGCCGAGGCCGGTCCCCGGAATCCGCGATTCGCGCACGTTCCAGGCGCGATGGAACGGCTCGAGGACCAGGCTCCGTTCGGCTTCGGGCACGCCGACCCCTTCGTCGTCGACAGTCGCCACGAGCCAGTCGCCATCGACGGATGCCCGGAGAACCACGGGCGACCCGTCAGGCGCGTATTTCAGGGCGTTGCCGACGAGATTCTCCAGCACCCGGCCGATCCGCCCCGCATCGACATCGACCGGCGGAAGGTCCGGCGGAAGCTCGAGGACAAGGCGGGCGTCGTCGCCGGATAGCGCGAGATCGCCGTTGAGGCGCGCCGCAAGCGCGGCGAACGCGACCGGCGCGCGCTCGAGGATCAGCGGATCCGCGTCGAGGTGGGTCACATCGAGGATCTGATCGACCAACGATCCCAAGCGCGTCGTGACCTGGTGGATCCGGTCGACGTAGTCGCGTTGCTGGTCGGCGTCCAGGTCGAAATGGAGGACGGTTTCTGCATAGCCGCGAACAAGGGCGAGCGGGGTCCGCAGCTCGTGGCTAACCGTCGCCACGAAACCTTCGCGCAGCTGCTCGAGCGCACGGACGGCGGTAATGTCGCGCAGGATCGCCGTCGCCCGGATGGCCCCACCCGGTTCCGACGGGGCCCGCGAGTAGCCACCCGCGACGCGAATCGGTCCGCCGAGCGGCGACAGGATTGCGGCTTCGCGGTAACCGATGGGCTCGCCGGACGCGATCACCTCGCCGAGCGGGCACTGCTCCTCGCCGTGTCCGCCGGCCGCCGCACAGCCCAGCACCTCGCCGCATGTCCGACCGATCGCGGCCGCGGCCTCGATCGCGAGCGTTCGCTCGCCGGCCGGGTTCAGCCGAACGACCCGCCGCGTCTCGTCGACCTGGAGGATCACGTCGGTCGCGCCGTCGACGACTGCGCCGAGCTCGTGGCGTTCACGCTCCAGGGCCTCGCGCAGCCGTGCCCCGCCGAAGGCGACCGCGAGCTCGTGCCGTGCGAGCTGCGCGACTCGGAGGCCGTCGGCGTCGAGCCCGCCCTCGACCGGCATGCGCAGGGCGAGCAGCGTCGCCGGCGGCTCCTCGCCGAGCACGACGAGCTGGAGATCGGGCCGCTCGGTCGCCATCCGGCGCCCATCGGCGACGCCCGCCAGCCGATCCGGCAGCGGATCGTCGAATGGCCCGGTCGACGCGAGCAGCCCGAGCTCGGGCCGGCCGGTCTCACCGAGCCAGATCGCGCCCGCGGCAGCCCCAGACAGGCGGACGAGCTCGACGATGACCGCGCGACCGAGCTCCGCCGGCGACCCGCCCGACGCGATCAGCTGGCTGAGCTGGTACTGGGCGAACAGGGCGTCCGCCTCCCGCTGAGCCTGGTCGAACGCTCGACGATGATCGCCTTCGAGCGCCGAGATCCGGGCCCTTAGGCGGGCGACCTCCTCGGTCTCGTCGCCCCCAATGCCTTGGTCCGTCATCGCTCCGCCATTGCGAGGAGGAGGATGAAGCACGAGACGGCACCCGGATCGAGATGGCCGATGGACCTCTCGCCGAGTCGGAGCGCGAGGCCGCGGCGGGCGATGAGCGGGCGGGTCGATCGCATCCCCATCCGTGCCGCGTCGAGCGCCGCGCGCTGAGCCGCCGCCCCGGAACCCCCGGCCGAGATCGTCGCCACGAATGCCTCGGCCGCCGGGCCGAGCGTGTCGAGGATGGTCTTGTCGCCCACGGCGCATCGGCCGCGCCGCGCAAGTCCCGCGGCCGCGGCCACGAACATCTCCGCAATAAGCGGTGGTCGCAACGTGTCCGCGTCCCCGGCGCGGAACCCGGCCTCGATGAACGCGGTCCCGAGGAGCGGCCCCGATGCACCGCCGACGGTCGCAACGAGCCTGTGCCCGACCGCGCGCAGGAGGTCCCCTGGCGGCGTCTCGGGCGGGAGCTCGGCCAGGAGCTCTTCCACCGCCCGGAACCCGGTCGAGAGGTTGTCGCCGTGGTCGCCGTCGCCGAGGACCGCGTCGAGCCGGGTCAGCGCGGCCGCATGGCGGTCGACGGCCCGTCGGGCGCGATGCAGGGCGGCCCGAAGATCGGCGGCATCGATGCCTTCGACCGACGCGGCGGATGCGGCGGACGCGGCGGAGGCGGCGGCCTCGGAAGAAAAGGGTGACGGAACGGACACGCGGCGTTCCTGGCGGATTCCGATCGGCCGAGTGTAGACAGCGGGCAACGAACGCGGCAATCGCCGGAGCGGCTCCGAATGGCATCCTGAGCGGATCCAACGCGTATCCAAATGCTTCTTTGCTTTCTTCTTGACAGGTTGCCATCCAGCATCGGTGGCCTCACCCGAAGAAGGCGAAAGGAGGGACGATTGGTCGGTCTCGTTCTCATCTCCCACAGCTCGTCGATCGCCGACGGGTTGCGGGACATGGTCCTCCAGGTAGCCGGTTCGGACGTGATTGTGGCGACGGCCGGTGGGACGGATGACGGCCGGCTCGGGACGAGCGCGCCACGCATCGCCGCGGCGATCCGCTCGACTCTCGAGGGCGGCCCGGACGGGACCCTGATCCTGCTGGATCTTGGGAGCGCTGCTCTCAGCCTCGAGCTTGCCCTCGAGGAATTCGACGCCGACGAACGGGCACGGCTCCGGGTGAGCGAGGCGCCGCTCGTCGAGGGCGCGGTCCTGGCCGCAGTCCAGGCAAGTGTCGGCGCGACGCTCGACGAGGTCGCTGAGGCGGCCGCGGGTGCCGCCTCGATGCAGAAGATGCCGACGGACTGACGATGGCCGAGCTTCACCTGACCGTCCTCGATCCTGCCGGACTCCACGCCCGCCCGGCCGCCCAGGTCGTCCGGACCGCCGGACGCTTCCTGAGTCGAATCACGATCAACGTCGGCGACCGCACGGCCGACGTGAAGAGCCTCATCGCCCTGCTCGGCCTGACGATCCGTCCCGGAGCCGAGATCACTCTCGCCGCCGATGGCCCCGACGACGACGCCGCCCTGGCGGCCCTTCTCACGGAGCTCGGCGCCGCCGTCCAGCCGTCGCAGAGCGACGCTGAACAGACCTGAAGGAGGAATTTCTCTCGTGTCGACGTCACCCACGTTGTCCCAGAAGCTGACCGCAGAGGCGATCGGAACCGCCATCCTCGTGTTCATCGGTGCGGGCTCCGTGCCGTTGACCCTCCTGCTGACCGGCACCAATCCGTTCGGCAGCGCGGAGCTGTCAACGATCTCGTTCGCCTTCGCCTTCGCGATCTTCGCCGCCGTCTATTCCGTCGGTCACATCAGCGGTTGCCACATCAATCCGGCCGTCACGATCGCCCTCTACGCGACCCGCAAGATCGATGCGACGACGGCGGGGAGCTACATCGTGGCCCAGCTCGTCGGCGCGTTCATCGGCGCCGGGCTGACGCTTGTCATCCTTAGCGGCAACAACCCCGCGACGCTGGGACTCGGAGCTGTCTCGGTCAACGCCGGCGCCGGGAACCTCGTCGGTCTCGCGGCCGAGATCATCGGGACCGCGATCCTCGTCTTCACGGTCTTCGGTGCGGCCGTCGACGGTCGGGCACCCGCGGGCTTCGCCGGCGTCGTGATCGGATTCATCGTCTACGGGATCATCATCCTCGTCGGCCCGATCACCGGCGCCGCCCTGAACCCGGCTCGCCAGATCGGCCCTGAGCTCCTCGGCGGTGTGATCGGCGCGAAGACGAATTTCGACCAGCTGTGGGTCTACATCGTCGGCCCGATCGCAGGCGGCCTCGTCGGCGCCTTCCTCTACGAGTTCATCGGCCACACCCGGACCGCGACGGTCCCCGGCGCGGCGGTGGCAGAGGTTGCCCACGCCGACGCCTGAGAGGACAATTCACGAGCCAAGTCACCGAAGGGAGGCCAACATGGCCACGAATGCACCGTCCAAGATGAAGAAGCTCGTCAACAAGGTCGAGGACCTCGTCCCCGAAAGCCTGGCCGGCCTCGAGGCCGCCCACCCGGATCTCGTCAAGATCGACTTCAAGAACAACGTCGTGCTCCGCGCCGGCGGACCCACGAAGGGCAAGGTCGCCCTCATCTCCGGCGGCGGCTCCGGACACGAGCCGTTGCACGGGGGCTTCGTCGGGCTCGGGATGCTCGACGCGGCGGCCGCGGGCAACATCTTCACGTCCCCCGTACCCGATCAGATGGAGGCCGCGACCCGGGCCGTCGACGGCGGCGCCGGCGTCCTCCACATCGTCAAGAACTACACGGGTGACGTCCTGAACTTCCAGATGGCCGCGGAGCTCGTCGCCGGCGAGATCGAGGTCAGCTCGGTCGTCACGAATGACGACGTTGCAGTCCAGGACTCGCTCTACACGGCCGGTCGCCGCGGGGTGGGCGTTACGGTCCTCGTCGAGAAGATCGCGGGGGCCCGCGCGGAGGAGAGCGGTTCGCTCGCCGAAGTCACCGCAACGGCGGTCAAGGTCAACGCCCAGGGCCGCTCGATGGGCCTCGCCCTGACCAGCTGTATCGTGCCGGCGGCCGGCACCCCGACGTTCGAGCTCGGCGACGACGAAGTCGAGGTCGGGATCGGGATCCACGGCGAGCCGGGTCGGCGCCGCGAGAAGCTCGCCTCGATAGACGAGATGGCCGAGTGGCTGGTCTCGCCGATCGTGTCGGACCTCGGGCTCGGCAAGGGCGACTCCGTCCTCGCGTTCGTCAACGGCATGGGCGGGACCCCGCTCATCGAGCTCTACGGCGCCTTCAACAGCGTCAACAAGATCCTCAAGGGCCAGGGGATCTCCATCGGTCGGAGCCTAGTCGGCGACTACATCACGAGCCTCGAGATGGCCGGCTTCTCGGTCACCCTGCTCAAGCTCGACGACGACCTCGTCCGGCTATGGGACGCTCCGGTCCACACGCCGGCCCTGCGCTGGCGCGTCTGAGCGCGACCGCGTAACCGAACGCGGGCTCGCGGCCCGCGCGAACGGCGACTGCCGGGCGAGCATCCCCTCGCCCGGCAGATCGCGTCAATGAAACCGGGAGCGAGGAACTCACTCGATGCATGACGGGCTTGCTGCCTGGTTGCGCGCGTCGGCCGCCAGGGTCCACGAGGAGGCCGCCGCCCTCACCGCGCTCGACCAGAAGATCGGCGACGGCGATCACGGGATCAACATGGACCGGGGATTCGCCGCGATCGTCACGATGCGCGACGGACGGGAAGACCCGGCCGATGACACAACCGACGGCGCCGCCACCGCCGACCTGCTCCGCCAGGCCGGGAAGACGCTGATCAGCACGGTCGGCGGTGCCTCCGGGCCGCTGTATGGCACGGCCTTCCTCCGCGGTGCCGCGGCGCTCGCGGGCGAGCATCCCTCGACCGCGGCCGCGTTCGTCGCGGCCCTCGAGGCTGCGACCGGCGGGATCGCGG
>Ga0184623_10000361_pt1 | contig 19328 bp, 17 predicted proteins | sample PLM1_100_b1_FD_133138 | JGI IMG/M metagenome (GOLD analysis project Ga0184623, IMG submission 133138) | Groundwater sediment microbial communities from an aquifer in East River, Colorado, USA - PLM1_100_b1 | ecosystem: Environmental > Terrestrial > Soil > Riparian zone | place: USA: East River... | reverse complement strand
AGGGGACGTGTGGAGACTGACATCACCGCGCACAACCGCGAACCGTCGCGCAACCGCAGATCCAGATGGGGGTTGTTGCGGTCGAAGGTGCGCTCCTCTCCGGTGCCCTTCTCGTCTTCGCCGAACGCTGCCTCGCTGGCGAAAGCCCGGATCAACTCGATTAGTTCGTCGTCGGATTCCGCGATCGGGGCGACGCGGTCGAGGCCGCCGTCGGTGTAGCGGACGAACACGTGGTCGCAGCCGTTGGCATCGACGTTCTCGACGGTCTTGTCATCGAGAATGGCCTGCAGACCGCCGGCACCGACCAGGTGATCCACGACGGCGCGGCTGATCCGCGCCTCGGCCTGACCTGACAGCGGAGCCTTGCCGTCCGCCACGGCCTGCTCGGCGCGGGCATCTAACACCTCGGCCGTGTACCGCTCGGCGAGTAGGCGCCGCTGGGCTACCGGTGTCGTCCCCGTCCCGGCGTGGGCGGCCATCCGCCGGGTGACCAGCTCACGCAGCTCTGCGACGGTCTCGGACTCGGTGGTCACGCGGCATCACCATCTCTTGGGTTGCTGGTCGGTGCGGCGAGGTGTGTAGCTAAGGCGCGGGCGGCGGCGGGCATCCCGCGGCGAGTCCATCCACGCCTGGCTGTGCGCTGCCCGGAGGCGATGGCCGCGGCGTGGGGATCCCATGGCACCTCGACCGCCACGTCCAGGCCGGTCCGCTCGGCGATCTCGGTGGTCCGGTAGGCGCTGCCGGCGACCAGGACGAGCCGGGCGCGGTGGGTCGGAAGGCCAGCGTCGGCTAACCGCAGCAGCGAGCCCGCATCGCCACGGGTCACCACCAGCACCACGTCGGCCTGCTCCACCACAGCGGCGCTGGGGGCGCCCGGTTCCAGGCGTCCCACGTCGGCGATAGTCGGGCGCTCCTTGGTCCACAGCCCGAAGTCGGCTTCGGCGAGCAGGCCGACCGCGACGGTCGCGGGGTGCCGCCCGGCCGCCGCGAGCACCACGTCCACCCCACACGGCAGGCGGGTGACGTGCTGGTCGAGGGTGACGATCCCAGTGCGGCTCTGCGTGGCCAGGCTCGCCACACCAGGGCTGTCCGGCAGCCAGTGGCGGGCGCTCAGGTCACCCCCGGCGCAGTCGGCCTCGACGACCACCGGGGAATCTCCCGGCCACACGGCCGCCAGCACGACGGCGAAAGTCGTGGCACCGGCAGAACCCTTGGTGGAGGCGACTGCGATCAGCATGGTCAGCCCTGCGCCACGGCGATCGACACGTCACCCGAGGCGCCGGCCACCATCACCACGTCTTGCCGTGACACCAGCAGCGACACCTCTGTCGTTCCGGAGCCGTCGATGCCGTCAGTGACCCGGACGACCGTCGCGGCCACCGGCTCCGGCTTCTCACCCGAAGACGGCGCTCGCTGCGTATCGCCCTCCGTCGCCACCGGGATCACCAACACGCGGACGCCAGGAGTCACCCCGGCGGCGAGTCGACCCGCCTTCACCGGTACGGCCACCACAGCTTGCTCCTTAGGTGGCCACGCCGCGGGACCGAGCTGGTTCTCCGTCAGCAACGACCCTTCGGCCAACGGCACCGCCGCCGTGCGGCCGATCACTTGCGATGCCCCATGCGCGGACACCAGCTCCATGGCCGCATCCGGCATGATCCGCACCACCCGTAGATCCGCGGCTGTGATCGCCTGACCAGCGGCCAAGGGCCGGGCCACCCCGAGCACCTGCACCCGAGCATCCGATCGGAGATAGACCAGCGCGAACGCCCCGGCACAGACCACCATGGACAGGAGACTCAGAATCAGCAGCCACACTCGCCGCTTCGGGCGTACCGAGGCCGGCATAGGGCGTGCTGGCGCCGCCTGTGCGCGCGGCGCTGCCACTCCGACTGTCATCGCGTTACCCCCGCGTGATCGGCGACTTGAGTCCGTCGTACCGGATCACCGAGGGCCGCCGCTACGGACAACCGTGTACGTACACGGAGGGATTACCCGGACGTACGACCACGGTGTACTTACACAGCGCAAGTAGCAAAAACCGAAAAGTCATGAAATAGGGTAGTCAAAGAAGGCGCTCGAATCGTGGTCAGCGAGCCGAAGCTCGGGCTAACCGAAGACAAACGGCGATATTCGCTAGTGAAAGATTCCTCAACGTGGCACTGTCGAAACTTGGGACAACGCTGCGCGCACGGGGGGTCCATGTGATAAACGTCGATGTCTACCTGGAGATACAGGATCTGTTCCGCTTCCGATGGGACCCGGCGATCCTGGCGGTCGTCGCCGAGCGCCCCTACCGGTTCCGCGCCCTACTGACCCGATTGCAAGCACAGGTGCTGGAAGCACAAATAGGCGACCACATCAATGACAACGCGCTGACGCGGGGCCTGCACAGACTTCAGCACGCCAACCACGTTGAGTCCACCACGGTGAAGGTCGGACGCCGCGAGGTTCCGGTCTACACGATCACCGCGGATGGTCTCGAGCAGCTCAAGACCTACGGCGCGTTCATCGACACGTACCAGCGGATCAACGCGACCGACCCCACGGCCGAAACGCGCGGGACCGAACCTCGCTGACGCACCGACGGTGCCACCGGGGCGGCTGCCTCCAGGTCACTGACAGCGGGTAAGTACACACCTGACAGTAGCGAGCCCGATCGATCATGAGGTACGAACGGCAGCGGCGCAGGCATGGAGGGCACATGACACGCACCACCGCAACCATCACCCTGGTCGCCGGCGTGGCACTCGCAGCCACGCTCGCGGCCTGCACCAAGAACGGAGACCCGCCCGTCGTCCTGCCCAGCGCCACCAGTTCACCGTCAGCCGCCTCCACGCCCGCACCCACCGCCACACCGGTGCCCAGCGCCACGCCCACGGGCACACCACAACAACAGGTCCTGGCTGCCTACCTCGGCATGCAGAACGCGTACGTCAGGGCCACGGAACTCGCTGACCCGGCCCATCTCGACCTGGCCAAGTACGCCGGCGGTGACGCACTCCGGCTGCTGACCAACGGGCTGCAAGCGATCCACGACAACGGGCTACGCGGCCGAGGCGTGTCAGTTCCCCATCCTCGAGTCGAGTCACTCCAACCCGCGAATGCACCTGTCAAGGCACGCGTCCGCGACTGCATGGACACCAGCAAGAGCGAGCTGTATAAGGCGAACGGCGACCCCTACAAGGACACCCCCGGCGGCCTGCGGCTCGTCATTGCCGACCTGGAACGCCTCAACGGCGTATGGAAGGTCACCGGACTGGGGGTGCACGAGGTGGGATCATGCAAACTTTAAGATTCGCCGCAGCCGCCCTCGTGGCTGCGGCCATTATTGTTCTCCCGCACCGCGCAGCTGCCGACCCATGGGGCAACGTGGACTGCAGCCTTCAGCCGAACGACCCACGATGCGACATCGTCGTGGTCGACCCTGGCAATGGAGGTAGCGACGGTGGCGGGAGCAGCGGCGGCGGAGGCCCGATGGTCTGCCGACTCGGCGGGGAGGTCGTCCCGTGCTACTCCGAAGGCTTCGGCTGGCTGGGCAGCGACGGGTGCTACTACGGCAAGGACGGCGGCGGGTTCATGCCGCCCAACGAGTACCTCAAGTTCTGCCTCGACCCGGCCACCGGCGACCTCGTCTACCAGGGCATCGTGTCGTTGCGCAATCCGCCGGTCACGCTGGCCGCGATGATCCAACGGGCGGTCTCACAACTCGATATTCCGAGGCCGGTGATCGCCTCCAACCCCGGGCTCGACAAGCCACAAGTCGTCTACGTGCCGGTGTGGTGGTGGGTCCAGCCCGGCCTGTGGCGGACCCACACGGCCAGTGCCTCACTGCCAGGCATCACGATCACCGCCCGCGCCACCCCCACAAAGATCACCTGGCACGCCGGAGACGGCACCAGCCGAACATGCGCCGGCCCCGGCACTCCGTGGACCGGCAGCGCGTCCCCATCATCGCCCTCACCCACGTGTGGCCACACCTACGCCACGACATCCCGCACCAGTGCAGGCGGAAAGTTCAGCCTCCAAGCCGCCGTTGCCTGGACCATCACGTGGTCGGGAGGCGGCCTGAGCGGCACCGAACCAGGGATTGTCACCGCGGCCGACGCCGACATCGAGGTCACTGAACTGCGTGCCGTGATCACGAAGTAACATCCCATTTTGCGCGAAACTGTATAGCACGATCGAAGCTCACCGAGTGCCCGCACTCGGTGAGCTTCTTTGTGCTCGCATCAGGTTGGCTACGGCACAGCGAGCGGCTCTACGAAGGCTCATCGACGTCGATAGGCCAAGTGCTCGATCCACCATCGGTGAAAGAGAAGGAGATCAGTGAACAAGAACAAGCTCGATAGCGCATCTGACCGTTTCCAATTGCAGGGGGAATCATGGGATCACGAAATGATATTTCGGGCGCTAGTGACTATGATGAAACAACAGACACGCGGATCGAAAACGCCGAATCCAATCGTGACGATGCCGGCCGAAGTAACCAGGATGAGCCTACCGTGTTGGTCGAGTTGGTGGCCGTTGACGGGCCAGAGGGACGGAAATTACACGCGATTCAAGGCGAAGTTATTCTCCGAATACTCTCTCGCCTGGCTGCACAACAGAGAAAGACCCCTCAGAAAGAGAGTCGCCCATGACAGCCCTCGACCTCCCGGACGACGCAAGTGTCCTGTCGTGGCTGCACGAGGTCGCCGACCGCAACCGCCCTGACGACATCGCACCTACCGTCATTCCAGTGGCATGGATGGGACGGACTTCCACCGAAGACCAACAAGACCCTACGCTCTCACTGCCACGTCAACTGGAGAACTCGCGCCGGGCGTTACCGGCACCATTCGTGATCGTGGCGAAGTTCTACGACATCGAGTCCGGTCGCAACGACCTCGACTTTCGCGGACACGGGAACGCCCACGAGCGGTTCGACATCCCGATCGCCCGCGACGGCGGCATCGCCGACATGCTCGAAGAAGCGAAACGTCCCGACCGCCGCTTCGTTGCGGTCGTCTGCGAGTCGATCGAGCGCGTGGCTCGGGTCAGCTACTTCAGCACCAAGATCGAGTACGAGCTGGGGCAGGTCGGTGTGGCGCTGCTCGCCGCCGATGAGGGCATCAAGGCAGACTCCCTCCTCAAGACCGGAGGCGAACGGCCCAAGCAAGCGACCCAAATCCTCACCCGCCGCGTCAAGCAGGCGATCTCCGAGTGGTACGTCGTCAACATGCTGGAGCTGTCCTGGGATGGCGCCATGGAACACACCCGGCAGGGTTGGAACATCGGCAAGCCACCTTACGGATACGTGGCCGCGCGGCATCCGCATCCCGTGAAGGCGAAAAGCGATGACGGGAAGGTCAAAACGAGGCTCGTGCCTGACCCTGCGCGCGGACCCGTCGTGACGCAAATCTTCCAGTGGCGGGCACTCGAACGGCTCGGCGCACAAGACATCGCCGACAGGCTGAACGCCGACCTTGAGCGGTATCCGCCACCTCAACCAATACCCGGCAAAGGGCGGCGGGCGGTCGGAGCCTGGACAAAGACCTCCGTCCTGGACATCCTCGCCAACCCCAAGTACACGGGGTACATGGTCTGGAACCGCCGCAAGAGATCGCGCCCTGAGCGTCGCGTGTCGGGAAAGGTGAACCCGCCCAGCGAATGGGTCTGGTCCCCGCGCCCGACACATGAACCCCTCGTGACGAAGTCTCTGTTCGATGCCGCGACCCCCGTTGCTCGACTGAGGCAGGGGTCGAGAAGCGGGTCAGGACTCAATACGGCGCACCGGCAGGCGCAGCGTAGCTACCTGCTGCGTTCCTACCTCGTGTGCGATCTGTGTAGCCGGCGAATGTTCGGCAAGACCCGACGCCGGGGCGACCACGACAATATCTACTACGCGTGTATAACCAACCCGGAGCATCATCGGCAGCAGCCGTGGTATTCCGAGCACCCCAAGAGTTTGACCGTTCGCGAAGACCACGTCCTACCAGCGGTCGCCAAGTTCTTCGGCGAACGCGTCCTTGGTCCCCAGCGCGCGTTGTTCCTCAACGACGCACGATCTCGCCAGCCGAAGAACACCGAAGTAGCCTCCCAACGAGCCTCCCTGCGGAAGCAACTTGATCAACTCAGTCGGGCTCAGAAGAACCTCATGGATCAACTGGAGGGCTACGAGCCGACAGGAGACGCCGCGATCGACACCGAGTGGCGTACCTCGCTGCAACGCCGCTTCGCGGAGATCGCGGCCGAGCGCCGGTCGAAGAGTCAGCGGCTCACGGAACTCGACAAGCAGAGCGGGGAGACCGGAGGGTCTAACGCGGCCCTACTCGGCCTGCTGCCACAGCTATCCATCGACCTGGCGCTCATCGCTGAGGAGGACCAGCGGCAGCTATACGACGCCTTCCACCTGGAAGTCCGCTACCACCGAACCAAACACCAGGTGACCGTTCGAGTGACTATCCATGCGGGTACCGTGAGTGCGCTTACCAACAAGATCAACGCGCTTGCCGTGGACGGTATCCCCGGCCAGACCCAGAACAGGGAACCTGCCCCGGGGGTCGACACGCCGTTCCCCGGGGCAGGTTCCCATGTTGGCGGTGCCCCCGGCAGGAGTGGCAAAACATGCCAAACAATTGTTGACCTGCAGAAATGCGCTCAGCTACGTATTGAACATCGCGTGACTTTGCCGTCGCGTTAACCGAGAGTGCTGGTGCGGTGTCTGTGTGCGTTAGCCATAGGCTCGTCCCTGGCTAGCCAATCAGGTTGCAACCGGCAAGAAACACGAGAAGCGGTGCCAGCCCCGCTGTGGATTCCATGCGATACCGGTGCGTCCGCCTGGGTTCGAGAACAGCCAGAGATGGGTCACGGGCGGTACCAGCGTCGGCGCGATGGTCGGCACGACGTCCGAGTTATGGCGATCTTCGATCGCTCGCCAGACAGGCCAGTCGACGCCACCGATGTCGGCGTAAACCGCGAGATGCGCTTCCTGGCCTCCGGCCTTTGCGAGCTTGGTGATGTTGTCCTGGCGGCACTGGTCCTTCATGTAGCGGTCGATCCAGTCGACCACGGCTTCGGCGGTTCCATCCCACGACCCGCTGCCCCCACCGATGAGCAGGAAGATGACTGGTTCGCGCGGCTCCTCTGCATCGAACCACGCCGCCCGCTCTACTCCCATGTTGAGGAGAGCGCCAGCCGCACCAAGTACGGGGTCCGGCATGGCCAAAGCGCCGGTGCGGTGCTGCACTCGCCGTACCGACAGCGACATGCTGTCCAGCTCGGTTAGGCCCGCAGCCGCCAGCACAGCCAGGTGGCCTTCGGCTGATGCGCGTAGTCGCCGCACGTCGAACACGGGCTGAGTCTCGAGGCACCACACTCCAGTCAACCCCGGGGCGGCCCAGATGCCGTCTTTGCCGTGCCTCGAAAGTGCGCCCAGAGTGCTCTGCGAGCGGTCGTTGACTGCGGACGAGACTTCGACCGGCGCCATCGGCCGGTCAGGGTACTCGATCTTGAGGTCGAACATGCCCGGCCGCGATCCGTCATCGTGCGGCGAAACCTTCACGCCGAGCTCCTGCTCGATGCACGCGCGCACGAACTCCTCCTCCCGCGGCAGTTCACGGGGTCGCTTCGCCATGGCCCTGATACTAGATGGCGGTCGCTCCTCCGTTTCGTCCTTATCCTGTGGCCCGATCTGGGTCCGACGGAGCGTCCGGCGGACGCGAGTCGACGTTCGCTGCCGGAACACCGAGACGCGGGACACTCTTGCCCAACGTGGACACGAGCGTCGGCGGGACGCCGCTCAGCGTGGTCAACACCGGGCGTAACACCGGTATCGGGGTGGCGTCGCCGTCACCGTCCGCAACGTCGGCCCCGAGGGCGCGACCCGCGCGCTTCACGGTCATCGGCGAAGCCGAAGGCGAAGGCCGCCGCGAAGGACGACCTGGTCGCCGCGGTCAGGGCGTTCGAGGAGAAGAAGGCCGAGCTTCAGCCACAGCTCGAGACCATTTTGCACCGTGGATCGCGGAGCTGCAGAAAGGCGTCACCGCCGTTGAAGCGGCGGCGGCTGCGCAAGGCGTCGACCTGCGTACCGAGGTGACCACCGGCGAGTGTCTCCACGTGGGGGAGTGCCGCAAGCTCGGCGTCCGGGTGTCGGCGACGTCGGTGCGCCGGATCCTGCGCCGGCACCGGCTCGGCGCGGCACCCCGAGGGACTGGCCCGAGCTGGACGGCGTTCCTGCGCGCGCAGGCCGGTGGCATGTTGGCATGCGACTTCTTGACGGTCGAGACGGTCGGCCTGACCCGACTGTATGTGCTGTTCTTCGTCGAACTGGACCGTCGCCAGGTGCACCTGGCCGGCATCACGGCCCACCCGACCGGTGCGTGGGTTGCCCAGGCGGCCCGCAACCTACTGATGGACCTTGACCGCCATGCCCAGAGGTTCCGGTTCCTGATCCGCGACCGGTGAGGTAGGTCCACGGGCGCGGTGTCGGTGTTGCCATCGGTCCGCTTCCCGGGACCCCCTACCGCACCCGGCGTGCTGCCTCTCAACGCACAGGGCGCTCCACGTGTCTTGCCCGTCGGTCAGCTGCTGGTGGTAGCTGCCGGTGTCGGGGTCCATGGGGTCGGTATCTTGTTACCGCGGTAGCGGGTCACGGCGACGCTGGAGGCGCCGGTGAACACGACCCCGTTGTGGGCGAACCTCCACCCCCTGTCACAGAAGCGACGGCGGAGTTCGGCCATGCCGAGCCGGGTTTTGCCCTTGTACTTGGCGCGTATCCAGCGCATCAGCCGCGACCAGGCGTGGCTGTCGACCGCGTTGAACACGTCCTTGGACACCCCGTGCTGGAAGTAGTTCGCCCACCCCGCCAGCATCCGGTTGAGGACGAGCAGCTCATCCAGGGCCATGTGGCGGGTTGACCTGCACGTCTTGGCCTTCACCTTGTCCTTGATCGCCTGGATGGCTTTCCTGGACGGCTTGGTGTAGACGTAGTACTTCTGATTGCTGGTCGAAGTGCTTGGTCGCCGCGACGCGCATCGCCTCGGCCAGCGTTGGAGCCAGGCCCGCGAGCAGGTCCACCGCCTCGCGCATGTACCGGTACGCGGTGGCCACCCCGACGCCGAATCCGGCCGCGAGCTGCGCGTACATATGCCCGCAGCGCAGGTGCGCCAACACCAACAACGCCTGCCGTCCGGCCGGTAACCGCCGCCACCGGGACCGGATCGCCAGCCGGTGGGCGCCCAGCCGCTCGGACAGGAAACGCAGCATCGTGGTGGCAGGTCGAGCCTAGCCGGGTATGACAACAACGGAAGCTCCTGGTTGCACTCAGTCTTGGTCGATCAACCCGTCTACCAGGAGCTTCCTCCACATCGGACCATGCCACGCCGAGCCGCCGGGCGCGTCCTTCAATCCGCCAGGCCAGCCTGGAAAAGGCTCAGTCATCCTGAGTGCGGGATGCCGACCCGCACGCAACAGAAGAAGCTAAGCTCGCCGCAAGATCGGCTCATCACGAAAGAGGAGACCACCAGTGTTCACGCAAGATCGAGTTGTACAACTATTGGGGGAAGCGTCTGTTCTATCCTGGCGTTACGAGATCCACACAAGACCGGACGATGAGGGGTCGACCAGCAACAGCAACCGACTGCTCATCAGCCTTCGGCCTGTGGACACTGGCGGGCAGTTTCCTGAAGGTCAGAGTCTTGACTTGACCGTCTCTGGCGATTGGGAAGCGCGCGAACTGATCACCGTGCTCCAGCACCTTGTAGATGATCTTGTCGAAATTCTTGGACCAGGCTGGCCGGTGTCCTCGGAGGAGCAGCCGGCAAGCTCCTAGGCGAGTCCTTAGCCCGTCACAGCAGCGAGATGCAACCCACAACACTTACCTCAGGGTGTCGCTCGAGGCAGCCTCACGGTTTGTTCCTGTAATCCCGAACCTCATCGATAGCTACCCACTCGCCCCCTTGAAACCCAATCTGTGCGCGATAGGTAGGATGGGTCCTAACCCCCGTCACGAGCGTCCAATTCGGATTGTGTGTCGTCTTTGCCTGCATATTGTTCGGGAATGCAGCCATCGCCTGCAACAAGTTCTGCAGCAACGTATCGGATGTGCTCAGCATCTTGCCTGCATCAGCTTTCGGTATACCCGTTGTGGCACGCAGGAACATAGCGGCCACCTCGGCGCGACCAGCGTGACGGGCTGCCGCGGCAGTGCCACGTGCCTCGAGATCGCCCTTGACGAACAGAGCCAACGCGAGTGCCGTAGCTGCCAACACCAGGGCGGAACCTCCGATCAAGGCGACGAGGACGGCATCGCCCACCTCGGTCGCTGCTCCAGCGAGCAAGGCACTGACCCCACCAACCAGACCAGTAATCCCTCCCCCCGTCGCCACCGCGCTGGCCCACCACCTGGTGAGCCCCGTAGCGCCGGACTTGATTGACTGCATAGAAGCGGGAGTTTTTCCCCTCCATCCCAAATTTACGGCTTTCTGCCGATCTGAGTCAGTGGCCAGCAGTTGCAGCGCAATCAGAAACTCGTCGAGCCCGACCTTTTCCCCGACGTCTTGAGCGGGAACGGCCCATTTGAGATCTTTGAGTGTCTCACTCTTCGGTGCCACTAGCGGTGGTGGTGCTGTGGGCATAGCTCCCCCCTTTCACGCAGACAAAGATACGCGCGTGCACGACCAAGAGGTACTCCCGAATTGCGCCCAGCAATACATTATCGAAAGTTGCAGCACCCAGTACGGCTGCAGAGGACCGCACCAGTCCACGGCTGATCCCAACGACGGCCGTGATCAATCCAAGGGCCTTCCGAGCCGTGTGCTGCGGATCCACGGATGAGGAGGCGGGTCGATCGACTGGATGGGCCGCATCGGCGGTGCGATCCGCGAAGTCCTCGGGCCGGTGGAATCGCCGCGTCCGCGCCGAGCTGCCGCACCCGAGCTGATCTGCCGAGGCAAAGGGCCACGGGACGAGGGCGCCAGGAGCAGTCGCGTTTCGTGGTCCTCGAAGGGTCGATGGACCGGAAGGACGAGGTGCCTTCGATCCATCCGTACATGAGCGACATGAGGGCCCGGCTCCGGAGCGAGGGGATCCTTGCCGATCAGGGGGATCACTATCGGTTCAGGAGAGACTACGAGTTCAACTCGCGGAGCACGGCGGGAGGCGTACTGCTAGGACGCTCGGCGAACGGGCTCATCGAGTGGAGGACGAGCGACGGCCGCACGCTCAAGCAGCTTCAGGAAGCACAGCCTTCGTCACTCCTGCCATGACGGATTCCAGTGACCGTAGGAAGACGCAACGGCACGCTACCCCGGGTTTCCCGGGCACCTCACCCAAGCCCCTGACCAGCAACCAGTTCGGCCTCGGTCAGCTCTGTGTGGCTACCAACTGCGGAACAGCGACCGAGAGGCGAGCGGAAATCGGTCGAGGTGGCGGCCGTCCGGGACTGATCCGTGCTGGCTCTGCCAGGGTGAAACCCTCACCGGGATTGCTGCGATTGGACTACAGCGTTGTGGTGATGGCCTTACGGTCGGTTATGAGGTGGGCGGGAGCGCAACTGATCTTCGTAGGGTCGTCTGGCCGGTCCGGGGCCTGGCTGCCGACAGACGCTTGGACGGCGACAGAGGTGCAGGTGGCGGTCATGAAGCCGGAGATAGGGGCGCTGGTCGAGGTTCGCGGGCAGCGGTGGGTGGTCGCCGACGTCGACGGAGCCGACAATGGCGGCGCGTCCCTGGTTGACCTGCAGAGCGTCGAGGACGGTCGGTACGGCGAGACCCTGTCGGTGATCTGGGAGGTCGAGCCGGGCCGCCGCATCCTGCCAGCAGGATCCCTTCCGGAGGTCAGCAGGGACGGCTTCGACGAGCCGGGGCGGTTGGCCGCGTTCCTCGACGCGGTCCGGTGGTCCGCGGTCACCTCCGCCGATGTGAAGACACTGCAGGCGCCGTTCCGATCCGGTGTGGCGATCGAGGACTACCAGCTCGAACCCGTTGCCCGCGCCGTCGAGGCCCCCCGCGTCAACCTGCTCCTCGCCGACGATGTGGGCCTGGGCAAGACGATCGAGGCCGGGCTGGTCGCCCTGGAGTTGCTGCTTCGCCACCGCGCCCGCCGCGTGATGGTCGTCTGCCCGGCCGGCTTGACGATGAAGTGGCGGGACGAGATGGCCTCGAAGTTCGGTCTGGACTTCATCCTGATCGACTCCGAGGAGTGCGCGCGGCTGCGGCGCACCCACGGCTCGGCGGCCAACCCGTTCAACGTCCACCCGCTGACCATCGTGAGCCTGCCGTGGCTGCGCGGCCCCAAGGCGCAGCGGCTCCTCGACGAGGTGCTGCCGCCGGAGGGGCCGACCTATCCGCGTACCTTCGACCTGCTGATCCTGGACGAGGCCCATCACGTCGCGCCGGCCGCGCCGAACCAGGCGTACGCGGTCGACTCGCAGCAGACCAAGTTGATGCGCCGCCTCGCCCCGCATTTCGAGCACCGGTTGTTCCTGTCGGCGACCCCACACAACGGCTACCCGGAGTCGTTCACCGCGCTGCTCGAGCTCATCGATGACCAGCGGTTCGCCCGCGGCGTCACCCCGGACCCGGCCGCTCTGAAGGACACCGTGGTACGGCGGCTGAAGACAAGCATCGTCGACGCCGATGGTCGGCCGCGCTTCCGGGAACGCGTGTCACGCGCGATCCCGGTGGAGTTCCCCGAGGATGAGCGGAGGATCCACGGCTTGCTCAGCCGGTACGCCGCGCTGCGGCGCAGGCGCATCGCCGCTTCCAGACGCGGTCGGAAGGCCACTGACCTGGTGACGCTGCTGCTCAAGAAGCGGCTCTTCTCCTCGCCCACCGCCTTCGCCCACACGATCGGTGTGCACGTGGACACGCTGGAGTCCCGCGCCGGGAAGGCCCTGTCATCGGCGAGGGACGAGGTCCCAGAGTGGCTGGAGGGCTTCTTCGACGACGCCGCGACCCTCGACGATGAGCTGCTGGCCGAGGCCGAGGATGACGCCCTGGGCCGCTCCGGCCCGTTCCAGCCCGGCCCGGACCCGGAGGAGATCGAGCTGTTGGCGGAGATGGAACGCTGGGCCAGCGCCCACGAGGCCAGGCCGGACGCCAAGGCCCGAGCGCTCCTCGACTACCTGACCGCGGTCTGCCGTCCCGACGGCGAGCACTGGACGAACGAACGCGTGGTCGTGTTCACCGAGTACCGGGACACACAGATCTGGCTGGAGCAGCTCCTACGGCAGGAGGGCATGGCCGGAGACCGGCTCGCCCTCCTGCACGGCGGCATGCTCGCCGACGACCGGGAGATGCTGCGGCTCGCGTTCCAAACTGACCCCGCGGAGAACCCGGTGCGGATGCTGCTGGCCACCGACGCGGCGAGCGAGGGCATCGACCTGCAGCGGCATTGCCACCGCCTGGTCAACTACGACATCCCGTTCAACCCTAACAAGTTGGAACAGCGGATCGGCCGGATCGACCGGTACGGCCAGCCGGAGACCCCGGAGATCTACCACTTCGTGAGTAGCGGCTGGGAGAAGGCGGCCGACACCTACGAGGCCGACCTGGAGTTTCTGGCCCGGGTGGCGAAGAAGGTCGCCCAGATGGAGGAGGATCTGGGCGCGGTGAACGCCGTCCTCGCCGAGGTCGTGCAGCGGCGCATGCTGGGCGAGATCCGCGACTTCGATGTCGAGCGCGCCGCGCCCGTCAAGCCCGGCCGGCGCCGTAGGGCTGGCGGAATGGTGGCGGCGGCCACCGACGTCGGTGAGCAGGTGAAGCGCCTGCGCAACGACCTGGACGAGACGGTCCACACCCTCGAGATCACCCCGGCGAACGTGGAGCGCGTCGTGGCCACGGCGCTGGAGCTCGCCCGCCAGCAACCCCTGCAACCCCACCTCGACGAGGGTGCTCTCGCCGATGGCTTGTACGCCGTGCCGCCGCTCACCGGTTCCTGGTCGCGGGCGGCGGACGGCCTGATCGACAGGCTGACCGGCCAGCAGCTGCCGGTCACGTTCGACCAGCAGGTCGCCCGCGGCCGCGACGACGTGGTCCTCGCCCACCTCGGCCATCCGCTGGTCGCGATGTCCACGCGGCTGCTCCGCGCGGCCGTCTGGAACAGCGGCACCGGCCTGCACCGGGTCACGGCCGTGCTCAGCGACGACCCGGCGTTGGAGACCGTGTTGGTCGGGGCCTTCGCCCGGTTCGTGCTGGTCGGTGCGGACGGCATCCGGCTGCACGAAGAGGTCCTGTACGCGGGCGGTTGGGTGCGAGACGAGAGCCGGTTCGCCCGGCTGGAGAACTTGACCGTGCTCGGCGGGATCCTTGACCGCGCCCTGTCCCGCCGTGTCGGCGCACCCGACCACATTCGCTCCCGCCTCTATGCGGCGTGGCCCCGCATCCGCGGCGGCCTGGTCGCGTCTCTGGACTGGCGTAAAGGACAGCGGCAGGACTCGCTGGCCAACAAGCTGGACAAACGCCTGGACGACGAGCGCAGGCGTATCGAGACCGGCCTGGATCGCTTCGCCGCCACCCTTCGCGCCGCGCTCAAGGATGAGCCGGACGACGGTCAGCTCGCGCTGGAGCTGCGGGACAGCCGGGAGTTGGCCCAGGCGCGGCGCGACCGGAATTCGTGGGGGGAGCGGCTGCGCCGCCTCGACGAGGTGCGTGGGCGCGAGCTGGCTCTGGTGGACGCGCGGTACCGGGACCCGAAAGCACACCTTTTCCCGGTCGCGGTCGTCTTCGTGGTGCCGAATCGGGAGGCGGCCCGATGAGTGCGGCTCGGCTATGACGGCCGTAGTTCACGGCAGGGTCTGCTGGCCGTCGTCGGGCTGGGTGGGCTTGGAGGTGTGGGTGGACCTCGGCTTCTTGTCGTGCAGCCCGGCGGCGGCCTCGGCCCGGTATCGCTTGTGGTTCAGCTCCAGTAGCCGGTCCAGGATCTCCTGCCGCACCACCGGCCCGACCGTGTACCTCGTGCCCTGCCGCGTCTCGTGGAATCCGTGGTCCAGGCCGTGCTCCAGCAGGTCTTGCCACCCGTAGGCGCGGACCACCGCCTCGTCGATCGCGGTGTGGATGCGCCGCAGTTCGACGATGTCGCCATCGTGGCACTCTGGGTCGTGTACCAAGTTGTAGGTCTTCGTCAGGCCACTTTTCGCGACAGCATCACTCCCCGGCGGTACGTGTCCAGGCGATCCCCCAGCTCCCGCATTTCCTCGGTCAACTCCGGCCGCGGCAACGGCTCGAACACGTCCGTCGGCGTGTAGCGGATCCGCGTTTCCAGCGTCGACGCCCGTTCGATTGCCCAACAGTAATGCGGCGCGCTGCTCAGCAACGCCAGCATCGCCGCGTCGTCGCTGGCGAAGACGACTGTAGCTTCGCTGAACACCTGGCCGGTCGGCACCATCACCGGCATGACGACCTTGCTGACGCGCGTGATCACGATGACCCGCTCCAGGCCGGCAATCGTCCGGTACAGGGCGGGCCGCTTGTCGGCGTAATGCCAGTAACGCTGCGGCAGCGGGTTGCGCAGCATGAATGTTCCATTCGGCTTCCGACGCTGCCGTTCCGGCCGGACGTCGCGCTCGATCTTCGACAATGCCGCGGCATAGGTTCTTGCCCGTTCGACTGACCAGTCGAAGAAGTTGATCACCCAGCGGCTGGCCGTGCACTCTGTGCTGGAGTTGACGTCCTGTCCGTTGAGGTAAGGGAAGACGACCTCCCGGTTGCGCTCGTCCTTCGCGATCAACGCCTCGGCCTCGTCCGGACCCAGCGTGAAGCCCATTCCCAGAACATATGATCCGATGAATGCCACATCACTATTCGCAGCAAGTCGTTGTGGCTGCAGCCCACCAGTGCGCGAGAGGGGATCGAGCGACGAGGAGATGTCAGCTACTGGGATGCCGTCCAGGCGTCGGTGCGCGCTCTCGCCAAGACTCGCTCTGCTCGTCCACACTACGCAGTACTCGAGAACGGAGGAGCGGGACGGCCAAGGCTCGCTCTTGACGGCCTGGCGGATTGTGACGCCCGAGTCGACGAGCTGCTGGAGGCTGACCTCCCGCGTGTCTCCCTGTGCCAGCGTGTTGGTGGCAATCAGCCCCGTCTGGCCGGTGGAGTTGATCAGCTCATGGGCCCGCAGGACGAAGTACGCGATCAGGTCAGCGCTGCCGCGCACGCCGTGTCCGATCCACTCGACGAGGTACTCCCGGTAGGCGTCACCAAGGACGCCGGTGAGTTTCTTGCCGCCGAGGTACGGCTTATTGCCAACGATCGCGTCGAAGCCGCCCTTCTCGAACACCTCGGGAAAGACCAGCGGCCAGTGCAGCGGAGAGCGGTCCAGCCAGCCGTCGGGCAGGTTCGTGGCGAGCCAGCGCTGCGCCCGCTCTCCGGCCGCGAGCTCGTCCTCCGCTCCACCGCTGTACGTGTTGGAGGCGAGTATCGCGGCGGTCACGAACGCGCTGTCCTGTTCCCGCTCGCGCCGACCAGCCGAAGCGAGAGCAGCGCCTGCGCTCAGATCAGCGAAGAGGGTCTCCTGCTTCGTCTTCTCCCGGATCTCGGTCAGCAGGCTCCGCTTGTCACGGAGAGCATCGAGGGTTTTCCCGTCGATCGCCACCAGCCGGCGGCGCATCTCCGCAATGTCGCGCATAACGTTGCGAACATTCGCCGTGAAGTCCAATGTCTGCTCGTGCAGCCGCCGGCCCCACCGCGGGTCGAGGTGCATCCACTCCAGTTGCTCCAGGGATGTGATACCGAGGAGCGAGTCGCCGGAGACAAGGCGGTCGTCGAGGAAGGTGAACGGCCGGGTCGGGTCTAAAGAGATCAGCCAGAGGGACAGCTTGGCGATTTCGACCGCCATGGGGTTGATGTCGACCCCGTACAGGCAGTGCTCGATAACCTGCCGCCGAGCATGGACGATCACCGGGTCGGCGTCGGCGTCCGCTGCCAGCTTCGGGTTCCAGTTGCCCTCCAGGTACTCACGGGCACGGGGGTCGTCCTCGGCAGACCAGGCTTCGACCAGCCGCGCGGCCAGGTAGCGGCAGGCGGCGACGAGGAACGCGCCCGAGCCGGCAGCGATGTCGGCGACGTTCAGCGCCAGGATCTCGTCGCTGGACTTCAGTTTCCATGCGTCGCGGTCCGCCGTCTGGAGAGGGCCCGGCGTGTAGACAAGGGCTTCCAGTGCGCCCTCGACCACCTGCTCTGCCAGGAAGCGCGGCGTGTAGGTGGTGCCGGTGTGCTTGCGTAGAGGCGATTCCGTGACGTACAGGGACCCTGCCTGGATCACCACCGGGAGACCGCGCAGATCGCGGCGGACAATGCCGTACCAGGGCAGCAGCCGTTCGGCGAGGCTCCGTTCGCCGCCTGTCACCGCGAGCAGCTTGCGCAAGGCCTCTTCGCGCGCCCCCTTCGTGAGCAGAGCGAGCCTGCGTTCGACGGCTGCGCGTGATCCGATGCCGGACTTCTTGTACGTCTCCGCGAGCTTGCCCGCGAGATCAGTGATCCCGGCTCTTCCCGCGCGCACTCCCGAGACGGCGAGGCGCTCCAGCTCGGCGAGCGGGACTTCGGCCTCCTGGCCGGCCCGACCGACCAGACCGACCATGGTCTCGACCGCGCGGAAGCCGTCGTACGAGAGCAGACCTTCGTACACATAACCGATCTGCTCCACTTCTACCGCCCGGAAGGACAGGCGTCGCCGCTCCCTGGTCCTGCCGCTGCCGATCTCGACGTACTGCACCGCGCGGAGCATGTGCAGCACCGTGCGGTCGTCCACGGGGAGGGGGCGCGCAGAGCTGCCTGGTGGTTCCTGCCCGGTGCGCTGCCCCTCCAGCCAGGGATAGGTGCTCGGATCGAAGAGCGAACCGTCATAGGCCGGCAGGCCGAGCTTGGGATGCTTGATGCCGTAGACCGTGCGGAACAGGGCGAGCAGCCGGTGCCAGGCGGCGGTGCTGTGTTCGAGGTCCTCCTCGCTGGTGTCGCGGGCCCGCTGTTCGAGCTCCTCGCAGAGCCGCCCGGCGGAGTACCCCGCGGCGTAGATCGGGTTGTCGCAGGGGAGCAGACCGCGTTCCTCCGCGATCAGCAGGAAGACGATCCGCGTCATCACGGCGACCGCGGAGCGATAGATCTCCGGGGCGGGGACATCCGCCAGGTCCGGATCACCGCGCTCGCGGGCCTGCCGGTCGGCTCGGCCGATAGCCGCCATCAGCAGCTCGACAGCGAGGCGGACCTGCGTTCCGAGCGCGACCGTGACCTCTTCTTGGCTGGCGAGGCTCTGGCCCAGCAGGGCGGTCAGGGTCTCGTCGTCCGGTACGGCGAAGAAGCGGCTGCGGCGCAGCAGCGAGACGAAGGCCCTGACGACGCTTCGCTCTGCCCGCTCGTTCCAGCTCACGGCGTCGAAGGCCGCCGTGGTCGTGACGCCGCCGCGCGGTGCCCAGACCAGCGCCCACCAGCGGCCGTCGGTGGCGAGCCCCAGCTCAATCCCGTGGTGGCGGAGAAGGTGGGCGAGCCGGTCGACCGGCGTGGCGGCCCACTCCGAGCCCGGAATCCTGGCCATGGGCTGGGCACCTGGCTCGCAGACCAGGCCGAGCAGCCGGCAGCGCGCCGGCTCGACGGCGGAGTCCGTCGCAGACCGCGCGGAGGACGGCTCCACCAGCGCGAATGACGGGAGGACTGTGGCGTCGTGCTCGGCCACGTCCAGGGCGAGCCCGGCCAGCTCGGCGGCGCCATGGTGGAGCGCGTCGCCCCACTCCAGCAGGTCGCGGAGGACGAAGTCGATCCACGCGCGCTGGCCGGCATGCGGATCGGCCTGCCAGTCGGCGTGCTCGCGGCGCAGCCGGTCACGCATCAACGCATCGAGAGAGTCGAGCTGCGGCCACGCGCGCAGCAGGACCGGCAGTGCCAGGAACGGGCCGGTCACCTCGATCAGGTCGAGCCAGCCGCGGTGCTGGTCGCGGCCCTCCTCGGCGTGGCGACCGGAGGCGTAGCGGAACGGTCCTCCGGCTATGGCGTGCGCGCCCGTACTCATCGAGCGGGCTCCCGGCTCAGTAGGCCCAGGAACGCGACCGGTGGCCCTGACGGGTCAAGCTCTCGTGGCTGTTGCATGCCCGGCCCCCCACGGTCCAGCGTGAACTGTTCCGACCTGCGCCGTAGCTCCTCGTACTCCCGCAACTACACCATGACATGTACTCCGCGTGGCAGAAAGGGCCTGACAGATGTCGGCCCAAGCAGGCGCGGCAGATTCCGCCAACCCGCCCCGAATCGGGCCGAGTATCGCGGCTTGCGCATGGAACACGGCCGGTGATCCGCAGGTCTGACGCGGTCGTGCACCAGGGCGTGGCGAGTGGGTGGCGCCTGTACCCGAACGGTCACATT
>Ga0184623_10000359_pt1 | contig 19416 bp, 14 predicted proteins | sample PLM1_100_b1_FD_133138 | JGI IMG/M metagenome (GOLD analysis project Ga0184623, IMG submission 133138) | Groundwater sediment microbial communities from an aquifer in East River, Colorado, USA - PLM1_100_b1 | ecosystem: Environmental > Terrestrial > Soil > Riparian zone | place: USA: East River... | reverse complement strand
GGTTCGGGCCCGGAAGCGGGCATGGTGAATCTCCTTTCGCCTCGAGGCGCCACTACGGCGTCCCCGTGCCACTTGCGATCGTCGCACGCCGGCTGGCCGATCGGGAAGGTCTTAGAGCCTGTTCCGGAACCCCTCGCCGGCTCGCGACTCCCCGCATCCCGACCGGCTGCGTTGTCGTCAGTCGCCGCACAAACCCAGTGCGACTACCTCCTCCGCCTTGCCGGATCGGGCGCGGATGAGCCGCTCCCTGATCGACGATGAGTTCCGGAACAGGCTCTTAGACTCTGCGCCGCTCTTCCGAAACGCTACTGTTGCGTATCGGTAGGGGAGAGCGTACGGTGGTGCCGAAACGCTGTCGTATCGAAAGGGAGCGGCTGTGGACGCGGAGACAGTCCATCGGCGGCGGTGGTACATCCTCGGCGTGCTCATCGTGAGCCTGCTCGTCGTGGTTCTCGACAACACCATCCTCAACGTCGCGCTCAAGACGATTCAGCTCGATCTCGGCTCGACGCAGAGCCAGCTCGAGTGGGCGATCAACTCCTACACGCTGGTGTTCGCTGGGCTGTTGTTCACCTGGGGGGTCACGGGCGATCGGGTGGGGCGGCGGGCCGTCCTGATCATCGGCCTCGTGCTGTTCGGCCTGGCCTCGGTGCTGTCCGCGTTTGCGCAGACGCCTGAGCAGCTGATCGCGTTTCGCGCGCTGATGGGCATCGGAGGCGCGGCCGTCCTGCCATCGACGCTGTCGATCATCACCAACGTCTTCGAGCCGGCCGAGCGTGGTCGGGCGATCGGCGTCTGGGCCGGCGCCGCCGGCCTCGCGGTCGCCATCGGCCCGATCACGGGGGGCCTGTTGCTCGAGCGCTTCTGGTGGGGGAGCGTCTTCCTCATCAACGTGCCGATCGTGATCCTCGGCGTGGCGGCCATTCTGCTGCTCGTGCCCGAGTCGCGCGACCCGAACCCGGGGCGAGTCGACCCGGTCGGGGTGGTTCTGTCCATCGCCGGGCTGGTCGTGCTGGTCTACGGCATCATCAGGGGCGGGGAGCTCAGCGACTGGTGGAACGCCGAGGTGCTCGGGTCGATTGCGGGCGGGCTGGTGATGCTCGCGGCCTTCGTCTGGATCGAGCGGCACAGCGACCACCCGTCGCTCGACGTGACGTTGTTCCGGAATCCCCGCTTCTCCGCAGCGTCCGCGGCCATCACCCTCGCGTTCTTCGCGTTGTTCGGGTCGATGTTCTTCCTGACCTTCTACCTGCAGCTGGTGCGCGGCTACAGCCCGCTGGAGGCGGGCGTGCGGGTGCTGCCGGTGGCGCTGTCGCTCGCGATCTTCGCGCCGCTCAGCTCCCGGATGGTGGAGCGGTTCGGGGCCCGCGCCGTCGTGACGACCGGGTTGCTGATCGTCACGGGCGTGTTCCTCGGTTACCGGATCCTCGAGGTCGACACGCCCCTCTGGCAGCTGGAGGTCCTGCTGTTCCTCCAGGGCGTCGGGATGGCGAACATCATGGCCCCGGCGACCGAGTCGATCATGTCGGCGTTGCCGCGCCAGAAGGCCGGGGCCGGTTCGGCCGTCAACAACACCGTCCGCCAGGTCGGGGGCGCGCTCGGGGTGGCCATCCTCGGCTCCATTCTTTCGGCGAGCTACCGCTCGAACATCGAGCCGCTCCTGGCCGGGCTGCCCGTGCCGCCAGCGGCAAAGGAAGCGATGGGCGAGTCGCTGGGCGACACCGTGGCGATAGCCGAGCGCTTCGGGGCGGCAGGGCAGGCCATCATCGGCCCGGCACGCGAGGCGTTCGTCGACGCGATGCACGTGACGGTGATCGGCTCGGCGCTGGTGGCCTTCATCGGGGCGCTCGTGGTCTTCTTCTTCCTGCCGGCCAAGGACGACGCGCCACTGGCCCCGCCCGAGCAGCGAGCGAAGGCCGCCGTGGCGGCTTAGGATGAACGACGAGATGGACGGTCGCGAGCCACTGGGCGTGCGGGAATCCCCGCCCGGGCCCCCCGGGCGGGCCGGCGGGCCGCGGCTCGCCGGTCGTCCGCGCAGTGCCGAGGCCGAGCGCGCGATCATCGAGGCCGCTCTCGACCACCTCGAGGCGCATGGGGTGTCGGCGCTCTCAATCGAAGGGGTGGCGGCGAGCGCGGGCGTCGGCAAGACGACGATCTATCGGCGCTGGCCCAACAAGGAGGCGCTGATCCTCGACGCGCTCGGCAGCATTCAGGAGCCGTTGCCCCAGTTGCCGGGCACGTCGGTGCGCGACGACCTCGTCGCGCTGGTCGAGGCGGTGCGGCGGAAGAAGGTTGACAGCCGGGCGGCCCGGCTGCTGCCGTGCCTGATGGGCGAGGCGCACCGGCATCCCAACCTCGCCCGGCAATACGCCTCGACCTACATCGAGCCGCGGCGGGAGGCCATGCGCGAGGTTCTTCGGCGCGGGGTGCGGACCGGCGAGTTGCGGCCCGACATCGACGTCGATGTCGCGCAAGCCATGCTCGTGGGGGCGGTCCTGCACTTCTTTGCGGTGGCGATGGACCCGCCCGGGCTGCCCACCGACCTGCCCGACCGGGTCGTCGACGCCGTGCTCGCCGGCCTCGCTCCCCGCGCCTGACCTCCACAACCTCTCCGCGATCTTGAGCGCCGCGATCCAAACCGCCGCGATCCAAACGGCCGCGATCTTGAGCCTTTTTCGCCAACACGCCGGGTTTGATGGAAAACAGCTCAAGATCGCGGAGGTTGTGGCGCGACCGTACGCTCCCGCCAGCGATTGGTGATCGGCAGTCGCCGGTCGCGGCCGAACGCCTTGAACGAGATCTTCGTGCCCGGTGGGTACTGCCGCCGCTTGTACTCCGCGGCGTCGACCATCCGCAGCACCTGCTCGACCAGGGCCGGCTCGAAGCCGGCGGCCATGATCTCGGAACTGCTGCGGTCCTGCTCGACGTACTCGTCGAGGATGTCGTCGAGCAGGTCGTAGGGCGGCAGCGAGTCCGAGTCGAGCTGCCCAGGCCGCAGCTCGGCGCTGGGCGGCTTGCTGATGCTGGTCTCCGGGATCGGCGGGCGCTCACCGCGTACCTCGGCCGCCTTGTTGCGCCACCTGGCCAACTGCCAGACGAGGGTCTTCAGGACGTCCTTGAGCGGCGCGAAGCCGCCTGCGCTGTCGCCGTAAAGCGTGGAGTAACCCACTGCCAGCTCGCTCTTGTTGCCGGTGGCCAGCACCAGATGGCCCTCCTGGTTGGACAGCGCCATCAGCGTCGTGCCGCGGACCCGTGCTTGGAGGTTCTCCTCCGCCCGCCCGCTCAGCTCGAGGCTCGCGTGGTAGGCGTCGACCATCGGCGCGATCAGCACGGTGCGGAAGCGCAGGCCGGTGCGGTCGGCCAGGTCGGCGGCGTCACTGCGCGAGTGGTCGCTGGAGTACCTGCTCGGCATCGAGATGCCGTGGACGGCGTCCGCGCCCAAGGCGTCGCAGGCGATGGTCGCGGTCAGGGCGGAGTCGATGCCGCCGGACAGGCCGAGGACCGCCGAGCGGAAGCCGCTCTTCCCGGCGTAGTCACGCAGGCCGGTGACCAGAGCGCCGTAGACCTCGGCCTCGTCGTCCAGCCGTGGCGCAATCCCTGCCGATATCGCCGTTTCCGCCGGCTTCGGATCGGCGGAGACGACCACCCGCCGCACGGTCACCGTGGTGCCGTCGGCGGCGTCGTAGGCGGTGCGGCCCGGCGCGTCGGCCTCGGCGCGCGGGAGGTCGAGGTCGACGAGCAGGCAGCTCTCCTCGAACTGCGGGGCACGGGCCAGCACCGCCCCCGCCCGGTCAACGATGAGCGAGTCACCGTCGAACACCAACTCGTCCTGGCCGCCGACCATGTTGACGTAGGCGAGCGTACAGGCCGCGCCGGCCGCCCGGCGGGCGCACAGGTCGAGCCGCACGTCGTCCTTGTCGCGTTCGTACGGCGAGCCGTTGATGACAAGGAGCAGCCCGGCGCCCGCCTGCCGGACGACCGCCACGGGCCCGCCGTCCTGCCAGATGTCCTCGCAGATGACGACAGCGATGTCGACGCCCCGGACGCGGACGACCGCCAGCTCGTCACCGCGAACGAAGTTGCGAAACTCGTCGAAGACGCCGTAGTTGGGCAGGTGGTGCTTGGCGTAGCGGGCGATGACCCGGCCGGAGTGGATCAGCGCGGCGGAGTTCTGCGGCGAGCCGACCGGCCGGCCGAGCCGTGGGGCGTCGTCCGGCGCGCCGTCGAGGTAGCCGACGACGACCAGCGCGTCGCCGAGGGCCTCCTCGGCGAGGCGGGCGGCCAGCCGGTCGAGAGCGCGCCGCGACGACTCGACGAACGAGCGGCGCAGCGCGAGGTCCTCCACCGGGTAGCCGGTGAGCATCATCTCCGGGAAGGCGACCACATCGGCGCCACGATCCAGGGCATGCCGGGTCCACGAGACCACCATGTCGGCGTTGCCGTCGAGGTCACCGACTACCGGATCGACCTGGGCCAGGGCTACGCGCAGCTGGGGCACGCTTCGAGCTTAAGTCTGTCGTGGCGGCCGGCTTTGGGCGCTGTCCCGCTGAGCGACCAAGAGGTCACTAGTAACGCGCGCGAGTCGACGGGACGCACGGAGTAAACGTTTCGTGATCCCTTGACAACTCTGGCCCCATGTAACAGCGCTGTAACCGTTGGGAGGGCAGACTGCCGGACATGGACAAGCAGACGGAGTTCGTTCTTCGAACCGTCGAAGAGCGCGACATCCGGTTCGTCCGGCTGTGGTTCACCGACGTCCTCGGGTTCCTGAAGTCCGTTGCCGTCGCCCCCGCCGAGCTGGAGTCCGCCTTCTCCGAGGGCATCGGCTTCGACGGCTCGGCGATCGAGGGATTCGCCCGGGTTTACGAGGCGGACATGCTCGCGCGGCCAGATCCATCGACCTTCCAGGTGCTCCCTTGGCGCTCCGAGGCGCCGGCGACCGCGCGGATGCTGTGTGACATCCTCATGCCCGACGGGACGCCCTCCTACGCCGACCCCCGATGGGTGCTCAAGCGGTCACTCGCGCGGGCCGCGGAGCTCGGGTTCACTTTCTATACCCACCCCGAGATTGAGTTCTTCCTGTTCCAGCGCTGGCCCGAGGGCGACGCGTCCGCCCCGATGAGTCCGATTCCCATCGACTCGGCCGGTTACTTCGATCTCCGCCCGCACGTCGTCGGCCGGGAGTTCCGGCGCACCGCGATCACCATGCTCGAGGGCATGGGGATCTCCGTGGAGTTCAGCCACCACGAGGGCGGCCCGGGACAGCAGGAATTCGACCTGCGCTACGCCGACGCGCTGTCCACCGCCGACAACATCATGACGTTCCGCCTGGTGATGAAGGAGGTCGCGCTCGAGCAGGGCATTTACGCCTCGTTCATGCCCAAGCCGTTGAGCGACCACGCGGGGTCAGGCATGCACACGCACATGTCGCTGTTCGAGGGCGACCGCAACGCGTTCTACGAGGCCGGCGCGGAGTACCAGCTGTCGAAGACCGGGCGGGCGTTCATCGCGGGGCTGCTGGCCCACGCCGCCGAGATCACCGCGGTCACCAACCAGTGGGTCAACAGCTACAAGCGGCTCTTCGGCGGCGGCGAGGCGCCCGCTTACGTCTGCTGGGGGCACAACAACCGGTCGGCGCTCGTTCGGGTGCCGATGTACAAACCGCACAAGGGCAACTCGACGCGCATCGAGGTGCGGTCGCTCGACAGCGCCTGCAACCCGTACCTCGCGTTCGCGGTGATCCTCGCCGCCGGCCTGAAGGGGATCGAGGAGGGCTACGAGCTCCCGCCCGGCGCCGAGGACGACGTCTGGGCGCTGACCGAGGGCGAGCGTCGCGCGATGGGCATCGAGCCCCTCCCGCAGAACCTCAACGAGGCCATCCAGACGATGGAGCGCAGCGAGTTCGTGGCAGAGACGCTCGGCGAGCACGTCTTCGACTTCTTCCTCCGCAACAAGCGTGCGGAGTGGGAGGAGTACCGCCGCGAGGTCACCCCGTTCGAGATGCGCCGCTACCTGCCCGTGCTCTAGCCAGTGTCTGCCGGCTGAGCAAATCCGCGACCCACTCCGCGACCCACTCCGCGACCCACTCCGCGATCTTGAGCCTTTTTCGTGTGGGAGCGCTCCCATCAGCCAAAAAGCTCAAGATCGCGGCGATGTATTCGCACCTGCGGCGCCCGCCCGACACGGGCTAGCCTCGCGATGTGACCAAACCGGTAGCCCGTGCGACGACGGCGGCGGGCCGGCTGGCGCGGCTCGGCTTCGTCCACGCCGGTCCAGCGCAACGCATGCTCGCCAACCCCGTGCTGGCGGGCGCGGGAGAGGCACTCAGCGAGGCGCTCGCGGCCACGGCCGATCCCGATCTCGCGCTGGAGTCGCTTGTGCGGCTCGCCGAGGCCGCCGACGACCGCGCCGACCTGCTGGCTGGCCTGCGGCAGCCCGGTTCGCTGCGCGACCGCCTGCTGGGCGTGCTCAGCGTCAGCGTGGCGCTCGGCGACCATCTGGTCCGGCACCCTGAGCACTGGCGCGACCTGGCCGGCCCGTCCGGTGGGAGCGAGCGTCCCACCTGGGAAGACCAGCGGGTGGCGCTTCTCACCGCCGTCGGCGCCGATCCGGTCCACGAGGCGCCGCAGGCGGCCGTGGGAGGCGCCGACGCCCTCGACGCGCTCCGGGTCGCCTATCGTCGTGGCCTGCTCGACGTCGCTGCGCACGACATCGCGGCCGACGCGCCGGTCGACGCTGTGGGCGCAGAGCTCGCAGACCTGGCCGCGGCGACGCTCGAGGCCGCGCTCGCCGTCGCCCGCGCCGAGCTGCCCGCCGGCGCCGAGCCCTGCCGGCTGGCCGTCGTCGGAATGGGCAAGTGCGGGGGCCACGAGCTCAACTACGTCAGCGATGTCGACGTCATCTTCGTGGCCGAGCCGGTCGAGGGTGGTGACGAGGGTTCTGCGCTCCGCTCGGCCACTCAGCTGGCCGCCGGAGTCATGCGCGCCTGCTCCACGGCGACGCGGGAGGGCTCGATCTGGCCGGTCGACGCCGCGCTGCGGCCCGAGGGCAAGGCCGGCCCGCTCGTGCGGACGCTGGCCAGCCACCTGGCGTACTACGAGCGGTGGGCGAAGACCTGGGAGTTCCAGGCGTTGCTCAAGGCCCGGCCGGTCGCGGGCGACCTGAAGTTGGGCCAGGCGTACCTCGACGCGCTCAGTCCGCTCGTCTGGCGATCGGCCGACCGCGAGGGGTTCGTCGACGACGTGCAGGCGATGCGACGTCGGGTCGAAGCCACGCTGCCGCGCGGGCAGGCGGAGCGTGAGCTCAAGTTGGGGCCGGGGGGCCTGCGCGACGTCGAGTTCGCGGTGCAGTTGCTGCAGCTGGTGCACGGGCGCAACGACCCGACCCTGCGGAGCGGCACGACGCTGCGAGCGCTCGAGGCGCTGCGCAAGGGCGGCTACGTCGGGCGGAAGGACGGCGTGCGCATGGCGGCGGCCTACCGCTTCCTGCGCACCCTCGAGCACCGCATCCAGCTGCACCGGCTCCGGCGCACCCATGTCGTTCCTGCGTCGGGCACCGACCTGCGCCGCCTCGGCCGGTCGCTGGGCTTTCGATCCGACCCAGTGGGTGAGCTCACGGCGGCGTGGCGGCGTGAGGCGCTCGAGGTGCGCCGCATCCACGAGAAGCTCTTCTACCGCCCGTTGCTCCAGGCAGTGGCGAGGCTGCCGGGGGAGGAGGCCCGGCTCACCGCCGAGGCGGCGAAGCAACGGCTGGAAGCGCTCGGCTACACCGACCCGGCCGGCGCGTTGCGGCACATCAGAGCGCTGACGACCGGAGTGTCCCGCCGGGCGTCGATCCAGCGCACCCTCCTCCCGGTCATGCTCGGCTGGTTCGCCGACGCCGCCGATCCCGACGCCGGCCTGCTCGCGTTTCGCCAGGTTAGTGACTCCCTCGGGCAGACCCACTGGTACCTCCGCTTGCTCCGCGATGAAGGCGCCGCAGCCGAGCGAATGGCCCGCGTCCTCGCGTCCAGCCGCTACGCGTCCGATCTGCTGCGCAGGGCGCCAGAGGCGGTGGCCATGTTCGCCGACGACGACGAGCTGCGGCCCCGGCCCCGAGAGGCGCTCGTCACGGAGGTGCTTGCCGCGGCGGGGCGGCACGACGACCCGATGGTTGCAGCCGGCGCGGTGCGCGCTGTCCGGCGCCGGGAGCTGTTCCGCATCTCCGTCGCCGACGTGCTGGGCACCCTCCCCGCTGAGGCGGTGGGCGACGCGCTGTCGGCGGTCGGGGCGGCCACCGTCGCCGGCGGGCTGGCGGTCGCCATCGGGCAGGTCGAGGCCGAACGGCGCGGTCCGCTGCCGGCTCGGCTGGCGGTCATCGGGATGGGCCGGTTCGGCGGGCACGAGCTCGGCTACTCGAGCGACGCGGACGTGCTGTTCGTGCACGAGCCGCTCGACGGCGCCGACGAGCGGGCGGCGCACGACGCCGCGCACGCGGTGGCCCACGAGCTGCGCCGGGTGCTGTCCGTCCCGGCGCCCGATCCACCGCTGCTTGTCGATGCCGGCCTGCGTCCCGAGGGCCGGCAGGGACCGCTCGTCCGCACACTGGCGTCGTACGCCGCCTACTACACCCGCTGGTCCCAACCCTGGGAGACGCAAGCCCTGCTGCGGGCCGATCCGATAGCGGGCGACGAGGAGCTCGGTGCGCGGTTCCGGCAGCTCATCGATCCGATCCGGTGGCCGGCCGGCGGGCTCGACCCGGCTGCGGTCCGCGAGATCAGGCGGATCAAGGCCCGGGTCGAGGGCGAGCGGCTGCCACGGGGGGCCGATCCGGCGCGGCACACCAAGCTGGGGCGAGGCGGTCTCGCCGACGTCGAATGGACCGTCCAGCTGCTTCAACTCCGGCACGCCCACGAGGTCCCCGGGCTGCGCACGACTCGGACACTGGGGGCGTTGTTCGCGGCGGCCGACGCAGGTCTGATAGACCGGTCCGACGCAGAGGTGCTCGGGGTGGCATGGCGGATGGCGACGAGGGTGCGCAATGCGATCATGCTGGTCCGCGGGCGTCCATCCGACAGCCTGCCCAATAATGTCCGAAACGTTGCTGGTATCGCGCGTCTGGTGGGTTACTCTCACGGTGACAACGGTGCGTTGATTGAGGATTATCGGCGTGTAACCAGAAGAGCCCGAGCGGTCGTCGAAAGGGTGTTTTACGCATGATCGGCCCGGCGCGGCGCTGGGCTGCCGCACGCGCCCTCCGGCCGGGCGGATCGGGGAGGGGGTGACAGCGACGTCGGGCGACGAGGCGATCAACACTGCGGGTGCTCTGCGTGCCGACGATCGGCCAGTCCCGTACCTGGAGGCGCTCCGGAACCGGGAGTTCCGGGGGTTGGTCGTCGCGCAGATCGCCAGCGAGTGCGGCGACCATTTCGCCAGAGTGGGCGTCGCCGCCCTGGTCCTTCAGGTCGAGGGCAGCATGCTGCTCGCCGCTCTCGCTTTCGCGGTCGGCTACCTCCCCGGGCTGTTCGGCGCCGCGTTGCTGGCCCCCCTGGCCGACCGCATGTCACGCCGCCGCGTGCTCCTTCTCAGCGACGCCATCCGGGCCTTGATCGTCGGTCTGCTCGCCCTGCTCGCCGTCCCCAGCACACCGCTGTGGACGTTCTATGCGCTGCTGATCCTCGCGGAACTGTTCACAGCACCGTTCGACGCGGCCCGCGCGGCGCTCCTGCCCGATGTTTTCCGCGATCCACGCGGCTACGTCGCCGGGGCCGGCCTCAGCCGGTTCCTCTTCCAGGCCAACCAGGTGGCCGGGCTGGTCATGGCGGGCCTCGTCGTCGCTCTGGTGTCACCGCGGGGCGCTCTCGTCGTCGACGCGGCGAGCTTCCTGCTCTCGTTCACCGTCATCCTGATCTTCGTGCGGGCCCGGCCGGCACCGCTCGGCGAGCACCATGCCGGCGCGACCGGGCTGCTGCGCGACGCGCTCGAGGGAGCGCGCGTCGTGTTCTCCGACCCGGCCCGACGGGCGATCGTCGTGATCGGCTGGACCGCCGCCGTTTTCATGATCGCTCCGGAGGGCGTCGCGCTGGCCTACGCGGCCGTCCAGGGTCGGTCCGAGGTGTGGGGCGGGGTGCTGATGGCGTCGGTGCCCGCCGGCGCCGCCGTCGGCGCCGTGTTAATCGGTCACATCGCGCACGAGGCGCAGTTGCGAGCGTTGCCACGGCTGGTCATGGCCATGTGCGTGCCGATGGTGGCGACCGCCGTGACGCCGCCGGTGGCGATCACCGCCGGCCTGTGGTTCGTGTCTGGCGTCTGCCAAGGGTTCATGGCCACGCTCATCACCACGCTCAACGTCCTGACGCCGGCGGAGTACCGCGGCCGGGTCAACGGCCTGGCGGCCGCGGGTTTCAGCGTCGCGACCGCCGTGGCGTTCGTGTTGTCCGGGTGGTTGGCCGACCTGACCAGCCCGGCGCGAGCCGTCGCGCTCGCCGGGGTCGCCGGCCTCGCGATCATCGGTATGAACTGGGCGAAGTGGCCGGCTGCCACGCTCACCTCGCGAGTGCGCGCGGCGTACCAGGAGGCGGCTGTCCCTAAGCCGGTGCGGGCTCCTCCCGGCGGGTCATGAGAAAGCAGGCGAAGCCGCTGCCTCGAGCGGGCTGTGGGAGCCGCTCGATCGTGAATGCGTCGCCGAAGAGCGCTCGCTCGGCGCCCGGCGAGAGTCCAGGAAAGCGGGCGCCCCGCCGACGCCACCACGGCATCTCGTCGTAGAAGCACCACAGCACGAAGACCGCGCCGGGGCGTGCCCATCCGCTGATCCTCGTCGCCACCACAGGCCGCCGGGGCGCGGCCAGGTCATCGAGCATGCTGAAGTCGACGAGAAGGTCGAACGGTCCATCGACGCCGGTGACTTCCTCGGCGGCGAGGTCGCTTTCGACGAACCGCAATCGCAGCCCCGGACGCGGCGCCGCGGTCGCGCGGGCCTTGGCGAGGGCGACGGACGAGAAATCCACGCCGACGACGTCGAATCCGTGCTCGGCAAGGAAAATGGCGTTGGCGCCGCTGCCGCAGCCCAGGTCGACCGCCCGGCCGGGCGGCAGCCGGTGCGGGCTCAGCCGGCCGCTGTCTACCAGGCCGGCCAGCTCGTCGCGGGGACGTCCGGATTCCCAGGGGGCGCCGAAGCGGTACATGAGGTCGTACGCCCGGCGCCCCACCATGCCGACACTCTGAACGTGGTCGCTGCGCGTTGCAAGGGCCGCCGACCGCGCATTCCTCAGGGGAACCGAGCGGACGACGGCCTTACATCTGACCGGCGACCTACTAGCGACCGAGGATCGCTAGATGTCCTAGATGTCGTAGTACAGCTCGAACTCGTGGGGGTGCGGCCGGAGCCGGATCGGGTCGACCTCGTTCGTGCGCTTCCAGTCGATCCAGGTCTCGATCAGGTCGGGTGTGAACACCCCGCCTTCGAGAAGGTAATCGTGGTCGGCCTCGAGCGTGGTGAGCACCTCTTCGAGCGAGCCCGGCACCTGCGCCACCGCCGCGTGCTCGTCGGGCGGGAGCTCGTAGAGATCCTTGTCGACCGGCTCGGCCGGCTCGATCTTGTTGCGGATGCCGTCGAGCCCCGCCATGAGCATCGCAGAGAACGCGAGATAGGGGTTGCAGGACGGGTCAGGGACGCGGAACTCCAGCCGCTTGGCCTTCGGGTTGCTGCCGGTGATCGGGATGCGGACGCAGGCCGAGCGGTTGCGCTGGGAGTAGACGAGGTTGACCGGCGCTTCGTACCCGGGCACGAGCCGGCGGTAGCTGTTGACGGTCGGGTTCGTGAACGCCAGCAGCGACGGCGCGTGATCGAGGAGGCCGCCGATGTACCAGCGCGCGACGTCGGCCAGCCCGGCGTAGCCGGTCTCGTCGTAGAAGATCGGCTCGCCGTCCTTCCACAGGCTCTGGTGGCAGTGCATGCCGGAGCCGTTGTCGCCGAAGATCGGCTTGGGCATGAACGTGGCGGTCTTGCCGTTGGCCCGCGCGACGCTCTTGACGATGTACTTGAAGTTCATCAGGTTGTCGGCGGTCTTGAGCAGCGTGTCGAAGCGGAAGTCGATCTCCGCCTGGCCGGCAGTGCCGACCTCGTGGTGCTGCATCTCGACGTTGATGCCGGCCGACAGGAGCTTCTTGACGATCTCTGAGCGCAGGTCGGTCAAGTGGTCCATCGGCGGAACCGGGAAGTAGCCGCCCTTGTACCGCGGCTTGTAGGCGAGGTTGCCGCCCGGCTCGTCGCGGCCGGTGTTCCATGCGGCCTCGACCGAGTCGATGTAGTAGTAGCTCGAGTGCTGGTTGGTCTCGAACCGCGCCGAGTCGAAGATGTAGAACTCCGCCTCGGGCCCGAAGTACGACGTGTCGGCAACGCCGCTGCCGCGCAGGTAGGTCTCTGCCTTCTTGGCGATGTTGCGGGGGTCGCGGCTGTAGGCCTCGCCGGTCAACGGGTCGTGGATGAAGAACGTGAGGTTGAGCGTCTTGTGCTGGCGGAACGGATCGAGCAGTGCGGTTGTCGGGTCCGGTAGCAACAGCATGTCGGACTCGTGGATGGCCTGGAAGCCACGAATCGAGGAGCCGTCGAACATCAGGCCCTCGGTGAAAACCGAGCCGCTGAAGTTCTCCACAGGAAGGGTGAAGTGCTGCATAATGCCCGGAAGGTCACAGAACCGGACATCAATGAACTCTACGCCCTCGTCCTTGATGTACTTAAGAACCTCGTCGGCGTTCTGGAACATCCATCCTCCCTCTGGCCGGTGCCCCTCAGGCAACCGGACTTCGCGCACGTCAGGGGGCTAAGCGCGGTGTTCTGGATCGGACGGTACGGCGGGGCCGTTTCCCTGCGGTGTCCCGAATGTTTCTCACGTGTTACGCGCAGTCGCCTCCCGTGAACATCGCGACGGCCCCGGTCGGCGGCGCCGATCGCGGGTAGCGTAGGGCATATGGACCGCCGATCGCTCGGTTCCTGGCTGCAGGGCCCCGGAGCCGCCAGCCGACCCGACGCCCTGGCGGCCGGCTACCCGGGGCAACGGCTGGAGCTGCCGGACAAGGGCCCGGGTTCGGTCGCCGGAACCGGCATGCGGCTGCTCGCCTTCCTGCTCGACGCGATCATGTCCCGCCTGGTCCAGTTGGTGCTCGTGCCCAACCTCTGGTGGGGCGTCACGCTGGTGTTCGCCGTCGAAGTGTTCGTGCTCACCGCGTTCGGCGGGGCCAGCGCGGGGCAGCGGTTGCTCCGGATGCGCGTCGTCCGGCTCGACGGCCGGCCGGTGTGGCTCGGCACGGCCTTCGTCCGCACCGCGTTGCTGCTCCTCCTCATTCCCGCGTTGGTCACCGACCGCGACGGTCGGGGACTGCACGACAGGGCGGCGGGCACGGTTCTGCTGCGCGGCTGAGCGTGCCCAGCGTGCCGACTCCGCGCCCGCCGGCGTCCCGATCGTGGGAGGTCAGCGGAGGTTCGGCCCCTTCGGCAACCGGACGTTGCGGGGGAGCGGCCCTTTGGGCAACGGCACGCTGGTCTGCGGCAGAGCCCGCAGCCGCTTGTTGACCTCGCCGACCTCTCCCGGGCGCAGGTTCCGCGGCAGCTTCATCACGTGCCGCTGCAGCTTGCGGAGCGGGATCTCGCCGTCGCCGTCGCCCGCGACGATCTCGTAGATCGGGACGTCCGGCCCTGCGACGCGCGCCGTGCGCTTGCGCTCGTTGGCGACCAGGTTCCCGACCCGGCTGGGCGCGCCCTCCCCGACGAGGACGATGCCGGGGCGGCCGACGACCCGGTGCACGATGTCCTGGTTCCGCGTGACGCCCACCGCAGGAGTAACGGTCCAACCGCGCTTGAGGGTGTTCAGCACCGCGGCTGCGGCGCCCGTCTGGCCCTCGAGCTGCGCGAACGCGGCGCGCTCCACACGCCGGCCGAACACGATCGTCGCGGCCAGGAAGCCCGACGCGACACCGAGCATGCCAAGCGGGATCGGCAGGCCGATGAGCAGGCCGATCCCAAGGAGGACAGCGAACACGCCCAGAGCCCACGCAAGCGTGACCCAACCGACCAGCGGATCGGCCTTGCGGGTCATGCGGTAGGCGGTGCGGATCTGGGCGATGCGCCCCTGCTTGCGCTCGCCGTCCTTGGCGTCGCCCTTCTCCCGTGCCATGCCGGTCAGGATACGGGCTGCCTACGCCCGCGCGGCACACGGGGCGACGGGAGGCTTGCGCTTGTCCCGACTGCTCAGGCGGTCACCTGGCTCGACCCGCTGCCATCGGTGTAATGCTGGGCGACTGCCTCCATGGCCTCCGCCCGCGCCCTGGCGCGCATGCGGTCATCGCGGACGGAATCCCACGCGTTGCGGCGCGACGTGCGCTGGACGGGCTCGGACAATGAACCGATCGCTGACGTGAAGACACCTCGCACCAGCGCGGACAGCGGTGCGAGCGGGGGTATCTGGGTGGTCACGGCACCTCCCCAAGGTTGCGGTGGGGCCGGGCAGGACCCGACTAACAATGGTCCATCGGTGTTTCGCGGCGGTGTCGCCGCCGGAAAGGATGGGTGACCGGTGTCAAGTGGTCACCTTGCGGTAGCCGTACGTGAAGCTACCGCGTTCTGGTAGAGCCTGCCAGCCCGGTATGACGACCGAACGAGCGGGCCGGACATAACGCCCAGGAAGCCGATACGGTCAGCTTCCTCGCGCAGGGCGACGAACTCCTCCGGCGGCACCCAGCGCGCGACGGGGTGGTGTCGCGGGCTGGGCCGGAGGTATTGGGTGATGGTCAGCAGCTCGCAGCCTGCGTCGTGGATGTCGTGCATTGTCTGGACGATCTCTTCCGGCTCCTCGCCCATTCCAAGGATGAGGTTGGACTTCGTCACCAGGCCGGCGTCGTGCGCCTGCCGTAGCACCTCGAGCGACCGCGGGTAGCGGAAGCCCGGGCGGATGCGGCGGAAGATTCGCGGGACGGTCTCGACGTTGTGCGCGAGCACCTCGGGCACTGCCGCAAAGACGGCGCGGAGCAGCCCGGGTTCGCCGTCGAAGTCGGGAATGAGCAATTCGACGCCCGTGCTGGGGTTGAGCCGGTGGATCTGCCGCACCGTCTCGGCGTACAGCCACGCGCCGCCGTCGGAAAGGTCGTCACGGGCGACGCCCGTGACGGTGGCATAGCGCAGGCCCATCGCCTGAACCGACTCGGCCACCCGCCGCGGCTCGTCGCGGTCGAGTTCGGCCGGCCGACCGGTGTCGATCTGGCAGAAGTCGCAGCGCCGGGTGCACTGGTCGCCACCGATGAGAAAGGTTGCTTCCCTGTCCTCCCAGCATTCGTAGATGTTCGGGCAACCCGCCGCTTCGCACACCGTGTGCAGACCCTCACGCCGGACCAAGCCCTTGAGCTCGGTGTACTCCGGCCCCATGCGGGCGCGTGTCTTGATCCACGGCGGCTTCTTCTCGATCGGGGTCTGGCTGTTGCGGACCTCGAGGCGGAGGAGCTTGCGGCCGTCAGGCGCGGCAGCGGTCACAGGCGGCTCCCCTCAAAGTGACGTGCGCTGCGGACGGGTGGTCTGGCTAGCCTACGCTGCTGTGCCCAAGGGTCGTCACGTCCGGCCTGGCCGACGCTCCGCATCCCCCAACCTCCGCGATCTTGAGCCATTCGGTGATGGGAGCGCTCCCAAGCCGAAAATATCTCAAGATCGCGGAGGTCTGTAGCCTTTACCCGGACGCGCCCACCGGCATCGTCCGAGTGGCGCCGTCGAGCGCCGTTGCCAGCTCGCGCTGCACGACCGGCACCACGTCGGCCACCGACACGTGCCGGCCGAGCTCGGCGGTCAGGCTGGTCACGCCCGCGTCGGCGATGCCACACGGCACTATCCGATCGAACCAGGCGAGGTCGCAGTCGCAGTTGAGCGCGAAGCCGTGCATGGTGACGCCCCGCGACACCCGGATGCCGATGGCGCCGGCCTTGCGGTCGGGCGCTCCAGCGGCGCCTTGAACCCACACTCCGCTGCGCCCGGCCACCCGCACCACGGTCAGCCCAAGCTCCGCGCAGCTGCGAGTCAGCACATCCTCGATGCAGCGGACGTAGGCCACGACGTCGACCGGCTCGCGCAGCTTGACGATCGGGTAGCCGACCAGCTGCCCGGGGCCGTGCCAGGTGATCTTCCCGCCCCTGTCGACATCGATGACCGGCGTGCCGTCGACCGGGCGCTCTAATGGCAGCGTGCGCTTGCCGGCCGTATAGACCGGGCGGTGCTCGAGAAGGAGGACCGTGTCGGGCGCCTGGTCGGCCGCTCGGGCCTGGTGTAGCGCACGCTGCTCGGCCCACGCCTGCTCGTAGGGCACTGCGGCGTCGCCGAAACCGAGATGGACGAACGCCAGACCGCTCATGCCAGCCAGCCTACGACGCCATCGCTCGCTCTGTGATCAGCGATCGTGGAGGCGGTCAGACCAGCAGCCGGGGCGTTATCCGCCGCTCCTCGGCGGCATCAGGCCGTACCCTTTCCACCACGTAGGCGGACGCCTCCGGCCGGTCGGCAACCGCCTCCTCCAGCTCGGTCCCGACGTAGTGCAGCCCGACGCCGTCGTCGGCGGCGTACGACGTCGGCAGCGTCCCGCCGGCGACGAGGCGGTGCAGCAACGGCCGGCGCTGCTCCTCCGAGTTGTAATGCACGCCGTTGCCGTACGGCAAAAGCGCCAGCCCGTCCAGCGCGGGGCGCAGTTGGGGACCGAACGAGTCGGTGGGTCCGCCCACGTGCCAGCAGATCGACCCGGCGCTGACGCCGGTGAGGACGAGCCCGGCTGTCCATGCCTCTCGCAGGACGGTGTCGATCCCGTGCAGCCGCCACAACGTCAGGAGGTTGGCAACCGATCCGCCGCCGACGTAGACGATGTCTTGCGCCAGGATGTGCGCCCGCACGTCTGGGACATTCGGCATCGGGAACACCGTGAGGTGGCTGACGTCGACGCTCCACCCGGCGAACGCGGCGTAGACGTGGGCGATGTAGTCAACGGCGTCTCCCGTGGCGGTGCCGACGAAGCACAACTTCGGCCGTGGCGACCCGCTGAGCTCCAGTGCGCGCTGCACGAGGGGACCGGGCGCCGCGTTGCCCCGCCGGTCGCGGACGAAGCCGCCGCTGCACGCAAGCAGGTGCCGGGTCGTCACGGGTAGCAGGATGGCAGGCGGGGCGGCAGGAGTCCGCCCGGGTCCACAACTCGCCCTCGTTGTCCACGGGCGCCGTGTCGCGCCCGAGCTGTCGGTGACTTATTGCCTGACCTCTGTGGATCGCCCGCGACACGTTGTCGGCGGGTTCGGGCAACCTGATCCGCATGAGCGATGAGAATGTCTCTACCTCGGCGGTCAGCAGGCTCCAGCGCATTGCCGGCCGCTCCCATCCGCCTGGCAGCGAGCGCGCCGGCCCTCTCGTCCAGCCGACCGCCAACGAGCGCGAGCCCGGGCGGCGACATGCTCGCCACCGGCGCCGCCGGGGTGGGCGGCGGCTGGCGATCGTGCTACTGCTCGTCGCGGTGACGACCGCTGCGCTGGCCTGGCCCGCGATCGGCCGGCGCGCATCCCCGGCTGCTTCCTGGTCGACGGCACGAGCGTCGCCAGCCGATCCGGACTGGTCCACGGTTGTTCGAGCACTCGACCGAAATCGTCATGCCGTCCTCGCCGCTGGCAACGAGGCCGATCTCGCCGCGGTCTACGCGCCTGGCTCGCCCGCGGGGCAGCGCGATGTCGAGAGCCTTCGCCAGTTCGTCGCCGACCGTGCGCGCCCTCGTGGCCTGCGGCTCGGCGTGCATTCGGTGCAACCCGTCGCATTCGACCGCGACCGGGCGATGCTTCGGGTCGTCGACTTCTTGCCCGGCTACGACCTGGTCAACCCGGCCGGTCAGGTCGTGCGCCGTTACCAGGGCCGAGGGCCGGTCGCCTGGCACTTGACGCTCGTGCGCACCGCCGCGGGCTGGCGCATCTACGACGTGACGCGAGCGACAGCAGAGGGGCGTGGCCGGAGATGAGGCCGCAGATCACGTGGGCCAGTGGCAGGCCACAAGCGGTCTGCCGCGGGGGTTCCTTGCGACCGCGATCCGCATGCGGTGTCCTCTGCCGGGCGAAGTCAGAGGCCGAGGTCGGCGGCGAAGTCGCCCTCCTCCAGCCGCTTCTTCACGGTGCCCAGGAAGCGCGCTGCGTCAGCTCCGTCGACGAGCCGGTGGTCGTAGGTCAACGCGTGGTACATCATCGACCGCACGGCGATGGTCTCGCCCAACTCCTGATGGACGACGATCACCGGCCGTTTCACTACGGCGCCCGTGCCGAGGATCGCCACCTGCGGTTGGTTGATGATCGGCGTGTCGAACAACGCGCCCCGGCTGCCGGTGTTGGTCAGCGTGAACGTCCCGCCCCCGAGTTCGTCCGGGCTGACCTTGTTCGAGCGCGTGCGCTCGGCCAGGTCCGCGATCTTCCGGGCGAGTCCCGCGATATTGAGGTCTCCGGCGTCGCGGATCACCGGTACCAGGAGACCGCGTTCGGTGTCGACCGCGATGCCGAGGTGCTCGGCTCCGTGGTAGGTGATCTCGCCTTTGTCCGTGTCGATGCTCGCGTTGAGCGCCGGGTACTGCTTGAGCGCCTCGACGACCGCCTTGGCGAAGAAGGGCAGGAAGGTCAGCTTCACGCCTTCCCGGGCCTCGAAGTCACGCTTCGCCCGGTCGCGGAGGCGCGCGACGTTGGTGACATCCACCTCGACGACGGTGGTGAGCTGTGCTGCGACCTGCAGCGACTCGACCATCCGCTCGGCGATGACCTTGCGCAGTCGCGACATCTTCTCCGTGCGCCCACGCAGAGGCGACGGCGCCGGCTGCGCCGCGCGGGCGGCTGGCGCTTGCGACGGGGCGGGGCGCTCCTCTGCTGGGGGCGCGGCTTGGCGGCGTGCCTGCTGTTGCTTGGCCGCCTCCAACACGTCCTGCTTGCGGACCCGCCCGCCCACTCCGGTCCCGGTCAGCGACGAGAGGTCGACCCCGTGCTCGGCGGCCAGTTTCCGAACGAGCGGCGTGACGTAGGCGCTTCCATCGCCGTTCTCCGCCCGATCGCTGCCTCGTCCCGAAGGCGTCGGCGTGACCGGCTGGGGCACCATCTGCGGCGCGGGGGCCGGCGCCGACACCCGCGCCGGAGCCGACGCCTGCGCTCGTTCCGGCTCGGGCGCCCGCTCCGGGCTCCGCGTCTCCGCCGGCTGGGCCGTCGCCGGCTTCTGCTCGGGTGGCACGTCCTGGGCGGGCGCTCCGGACCCGGCCGAGCCGATCACGGCGAGCTCGGTGCCGACACCCACCGTCTCGTCCTCGCCAACCCTGATCGAAAGGAGCACGCCGGACGCGGGCGCCGGGATCTCGGTGTCGACCTTGTCTGTGGAGACCTCGAGGAGCGGCTCGTCGGCCTGGACCTGCTCGCC
>Ga0184623_10000358_pt1 | contig 19416 bp, 20 predicted proteins | sample PLM1_100_b1_FD_133138 | JGI IMG/M metagenome (GOLD analysis project Ga0184623, IMG submission 133138) | Groundwater sediment microbial communities from an aquifer in East River, Colorado, USA - PLM1_100_b1 | ecosystem: Environmental > Terrestrial > Soil > Riparian zone | place: USA: East River... | reverse complement strand
GTTGTCGTGGTTGCCGGTGCGGCGCCGCTGGACGTCGACGGTGCCACCGTCGTCGAAAACCCGGAGTGGCGCAGCGGCATGGGGTCGTCGCTGAGAGTAGGACTCGCTTCAATGAGCGGAGTGGACGCGGCTGTCCTGATCACCGTCGACACGCCGTGGCTGGGCGCCGAGGCGGTGCGTCGCGTACGGGCGGCCCACGTGGCAGGCGCGGCCGTCGCAGTGGCGACATACGGCGGCCGGCGCGGGCACCCCGTCCTCCTCGATCAGGCGTGCTTTGCCGAGGCAGCAACGCTTGCGGTCGGCGACGTGGGCGCTCGGGCCTTTCTCGCGGCCAGGCCGGAGCTGGTCACCCCGGTGCCGTGCGACGGAACGGGCACTCCGGACGATGTGGACACCCCCGCCGACCTGGACCGGGCGTGACCAGGGCCACCGTGCCCGGCAGCCGGCCCGAGATGGAACGGCAACGGGCTGGAAACGTGAACGGTTCAGGCTGAGACTGGTCACGACAAAGGGGGCGCCATGCTGCTACGCCTGCGGATCAGCCTGCCGGACCGCCCGGGAGCGCTCGGCCGGGTCACCCGGACTCTGGGCGCGATCGGGGCGGACATCATGCAGATGACCGTGTTGGAACGGGACGCCAACCGCGCGTTGGACGAGTTCACCGTGGCCTGGACGGGCACGCTCTCACAAGAGCGGCTGGCCGAGGGCCTGGAGACGATCCAAGGGGTGCGGGTCGAGGCGATCTGGGCGACGTCGGAGCCCCCCGGCGCCTTCCCCGACCTGGACGTGCTCGGCCACGTAGCCGGCAACCCCGACCGCGCGGCGATCACCCTGGCGGACGCCGCACCAGGCATCTTCAGCGCCGACTGGTCCGCACTGGTGCGGGCGGACGCGTCGCGCGAGATCGTCCACGCGAGCTGGCAGGCGCCCGGGCTACTCGATCCGCCCGCGTTCGTGCCATTGCGTCCCCGCTCCTTCACCACCGGCGACGGCGTGCACATGGCCGCGGCGCCGCTAGGCGACTCGGGCCTCGTGCTGCTGGTGGCGCGGTCCACCGGGCCCGAGTTCCACCAGGTCGAGGTGATGCGGCTGACGCTGCTCACCGAGGTCGCCATGTCGATGCTCGGCGACCGGGCCCCGCAGCCCGGCTGGGTCGCTCCCGCCACTAGCTAAGCCGCTGTTTTGGCTGGTCCGACCGGTTGAACCGGCGCCCGCTGGCGCCCGTATCACGCGATGTCAGCACAGAACTCCGCCGCGCGAGACGGCCGCCCGCCCCGGCGCGCCACTCAGGAACGCGACGGGCCGCCGGAGGGGGAACGTTCGTGTCGGTCACCGAACTGGACGCGATCTGCAGCGTCACCGCTGAGGGTCAATGGGTGGACCTCGTCGAGTCCCATGTCGACCCGCTGTGGCGGTTCGCGATCGCGGAAGGCCTCTCTGAAGCGGAGGCGACCACGGCGTGCGAACTCGCCTGGCTACGGTTGGCTCAGCGGTGGTCGCCGATCGGGGCACCGGCCGACGACGTGGTGACCGGCTGGCTGCAGGACACGGTGCGGCAGGAGGCGCGCGCCGCCCGACGCCGTGCGGTCGCCCCGGTGTTCAGCTTGACGCGCAGCCGCTAGAGCGCCTGCCGGAGCCACGCCTCGACGCCGGCGACGTGCACAGTGGCCCAGGAGCGGGCCAGCTCCGGCTCGCGCGCGGCGATCGCCTCGTAGATGGCGACGTGCTGCTCGCGGGTGCGCGCGACAGCACCTTCCTGGGTGAGGCCACGCCAGACCCGGGCCCGGGTGGTCGGACCGGAGAGGCCGTCGATCAGCGAGCACAGCACCGGGTTGCCCGAGCCGGCGGCGATGCGGCGGTGAAACTCCAGGTCGTTGGCGACGAGCGCCTCGACGTCGGTGTCGTCACCGAGCTTGTCGAGGAGATCGTGCAGGCCGGCGATGTCTTCCTCGCTCATGTGCTGGGCGGCCATCGCGGTGGCGGCTGGCTCCAAGATCCGTCGGACCTCCAGAAAGCGCAGAACGGTGTCGTCGCGGTGGAAGTCCACGACGAACGTCATCGCGTCGAGAAGGAGCTCGGGCTCCAGGCTGGTAACGTAGGTGCCGTCGCCCTGGCGCACGTCGAGAACCCGGATGAGCGACAGCGCTTTCACAGCCTCGCGCAGTGAGCTGCGGGAAAGCCCCAGCCGCTCGGCCAGGTCGGCCTCCTTCGGCAAACGGTCGCCGGGCCGCAGCTCGCCGGAGACGATCATGCCCTTGATCTTGTCGATGGCCTCGTCAGTGACCGCCACGCGACTACCTCTCCTCCCTGGATACATCCGAGCTATTTGAGCATAGGCCCGGACGCCAGACACCGTTACACAGCGCGCCGGAGTAATCCAATCGCGGACCGACCGCCGTCCGTTTCGACGAGCCATTCTGATCCTTGACCCGGCCGGCGCCGTTCGCCACCGTGGTCGCCTGGGCGGCTTACCGGGGAGCCGCCTGCCACGAGGGGATCACCGTGCCGATCAACCGCGCCGCATCATTCATCTGTCCACTCGCTTTCTCGCGCCGGGGCATACTCGCCGCCGGAGCGGTCGCAGCCGGCGGTGCGGTCCTCGGTGGCACACTCACCGACAGCGCGGAGGCTTCGCCCGCCGGACACGCGGTAAGGCCTTCCGCGCTGCGGCCGGGCGATGTCGTCCGGGTCGTCGCGCCTGCGGGCAAGCCCAGCCCGACCCTGATCGCCCGGGGCATCGAGATCCTCACCAGTTGGGGGCTCACCGTCGAGACGGCGCCGCACGTCTTTGACCAGCACGGATATCTCGCCGGTACCGACGAGAACCGGCTCGCCGACCTCAACGCGGCGCTCGCCGACCCGAAGGTCCGTGGCGTCTTCGCGGCGCGGGGCGGGTACGGCGTGCAGCGGATCGTGGACGGCGTCGACGTCCGGGCGGTGCGCCGCGATCCGAAGGTGGTCGTCGGCTTCAGCGACATCACCAGCCTGCAGGACCGGCTGTGGCGCGCGGCGCGGCTCGTGACGATCCACGGGCCGATGGTCAACTGGAGCGACAGCCGTACCGGCCCCGATTCGGCCGAGGCGCTGCGCCGGGCTGTGATGACCACCGACCCGATCACGATCACCCGCGATCCGGCCGAACCGAGCGCCGCGGTGAAAGTCCCCGGCACCGCGCGCGGCACGCTGCTCGGCGGCAACCTGACTCTGCTCGACCGTGCCGTGGGCACCGCCGACCTGCCCGACCTGCGCGGCGCGATCCTGTTCTTCGAGGAGGTCGACGAGCCGCCGTACCGGCTCGACGGCATGCTCACTCACCTGCGGCGGGCGGGTGCGCTGCGCAGCGTCGCCGGTGTTGCGATCGGACAGATCCTGAACAGCGTGACGGCGCCCGGTGGCTGGGATGCGGCGACCACACTCCAGGACCGGCTCGGCGACCTCGGCGTACCAGTGGTCGGCGGGCTGCGCCTCGGCCATGGCACCGGGCAGCTGACGATCCCGCTCGGCGCGAAGGCAACCGTCAACGCCACGGCCGGCACGCTCACCGCCGAGGCCGGCGTCTCCTGAGAGACTTCTGGCCTCAGGGAACGGGGTGGCCAAACGCCGTTTGCCGGTGTTGCAAATCTCAGACACATGTCCGAGATTTGCAACAGCGAACAGCACGGTTATAGGGCTGGGCGCGTGCCTAGCCGGTCTGCCGGCTGCGGTAGCCACGTACCTTGTGCCGGTTGCCGCAGCGTTCCATCGAGCACCAGCGCCGGTTACCCGGCCGCGACGTGTCCAGGAACAGCAGGTAGCAGGTGTCGCCACCGCACTCGCGGACCCTGCTTGACCGCGCAGCTCAGCGGGGGTGATCCGCAGCTCGTCGAGGGGAGCGGCGGCGGCGAGGCGGGAGCCTGGCGAGTTACATGGCACTCGTCGCGGGCACCGAGCAGGACTTCACGGTGCTCGCCACCAGCGTTTACGTGCGCGACGGCGACGCGTGGCGCGGCGTCCTGCACCAGCAGACGCCAGTGTGAGCCGGCACGGCGAACGGGTGGAGCCGGCGCGCCCCGGCTGGCTCCACCCGTCGCCTAGCTCACCGCGGTGAGCAGCTCTATTACGTCGTCGGAGGTCTCCTGATCAACTGCTCGTTCATGATCAGGAACGCACCGAGACCGTGGAAGTCGTTCGTGGCGCGGGTGCGGGCCAGGTAGTACGCCTGGTTCCCGACGTTCGTACCGATGCAGATGTCGGTGATGTTGCTACGGCCGTCGCCGCCGATCGACACCTTCTGCAGCACTCCGGCGTAACCCTTGTTCGCGACCGGTTGGTAGCTCGCATCGATGTAGCCACGTTCGACCGCGCGCGAGATTGTGAACGTGAACATGCTGGAGCACGATGTCTCGGTCCAGTTGCCCGAGACCGTGGGCTTGGCGGGCAGCTGGAACCAGCGTCCGGTGGCCGGGTCCTGCCAGCGCTGGTACCCGCCAGCGAGGTGCCGCACCATGTCGATCAACGCCGTCCGGTTCGGGTGGTCCGCCGGCAGGATCTCCAGAATATCGATGAGCGTCATGCCGAACCAGCCGACCGCGCGGCACCACACCTCAGGCGACTGGCCGGTCTGCGGGTTGGCCCAGCTCTCGTCTTTGTGCTCGTCGTAAGCGTGGTAGAGCAGCCCATTGGTGTGCCTGAGGTGGCTGTAATACACCTTCATCTGGTTCGTCGACCGGTTGAAGCCAGTCCCGGTCTGGTTGTACTGCACGCCGTAGCGCGCCACGAACGGCTGGGACATGAAGACGCCGTCGGCCCAGAGCTGGCCCACCCGGCTGGAACTGGTCGAGTGGTAGTACCCGCCGTCCGTCGTGGTCGGGTAGCTCGGGAACCGGTTCCAGATCCGCTGCGCCGCCCGCTGATACCGCGCCTCACCCGTCTCCCGGTGCAGGATCAGGAACACGTTGCCGGCGAGCATGCTGTCCAGGTTGTTGTAGCTGCTGCCGGTGCCACCGTCGGCGCTGACCTTGGCGTTGCCCCACGCCTTGATGTAGTTCAGATACCGCGCGTCCTGGGTGCGCTGGTAGACGAGGTAAGTCCCGTACAGGAACAGCGCGTGCGCATACCCGAGGCCGAGCGACGTCGGTGAGCTGCGTGCCATCGTGGAGTCGACGACGGACCGTGACCAGTCCCGGCCGGGCGGGGCGGCCTGGTTGTCGACGGTGACCGAGTCGACGTTCGGTCCGCCGTTGGCAGTGGTGGCCGTGGCGCGCACGGTGTTGGTGCCGGCGCTCAGGGCGGTACGTACCGTCTGGGTCTGCCAGTTCGTCCAGGCACCGGTGCCGGGGTAGGCGAGGTTCGGGTTCACGATGGTGCCGTTGACCGCGATGCTCATGGGCCGGTTGGTCGTCGTGCCGTTGGCGTAGCGGAAGATCAGGCTGTACTCGCCGGCGTCCGGCGCCGTGACCGTCCACTCGACAGAGCTGCCGGTCGCGTTGTTGTAGTTGACGAAGCCGGTACCGGTGAAGCCGGCGTGGTTCGACTCCACCACGCCGTCGGTGATGGTGGCCTGCTCAGCCTCGTACCGCGTGCTCGCCGCGGTAGCCGGCTGGCCCGGCACCACGAACGCGGAGGCGACGAGGACAAGCGCAGCCACGGATCTAGCCAGGGCGCGTTTTGCTAGGTGAGTTCTCAAAACGACCTTCTCCTTCTTGTCGGTGTGAGCGCGAACAGGAATCAGGCCGGCGGCGGTACCTTCACGCCGCCATAGCGGTCCCAGCCCTTGGTGATGCGGGCGTAGTACTTGTCGGCCTCGGCGGCGTCGACCAGCCAGTTCCACTCGCCGCTGGTCGCCTTGTCGGGGTAGGCGCGGATCGCCGCCGCGACCTGCTTCGCCTCGCGCAGCCCGTCCTGGATCGTGCGGGTCAGCTCGGGCGTGCGATGGGACGAGCCGCGGGCGTAGATCCGGTAGCCGAAGTACGCCTTGGCCACCGCCCGGTGCAGCCGCGCGGTGAGCAGCGTCCGCTCGAAGTAGGCGCGGAGCTGGCGGTAGTGGGCGGCGGTCAGGTCCATCCGGTTGCCTGACTTCACCCAGCCCTTGTCGAGCACATCCGGCGCCTCCCGGCGGAGGATCCCGTCGGTCTTGCAGGCAACGGGGGAAAGCCGGTCGATGATGTCGATCCAGCAGTGGAATCGCCGATCGACGGTGTGGGCGACGGTGACCTCGGGCGGGTCCAGCCACTTGCCGGAGACGTGGCGGTGATAGCTGGAGCAGTACGGCTCGTAGTCCAGCATGGAGTGGTTGGCGGTGTTCGTGCCCAGGCTGTACAGGCTGGACGTGACGATTGGCTTGTGAAAGTGGATGCTCTCGTAGTCGTTCCGGCCGTTGTCGTAGGGCAGGAGGAAGGCGTCCGCGCTGGTCGGCACCGCGAACTCCGACGCCTCGCTGAGCACCGTGACCCAGCTCGGACCGCGCACGGCGTACCGGTACGCGACCCCGTCCGTGGCCACGCGCACGATCAGGTCGAGCCGGTAGCCATGCTTGGTGAAGCGCAGCGTCGTCTCGTTCGCCTCGGCGACGTGCGCGCGGCGGCGACCGGATGTGGTCGTGTAGCGCTCGCTGATGCGTCGGTCCGTGCGGCCGGCGAACCGGAGGCCGGTGGAGAGGTCTACATCGGGCGTGCGTAACCCGAGCGCGGACGGCTCGACGACGGTGGTGCGCCCGTGACGGGCCGTGATCGCGGGCTTGCCGTCGCGGGAGAGGGTTACGGTGGCGCCGACCGTGCCGGCCGAGAGCTGCCACTGCGGCTCCGGCACCGCGTGCACGGGCGCCGGCAACGCCAGCATGCCGAGGATCAGCAGGCCAGCGACGGACCGAGCACGTCGACGACCGTTCATCTTGTAGTGCCTCCGCAACGGCTTGGCGACGAATCATGGCAGCACGAAGCCCGAGATCGTCAAGACTTTCTTGCCTCGAAAAATCCGTTTCATGACGACCTTGACCGTGGCGAGGGCTCGCCATAGCGTCAGCCAGCGACAAGAGATCCGATCTTTGTGGCTATTGGGGTGGCGGATGAGCGCTGAGCAGGGAGCCGTGTCACGTCGTGGATTCCTCGGAGGGACGGTCGCCGGTGTCGCGGCGGGCGCGCTCCCCGGCGCTCCAGCGGTGGCCGAACGCCACGACCGGCCCCGGCTGCACAACCAGATGCGCAGCGACCGCGAATGGGCAGATTTCCTGGCGGACCAGGATCTGGTCTGGAAGCGGCTGCCCCGCACCTGGTACGAGGGGCCGTTCCTCGGCAACGGGCTCCTCGCGGTCGGCGTCTACCAGGAGCCCGGCGCGAACGCGCTCCGGTTCAAGGTGGACCACGGCGAGGTGCAGGACCACCGGCCCGCGTTCGGCAACGAGTGGGGCGTCGCGCGGCTGCCGGTCGGACATCTCACGCTGGAGCCCGTTGGCCAGATCACCGGCGTCGACCTGCGCCTCGACCTCTGGAACGCCGAGCTGCGCGGCACCGTGACGACCGACAAGGGCCGTCTCACGATCCGCGCGCTCGTGCAGAACGACCGTGGCCTGTTCCTCGCGACGGTGGCGCCGACGCCCGGCGAGCGCGGCTTCCGCTGGGTCTACCACCCGGCCGACTCGGTGAGCCCGCGGATCGTCCGCGAACCGCCGCCGGCCAGCTTCCCGCCGAACCCGCCGCCGGTCACGCGCACCGCAGGTGAGATCGACGTTGCGGTCCAGCCGCTGTACAGCGGTGGGCAGACCGCCACGGCGTACCGGGAGAAGACCAGCGGGGCCGAGCGGACCTTGCTGCTGTCGGTGGCTCATTCGTATCCGCAGTCCACCGCGGAGGCGACCGTGCTGGCGGCGGTGCGGCGAGCCAGCGCGCTGCCGACGTCCGCACTGCTGCGCGCGCACCGGGAGTGGTGGCACGCCTTCTACCGCAAGAGCTTCCTCTCGTTACCGGACGCCCTGCTGCAGAGCTTCTACTGGATCCAGCTCTACAAGTTCGCGTGCGCCAGCCGCGAGGACTCGCCGGTCATGGCCACCACCGGGCCGTGGCTGGAGCCGACGCCCTGGCCAAGCGTCTGGTGGAACCTCAACGTCCAGCTGGAGTACTGGCCGGCGTACGGCTCGAACCACCTGGAGCTGGACGCGATCCCGCGGACGCTCGCCGAGCACCAGGACATCCTCGTCGGGGCGCTGCGGCCGGAGTACCGCGACGGCACCATGATGGCGCTGCGGCGCAGTACCGATGCGCAGATGGACGACGCGGGCTTCGCCGGCGCGGCGGGGGTCGCCTCCCCGCAGCCGGAGCTGGGCGACCTGCCGTGGGCGCTGCACAACGTCTGGCTCAACTACCGGCACAGCATGGACACCGACATGCTGCGCGAGGTCGTCTTCCCGCTGCTGCGCAAGGCGATGAACTACTACCTGCGCTTCCTCTTCACCGGTGCCGACGGCAAGCTGCACCTGCCGTACACGTTCTCGCCCGAGTACGGGAACGCGCCGGACTGCAACTTCGACCTGGCACTGATCCGGTGGAGCTGCCGGACGCTGCTCGACGCGTCGGCCCTGCTCGAGATCGACGATCCGCTCGCGCCGCGCTGGCGGGAGGTGCTCGACACCCTTGTCGACTACCCGGTCGACGCCAACGGGTTCATGGTCGGCACGGGCGAGCCGTTCGCGAAGTCGCACCGGCACTACTCGCACCTGCTCGCGGTATACCCGCTGTACCTCGTCAACTGGGACCAGCCGGAGAACCGCGACCTCATCGAGCGGTCCCTGCGGCACTGGATCAGCTTCGAGGGCGCCCTGCGCGGCTACAGCTTCACCGGCGCCGCGTCGATCTCAGCGCAGATGGGGCGGGGCAACGACGCGTTGAAGTACCTGCGCGAGCTGGTCGCGCGCTTCGTACAGTCCAACACGATGTACTACGAGGCCGGGCCGGTGATCGAGACGCCGCTCTCCGGCGCGCAGTCCATCCACGACATGCTGTGCCAGAGCTGGGGCGGCGTCATCCGGATCTTCCCTGGCGTGCCCGACGAGTGGGGCGACGTCACGCTGCACGACTTCCGTACCGAGGGCGCGTTCCTGGTCAGCGCCTCCCGGGCGAAGGGCGTCACGCGGTTCGTGCGCGTCCGGAGCTTGGCCGGTGCGCCGTGCCTGGTACGGCACGGGCTGGCGGGTCGCGTCACGGTACGGGCGCTGCACGGGCCCGATCCGGCCTGGCGGGACCTCGGTGGCGGCACGATCGAGATCGACCTTCCGCGCGGCGCGGAGGTCGTCGTCTACTCCGGACGCTGTCCTGACCTGACGATCGCACCGGTACGGACCAGAACCCCGGCTCAGTCCTGGGGTCTGCCGGCGCTGCCGCCGTCCGGCACTGCCGTCCAGGTCGATCTCGCAGCCCACCTGAACAACGACGCGATCACCAGCGAGTTCTACATGGGCGACGGCGACTTCGACGGTTTCGGCCGGACGTATCCCAGCGCGCAGCTGCCGCAGACCGGTGGCCTCACCGACGACGGCATCCCGTTCCACTTCACCAACGGCAGGGAGGGGACGCTCAACAACCTGGTGGCGGACGGGCAGACGATCGCCGTGCCGCCGGGCCGGTACGCACGCCTGCACGTGCTCGGCGCGAGCGACACCGGCAACGCCACCGCGACGCTGACCGCGACCTACGCCGATGGCACCAACGCGCCCGTGCCGGTGCGCCTGACCGTGGGGACCAGTGGCGCCGCTCATGGCGAGACCGAGGCGATCCGTACCCGGGCGATTCACACGCGGACGGGCCCGCAGCCCTTACAGGCGGTGATCTTCCACCAGAACGCGGACCTCGACCCGTCACGGGAGCTCGCGTCGCTCACCCTGCCCGCCGCAGTTACCCCGCGCCCGCACCTGTTCGCCGTCACTCTGGAGAAGCCGGCCTAGGGCACGAGTATGAGCTTGCCGGTACTGCGGCGGCCCTGCAGGTCCTCGTGCGCCTGCCGCGCGTCGGCGAGGCGGTACCGGTGCCCGATCCGGACGCTCAGCCGGCCTTCGCCGACCATCCCGAGCACGTCGCCCGCGCGGTCCAGCAACTCCTCGCGGGTGGCCGTGTAGTGGGCGAGCATCGGGCGGGTCAGGTAAACCGAGCCGGCCGCGTTGAGTCGCTGCGGATCGACCGGGGGGACCGGCCCGCTGGCGGCGCCGTACAGCACGAGCATCCCGCGCCGGCGCAGGCTCGCGAGGCTGCCGTCGAACGTGCTCTTGCCGACTCCGTCGTACGCGACAGTCACCCCCTCGCCGCTGGTGAGGCGCCTGACCGCCGCGGCGAAGTCCGTCTCGGTGTAGCGGATCACCTCGTCGGCACCGGCCTCGCGCGACAGCTTCTCCTTCTCCTCCGTGGAGACGGTCGAGATGACGCGGCCACCGCGGAGCTTCACCAGCTGGGTGAGCAGTAGGCCGACGCCGCCTGCGCCCGCGTGCACCAGCACCGTGTCGCCCGGCTGGACCGGGTACGTGCTGTGGGTGAGGTACTGCGCGGTCATGCCCTGCAGCATCACTGCTGCGGCCAGTTCGTCGGGGACGCTGTCCGGCACCGGTACCGCCACGTCGGCCGGGACCAGCACCAGCTCGGCGTAGCTCCCGGGTGCCGACGCCCAGGCGACCCGCGCGCCCGGGGCGAACTCGGTGACCCCGTCGCCCAGGGCCTCCACGGTGCCGGCGCCTTCCAGCCCGAGGACGAACGGTGTCGGTATGGGGTAGAGGCCGCTGCATTGGTACGTGTCGATGTAGTTGACGCCAATGGCGCCGGTGCGGACGAGGAGCTGGCCCGGGCCTGGGCTCGGCGCCTCCCGCTCCTCGACGTGCAGGACCTCCGGTCCGCCGTGTTCGGTCACCACCACTGCGCGCATGCGTTCCTCCGGTCGTCAGCTGTTCCCGATCGAACCTACCCACAGCGGCGCGAAATTCTCCTCGGCACGCGCCGTGGACAGCGACACCCGCGGTGACCAGCATGAACAGCGGGGGATCCGGTGAACCGATTGGCTCACCCGCGACGACAGGGAGGGTGAGTCACGGGGCCGGACAACGGAGGGGGATCAAATGAAGACGACCGCACGACGCATCGTCGCGGGAACCGCGGGGCTGGTTCTGGCGGCGACACCAACGGCGGCGTCCGCGTGCCCAGATCAGGTCGTGCGGGCGTCCGGGATATTCGGCACGAGCGCGTACACGTACGACCAGGCGCAGGTACCGGCCGGGGCGAGGATCAGCGTGCGCGCGGTCTACGTCGACCAGCACAAGACCATCGTCACGCTCCGGGTACAAGGGCTGCTGCCGAACCACGAGTACGGGTCGCACGCGCATCAGAACGCCTGCGGTCCGCTCGCGACGGATGCCGGCGCCCACTTCCAGCACGTCGTGGACCCGGTGCAGCCGTCCGTAGACCCGACGTACGCGAATCCACGGAACGAGATCTGGCTTGACTTCACCACCGACCGGCGCGGTAACGGGTGGGCGCGCAGCGTGGTCCGCTGGCAGTTCGACACGCGGCGGGCCGGCTCGGTCGTCATCCACGACCACCACACCGCCACGGACCCTGGTCACGCCGGTACGGCCGGGCCGCGGTACGGGTGTCTCACAGTGCCGTTCTAGCCATGTTCGACCACCAGGACGAGCGCACCGACGCCGAGCTGCTCGCGGCGACCGGCGATGGCGACCGCACCGCGCTTGAAGCGCTGTACGTGCGGCACGCGCCATGGCTGCTGGTCCGGCTCTCGCGCCGGTGCGCCGACCGGTCCCTGGTGGACGAGGTCGTGCAGGACACGTTCGTCGGGGTGTGGCGCGGCGCGCGGCGCTGGTCGGGCCGGGGGGAGGTCGGGGCGTGGATCTGGGGGATCGGCGTGCACCGGCTGCTCGACCGGCTGCGCCGCCGCCCGCCGGCCGCGTTCGCCCTGGGTAGCCACGACGAGCTGGCAATCTCCGCTGAGGAGCAGGTGCTGCTCGGCGTCCAGTTCGGTGATCTCGGTGGGGCGCTGGACCGGCTCTCGCCGGAGCTGCGCGCGGTCGTCCAGGCGACCGTGCTCGACGGTCTCACCGCGCGTGAGGCCGGCCGGCTGCTCGGCATCCCGACGGGCACCGTCAAGACCCGCATGATGCGCGCTCGCGCCGTGCTCAGGGAGGAGCTGTCATGACCGGCTGGCACGTCAACGAGGAAACTCTCGCGCGGTACGCCCGCGGACAGGGGCCGCTGTCGCTCGGCGCCTCCGTGGAGGCACACCTGCTCTCCTGCGCGCGGTGCCGGACGCGGCTCACCCCGGCCGCCGATCTGGACCGGCTGGAGTCGCTCTGGGACGACGTCGTGGAGCGGGTCGACGCGCCTCGTCCTGGCACGGTCGAGCGGCTGCTCCGGCTGGCGCGGGTGTCGGAGGACACCGCCCGCCTGCTCGCCGCCACCCCGAGCCTGCGCACCTCCTGGCTCCTGGCGCTGGCGGCCGTGCTGGTGTTCGCGGCCGTCGCCTCGGACGTGCACGACCGCGGCACGCTGTTCTTCCTCACGATCGCCCCGATCCTGCCGGTGGCCGGTGTGGCGGCGGCGTTCCATCGCGGCCTGGATCCGGCGTACGAGATCGGGCTCGCCGCCCCGTACTCGCAATTCAAGTTGCTGCTCCTGCGCTCGGCCGCGGTGACCGCCGTGACCTGCGCAGCGGCACTGGTCGCCGGTCTGCTCCTGCCCGAGCGCGCGCTCACGGCGGCCGCCTGGCTGCTGCCGGCCCTGGCGCTAACGTCGCTGACGCTCGTCCTCGCCCGCCGGGTCGACGTCGTTTACGCCGCGGCCAGCGTCGGTGCGATCTGGGTGGCCACGGTGGTGTCCAGCTACCTGAGCGTCGGGCAGTTCGCCGCGTTCAGCGCGGTGGGGCAGCTCGCCTGCCTGGCCGTCGCGGTGGTGTCGGTAGTCGTTCTCTTCGTGGACCGGGACCGGTACGCGACCAGGCTCGGAGGTGTGTGATGGCCCGATCCGTCGTGATCGAGGGCGTGACCAAGGCGTTCCGGCGTAGCCGCGCTGTGGACGGTGCGGACTTCACCGCCGGCCACGGGGTCACCGGCGTGCTCGGCCCGAACGGCGCCGGCAAGACCACCTTGCTGCGGATGATGGCCACGGTGCTCGCGCCGGACAGCGGCCGGCTCCGGCTGCTCGGGCACGATCCCGCCACGGCGTCCGGGCGGCTGGCGATCCGGCGGCGCCTCGGCTACCTGCCGCAGGAGCCCGGCTTCCACCGGGGCATGACCGTCTCAGCTTCATCGATTACGTCGCGATCCTCAAGGAGTTCACCGACCGGCGGGCCCGCCACGACGAGGTGCGCCGGGTGATCGACCTGGTCGGACTCGCCGCCGTGAGCGGAAAGCGGATCCGTGCGGTCTCCGGCGGGATGCGACGCCGCGTGGCGCTCGCTCAGGCGCTCCTCGGTGACCCGGATCTGGTGATCCTCGACGAGCCGACCGCCGGTCTCGACCCCGAACTTCGACTGCGGTTCCGGGAGATCGTGTCGCGAATCGGTGAGGGGCGCACCGTCGTCCTCTCGACGCACCAGACCGAGGACGTCGCCGCCGTCTGCCAGCAGGTCGTGGTTCTGCACGAGGGACGCAGCCTGTTCGCCGGCACCCCCGCCGCCCTGATCGAGCAGGCCGCCGGCCGGGTCTGGCTCGACGAGACGCGCGGCGCCGGCGCGCAACTGGCCTGGCGCAATGGGGACGGCCTGGTCCGCAACGTCGGCGACGCGCCGGCCGGCGCCCAGATGATCGCGCCCACTCTGGAGGATGCGTACCTGCTCCTGATCGGCGACCAGCACCAGGCGGTGACGTCATGACGCTCACGATGACAACCCACGCCCCGGCGATCGGCACGCTTGCCCGGCGCGAGGCGTGGCGCATGGTCCGCCACCCCGTCTACCTGTTCGTACTGGTCTACGTCCTGCTGGTCAGCGGGATAGAGGCGGTCGACCTCGGGCTCCCGTCGCGCGACACCATGCGCTCGGTCCTCGACTCGTTCGGGCTGATGTTCTTCGGCATCGCCACGTTCTTCGCCGCCAACCTCGTCGCCTCCAGCGCGCGACGGGCCCGCGCCGAGTCGCAGCTGGCGGCGGCGCCGACCAGCGCGCAGACCCGGACGCTGGCGACCTGCCTGGGCGTCCTCGGCCCCACCGCGGTGGCGGCCGGGTTCGCCACGCTGATCTGGCTGATCGAGCACGTCGGTACAGACCTGCCCCTCGCGCAGGGCCCGGCCGCGCTGGCCGTGATCCCGCTCTGCACCCTCGGCGGGGGGCTGCTGGGCGTGGTGGCGGCCCAGTGGCTGCCCTGGCCCGGTGCGGCGCTGATCGTTGTGGTCGCGATGATCGCCTGGGTCGTGGCGGCCGGCAACAACGTTGACCTCCGGTGGACCTCGCCGTGGACCATGTCGCCCGAGTTCCACGACGACTTCCTGTTGACGGCTGGATCGCAGGTCTGGCACGCGGTCTACCTGCTGGGGCTCGGGCTGCTCGCCGGCGTCGCCGCGCTACTGCGCTACCCGTCGCATCGGCGTCCGCTGCTGGCACTTGGGGCGGCACTGTGGATCGGGACGCTGGCCGCCTACTGGGCGCAGCTCCCGTGACCGTGCCCCGGCGCAGGGTGCTGCGCGAACTCGCCGCCGCCGGGGTATTGCCGCAGGTGACGAGGTGGCCGCCGGTGTTCGCCGGCTGGCTCATGTGCGCCGGGGTGTTGGCATGGAAGGCGGACGATGCCGAGCAGGCAACGGTGCTGCGGATCGTGGCGGTGCTCCTGGCAGCGAGCGTGGTCAGCCTGGTGGACGACGATGCCGCGAACCTGCTCGCGCCCACGCCGGTCCCGCTCGCGTGGCGGTACGGCGTCCGGCTGGGCCTCGCGGCTGCGGCGGTAGCGGCACCGTGGGCCATCGCACTGCTCTGGGTTCGTCCCGGGAACCTGGCTGGGGCGCTCACGCTGGAATGTGCTGCGCTGACTGCCTTCGGACTGGCCGTGGCCAGCGGCGTTGCGCGCTGGGCCGACACGCGCGACGCCGGTCTAGCAGCCGGTCCGGCGGTACTCGGCGCAGCGTTCTTCGCCGTTCTCCTGCCGTCGCGCTGGGCCCTGTTCGCCGTGCCCGGCGACGGCTGGCGGGACGCCCACCTGCGCTGGGCCGTCGTGCTCGCCGGCGCGCTGGCAGTTCTCGCCCTGACGTTGCGCGACCCGGCCCGCCGACGGATCGTGTCCTATCCTGGCCTGCTGCCCGCAGAGAGGGGAACCGCGATGACGCCGCAGCACCCGGACCCTGACCTCGACGAGCGCCTCGCCCAGGTGACCGTCGGTGCACCGATCCGGCTCGACGGACCGGTGACGCTGGTTGAGTACGACCCGGAATGGCCGCGCCGCTTCGCCCGCGAAGCCGACCGGATCCGGGCCGCACTCGGCGACGCCGTCCTCGTGCTGGAGCATGCCGGCTCGACGTCGGTGCCCGGGCTCGTCGCCAAACCGATCGTCGACATCGTGCTGGCCGTGGCTGACTCCGCCGAGGAAGCCACGTACGCGCCCGCGCTGGAGGCGGCCGGCTACGAGCTGCGGATCCGAGAGCCCGAATGGGAGGAGCACCGGGTGTTCAAGACGCCCGACCAGGACGTCAACCTGCACGTCTTCACGATCGGATCGGGCGAGATCGACCGCATGCTGCTGACCCGCGACCGGCTCCGCGCAGACACGGCCGACCGCGAGCTGTACGCCCGGACCAAGCGCGAGCTGGCGCAGCGGCAGTGGCGGTACGTGCAGGAGTACGCCGACGCGAAGACTGCGGTGATCGACAAGATCATCGCCCGGGCCCGGGCCGCCGGTGGGGCCACGACGGGCCCCACCGGCTAAGGCTCAGGTCCGCTCGGGGTCGGCGGTGATGAACGCGTACGGGTAGGGGAGCGGCTTGGCGCTGACCTCGTCGAGCCGCGTCAGCTGCTCGTCGGTGAGGGACCACCCGACGGTGCCGAGGTTGGCGTCGAGCTGGTCGAGGTTGCGCGCCCCGATGATCGGCGCGGTCACCCCCGGTCGCTGCAGCACCCATCGCAGCGCCACTTGCGCCGGCGGCTTCCCGGCGTCCTCGGCGACGGCGAACAGCTCGTCGAGGACGCGCCAGGTGTGCTCGTTGTCGTACGCGCCCCACCGCTCACTCAGGCCGCGCGCCGAGGCGGACTCCAGCCGGGTACCGGCGGGCGGCGCCGTCATCCCGCGCCGGACCTTGCCGGTGAGCCAGCCGCCGCGCAGCGGGCTCCACGGGATAACGCCGAGCCCCTCGTGCCGGCAGACCGGCAGCAGTTCCCACTCCGTATCGCGGTCCAGCAGGTTGTAGAGCGGCTGGAGGCAGCGGAACGGCTCCCACCCGTGCTGCCGGCTCAGGTCGATCGCCTTCTGCAGCTGCCAGCCGCTGTAGTTGCTGGCGCCGAGGTAGCGCACCTTGCCGGCCCGGACGAGCGTGTCCAGAGTGGAGAGCGTCTCCTCCAGCGGCGTCGCGCCGTCCCAGGAGTGCACTTGGTACAGGTCGAGGTAGTCGGTGCCGAGCCGGCGCAGGCTCGCCTCGACGGCCGCCACGATGTGCTTGCGGTTCAGCCCCACGTCGTTGGGGTCGTCGTCGCTCATCGGCCAGCGGACCTTCGTCGCGATGACGAACTGGTCGCGGTCGACGGTCTTAAGCCAGCGGCCCAGGATCTCCTCCGACACGCCCCGGCTGTACACGTCCGCCGTGTCGATGAAGGTGCCGCCGACGCTCGCGAACCGATCCAGCATCGCGTGGCTGGTCTCCTCGTCGGCTTCCTTGCCGAACGTCATCGCACCGAGGCACAGCTCGCTCACCTTGAGGCCGGTCCGGCCCAGGAATCGGTACTCCATCTGCCCATCACCCCTCTCGGGGATGACGTTAGGAGTTCAAGTGCGCTCTAACGCAAGCCCTGCGGCGGCGGTACCGGACGACGACGGCGCCCGTGGTGGCGATGAGGACGCTGGCGCAGGCGGGCAGCAGGAACGCCGGCGAGCGCGGGTTGGTGGCGTTCGCGCCGACCAGCACGTGCAGGATCGTCGTCGGCAGGACGCCGAGCGTGGTGCCCACCACGAACGCGCGAAACCGCACCCGGGTAGCGCCAAAGGCGTAGTTGACCAGGCCGAACGGGATCACCGGGACAAGCCGGATGGCGAGCACCGCGAGGGTTCCCCGCCGGTCGAGCCACTCCTGGAACCGCACCAGCCGGTTGCCCGGCAGCAGGGCCGCGGTGCGCTGGGTGAGGTAGGGACGCCCGAGGGTCCGGCCGATGCCGAATGCCGCGGCGGCGCCGAGCACGGTGCCGGCCAAGGCGTACAGCAGGGCGACTCCCGGCGGGAACAGCACACCGGCGAGGATCGCGATGCCCGTCCGGGGGAAGAGCAGCATGGCCAGCGTGGCGGCGGTCAGCACGACGGCCAGCGGCAACCAGGCCGCCTGCGAGCTGAGGAGTTGGCGCACGTTACCGGGTTCGGGCACGCCGAGCGAGAGCACCAGGGCGCCCGCGACGGCGAGCAGGGCGACGAGCGCGATGAGCCGGCGCCGCGGATCGAGGAGGGTGCCGAGCAGACGGTGGGTCAACGGGGGGCGGCAGCGCCGCGGCGGTGGACGTGCTCACGCGCCTCGCCGAACGGGGAACGCGCTGCGGAGAGGGGCCAGGGTCATCGCGGCCATGGTAGCGGCGTCTCGCCATACTTCCAAAACCACCATAACGCACAATTGCGGCGCCGCTAGGCTTACCGCATAGTTAGCCGGTCGCAGGGTTAGGCGGACACGTCGGCCAGCGCCCGGAACATGAGCGCTGTCGAGGTCGCGCCCGGATCCTGGTGGCCGAGGCTGCGCGCGCCGAGGTAGGACGCCCGACCCTTGCGCGCCTGGAGGCCGGCGGTAGCCCGTGCGCCGTCCGCAGCCGCCTCCGCCGCCGCTGCGGACGCCGTCCCGAGCGTGCCACCGGCGTTGAGCGCCCCCTCAAAGGCGGCAATCGCGGGGGAGTAGGCATCGACGATGGTCTTGTCACCGGGCGCGGCGCCGCCGAGCCGCCGTAGCCCGTCCAACCCGGCCACGAGCGCTGCCAGTAACTCCGCCGGCGTCGCCGTCGGCAGCGGCAGCGCCCGCCCCATGGCGCGGAACGCACTGCCGTAGAGCGGACCGGATGCCCCGCCCACCTTCGAGATCAGCGCCGAGCCGGTGGCGATCAGCACGTCACCGACCACGGGAAACTCGGCGGCGTCCAGCGCCACGACGGCCGCCGTGAAACCGCGCTGAAGGTTCGTGCCGTGATCGCCGTCGCCGATCGCCGCGTCCAATTCGGTGAGGTGGTCCTTTCCAGCGTCCACGGCGTCGGCGATGGCCCGCACCCACGACCGGGCGTGCTCGACGTCCATGCTCAAACCCCCCAGCGCAGGCATGGAGTGCGGACCAGCGCGTCCCTCAGTCGCAGCGGCTCGTCGTCGGCGCCGTTCAGAAACTTCTTCACCGCGCTCCTTCGCACCGGTTGCGTCGGAGGGAGCACATAGCATCCCATTTCATGACCGTGCCCGCCGGGATCGTACTCGTGTCCCACAGTCCTGAGCTGGCGCTTGGGCTTCTCGCACTCGTCCGGCAGTTCGGCGACGGCACCGTGCCCTTCGTCGCGGCCGGCGGCACCGACGACGGGCGGCTCGGTGTCGGCAGCGGTGGCGGCGTCGATCCCCGGCGATCCCCGGCGATCTCGCCGCGGTGGTGGCCGCCGCCGAGGAGGCGCGCCCCACCTCCAAGCTAGGGTGAACCCATGGCTGTGGTGAAGATCAACGCGATCGAGGTTCCCGACGGTACGGCGGGGGAGGAGCTGGAACGGCGGTTCGCCGCGCGGCTCGGCGCCGTGGAGGGCTCGCCAGGCTTCCTTGGGTTCGAGCTGCTCCGGCCTGTCGCCGGTGAGAAGCGCTACTTCGTCTACACCCGCTGGGCCGACGAGGAGTCGTTCCAGGCCTGGGCGAGCGGCCCCGCGCGGGCAGCGCATTCCGGCGAGCGGGCCAAGCCGGTGGGCACCGGTTCCAGCCTCCTGGAGTTCGAGGTCGTGCAGCAGGCCGGCCCGGGCGCCTGACCGCACCTCGTTGTTGATGAAGGTGCCCTTCATGGCGTTACCGCCGAATGAAGGGCACCTTCATCACGAGGAACTACGTCAGAACTGGAGGCTCCACTTGTCGATGTAGCCGGTGTCGGCGGCGTAGGCGTCGCGGACCTGGAGCTTCCAGGCGCCGGTCGCGGCCTCGGTGGAGGCGTTGAGGGTGTAGGTGGTGAGGACGTTGTCGGCCGAGTCCGACCCGGAGGAGTTCTTCAGCCGGTAGGCCGATCCGTCCGGGGCGATGAGGTCGATGACGAGGTCACCGCGGTAGGTGTGCTTGATGTC
>Ga0184623_10000357_pt1 | contig 19427 bp, 17 predicted proteins | sample PLM1_100_b1_FD_133138 | JGI IMG/M metagenome (GOLD analysis project Ga0184623, IMG submission 133138) | Groundwater sediment microbial communities from an aquifer in East River, Colorado, USA - PLM1_100_b1 | ecosystem: Environmental > Terrestrial > Soil > Riparian zone | place: USA: East River... | reverse complement strand
GAAGCGACGGCCGACACGGTGCTCAAGGTGGCGCATCCCCGTGAGAGCAATCACAACGGCGGCCAGCTGCAGTTTGGACTCGACGGGATGTTGTTCGTGGGAACCGGCGACGGCGGCGGTGGCGGCGATACCGCCGGCAATGGCCAGGACAAGCACGCGCTGCTCGGGAAGCTGCTGCGGCTCGATGTGAACGGCGCCGGCGGCTACACGATTCCGGCGGACAATCCGTTTGCGACGGACACCAGCGCCGCACCGGAAGTATGGTCGTACGGATTGCGCAATCCATGGCGGTTTTCGTTCGACCGCCAGACCGGCGACCTCTACATCGGCGACGTGGGGCAGGGCTCGTGGGAAGAAGTGAACGTCGCGCCCGTCTCGGTGCAGCGCGGCCGCGGGGCGAACCTCGGTTGGAATATTATGGAAGGGAAGCACTGCTATCCGTTCGATCCGAGTGAGTCCTGCACGACCACCGGCCTGGTGCTGCCGTTCGTCGATTACCAGCACGTGAACGGCGCGTGCTCCATCAGTGGCGGCTATGTGTATCGCGGCAGCAAACTGACGCAGATCACCGGTCATTACTTCTACGCCGACTTCTGCACTGGAGACGTCTCGAGTTTCGCCTATCCGAATCCGGCAAGGGTGGACTGGTCACCGCTGATTCGACCAGGCGGGAATGTCAGCTCGTTCGGGGAGGACGCGAGTGGGGAGTTGTACATCATGCAGTTGAATGGGCCGGTTTACAGGATTATTCCGACGCCGGCGCCGTGAGGGATCCCAGCATCATTCCAAGCTCAAGTCCGCCCAACGCTCCAATCCATTCCACAAGCGACGTGCCTTTCAACACGGTCACACTCGGCACGGCGATCAGCCCAATCAGCGCGATCGCAACAGCGACCTTCGCCGCCCTCTGCTGCCCCTTCTCGCCGCCCTGCGTTCTCGCCGCCCAGTAGCCCACGCCGATCACGCATCCCGCGACCCAGCACGCATTGATCATCGCCAGGATCCAGCTCGGCCAGCCTTCGGGATAGAAAATCAGCTTCCAGCCGTCGCCGATCGTGTAGCCGAGGTCGCAGCGCCAATCGCGGTGCAGGGCCAGGCAGATTTTCCCATCCTCATGGCCGGTCGTGGCGGTGAACGTGTCGCCGGGGGCGATCCCGGCGAGCGCATCGCGCCAGCGCAGGTCCGGGTGCTCGAGCCTGAGCGCGACGGCGGGGATATTGTAGCGCAGCGAGAGGTCGTGGCCATGCACGGCGAGGATCGTGGCTCTGATGTTGCGCGCATCCATAATCATGGCGAGCGGGGACCGGCGGCCCGGGGGACGAGAGGGGGCGACCGCTTCGACCGCGAGCATGCCTCGCTCGAGCTTGGCTGAGCGGATCTCACCCTGGTAATGCCCCCAGCGGGCGACGTCCGGTGCAAAGAGCACGCGGTAGGGCGGCGGTGGAAAGGTCGGGCGAACCACGGCGGCGGTGCCGAGCCACACCAGCACGGCGATGACAGCGGTGCCGACTGCCTGCCAGGCGCTGCGATCGGGCGGCGTCAAGAGCCAGTGGGTCGCGAGTCGCACCAGGCCGGCGCCGAGGGCGGTGCTGATCGAGTTGCACAGGAGATCGCCCACGCTCGGATCGCGGCCGGGGATCCATTGTTGCGCGAACTCGACGGAGAACGACAGCAGGGCGCCGATGACGACGGTGCGGACGAGCGGGACGCCGGCGAGCGTGAGACTGATGCCGAGCGGAATGAAGAGCAAAAGGTTTTGGATCAGCTCGGCGAGGGCCTCCCCGCCGGAGGCAATACTGAGGGTCCAGCCGGGCGCGATGGTCTTGCCACTCTGGTGGAGCGTGGCTACTAGAATGGCGAGAACGGATAGGGCGACTGCGATTCGAGCTTTCATCGCAGCCACAAGTTACATGACACAAGAGAAGTTGCGCAGACGGCCAAGTTGCGAAGTGGCCTCAAGCCTCGAGTACAAGAATTGCGGAGGTCACTAATCCTAGATGCGAAGTGCAATGACAATGAGAATAGCGAGCATCATGGTTGTGCCCAAGCAGATACTCGCCAACCAGATCATCTCGGTTGAGAACTTAGCGAAATGCGTTCGTAGGAGTTGATCCAACCTCCGGTAGTCTTTTTCGGCAAGGTGTCGCGAAGTTTCGAGATTGCCTTCGAGCACAGATTCCTCCCGTAAGGTGCGAGGTCCGCAATATGAGGAGTCATAAAGCGCTTACATAGAGCAAAAAAATGCGCGCGCTTTGGCACCACCTTGCAACAAAATGGTGATGATCGCCGCCACGATCTCCTCGAAATTCCGCTCAACCGTTCTTGGCAAACGAACGGCTTCAAGCCGAGTACGGAGCGGAGCGAAGCACCGGGGAGAACTCCCAATCGCTGAAGGGCCGGGGTGGTGGAATTGGCAGACACGGCTCCCTGTCAAGGTGCTGGGCCAACGCCCGTGTGGGTTCGAATCCCATCCCCGGCACGCTCCTGCGGTCACTCACGCACCGTGGGCATTGTTGACTCGGCAAATGATGGATCGTATGTTGCAGACACCTTGACAGGGAGCCGTGGTCTTTACGACCACGACCCAAGGCCGCTGCGGATGTTAAGCAGCGGCCTTTTTATTTATGAGGTCTTGTGACTTGTGACTCCTGAGCTTGCAGCCACTTCGCAACTGGATTTCGCGCAGGTCGGCGCGGTACGTGGCGTCCACGCTATTGAACCAGTCCACGAACTCGTTCGTGACGTCTTCCCCGAACTTTTCGTAGAAGTTTCGTGACAACTTGGCGGTGACGGGCATGCAGGACAATCGTGTGTGCGCAAAGGACACGTGTCATCGAATGATTGCCAAATGGACCGAAACGCCGCATGGTCCCACAGTACGCTCGGCTCGGCGGCCGAGTCAATACTGTCTACCGTTCCACCCCGGGGCACCGCCCCGGGGTCAGCGGATGTACCAACAACTGGCGAGCACGACGACCGGTCTGGAGCGCGTGCGCGGGGCTTCAGTTCCCATATCCCCTATGCCTGGATGTGACGTGGCCGTGACGGAGGTAATAGCGCCAAGGGTCATAACTTGTGGTTGCCGGGCGCAACCGCTCGCGGGTATTTTCGAGCAAATCAGCGTGTGAGAGCCGTCACATAGCGGTGGGCCAACAGATCTAGCCAAGGGTTTCCGGGGGTAACATATTCGGCTTCCCTTGGTCTTTAATGAGCCAGGAGTGTTCTAGGGTCTTTTTCGTCGGGGGCGTGGCGGGTAGTGGAAGCCGAACCTTTCCACATCACAAATCAGCATGTTGATAACGCTCCGGTCGAGGTGCCGACACCGTCCCGGAGCGGGGGCTCGCGCGCGCCGGTACGTGAGCTTCGCAAGACGCCCGCCCGGCTGGGTCTCCAGCGCCGCGCGCAGTCGAACTTCCAACGGCATTTCCTGCGGGGCCTGCGCCGCTTCGTCATTCTCCTGACCGCCGATCTCGCCTCGTTCTATGTCATGCGGGCCCTCGTGCGGGCCGTGCGTGAAAATGCAGTCCTTGGACGGACGGTCGCTTCCCAAGTCGAAAGCGTATTGCCGGCGGGGATCCTGAACGGCTGGCAGTATGCCGCCGCGCTGTTTGTCGGTCTCCTCGTTTTGGGCAACTACGGACCGGGCGACGAACGCCGTAACACGAAGCGCCTTTTCCTGGCGTGCGCGCTCGCGACGGCGCTGCCGCTGTGGATGACAATCTGGTCCCGCGGGGTCGAGCTGGTCGCCATACAGTACGTGCTTACCACGGTCCTGGTGTGGCTCGGGCTCCTGGCGGAGCGGCAATTGCTCGATGCGGTGGTCAGTCGGTTCCAGCCGGTGCCGCACGATTCGCTGAGGACGTTGTTCGTCGGCCCAGCGGAGGCGTGTCAGGAAACCGCCGAGACTCCGGCGTTTGCGCCCGACTCCGAGTATCGGCCGATCGGGTTCGTGGACACGCATATTCCGCCCGCTGCTTCGGCACTCGGCCACATCGTCGATTTCGCCTCCGTGGTTCAGGAGACCGGGGCTGAGGCGATTGTCGTCTGCGGGTATCTGAGCGATTCGCGTTTCCACGATATCGTCGATGCCGCGCTGACGTCGGGGTGCAAGGTGCTGTCGGTGCCGCGGAGCATCGAGATCGCGGGGGTCGAGCCGAAGCTGGTATGGCGGCGCGATCAGCCGTTGGTCGAGCTCACGACGCCCACGCTGCGGGGTGGCCAGTTGATCATCAAGCGTTTCGTCGACGTGGTTGGGGCAGGCATCGCGTTGGTCCTTGGGGTGCCGGTCATGCTACTCGTGGCGGCACTCGTGAAGGTCGACTCTAAGGGTCCCGTTTTCTTCCGGCAGAACCGGGTGGGACGAGGCGGGCGGTTGTTCAAGATCTTCAAGTTCCGGACGATGGTCGCGGGTGCCGAGGAGCGTCGCGATGAGCTGATTGAGCAGAGCATCTATTCTGATCGACGCCTGTTCAAGATTGTGGGCGACCCGCGCATTACTCGCCTGGGCGCGTGGCTGCGGCGCACGAGTTTGGACGAATTGCCGCAACTCTTCAACGTGTTGAAGGGCGAAATGTCGCTCGTTGGCCCGCGGCCGCCGATTCCGTCGGAAGTCGATCTCTATGAGGCGCATCATTACGCCCGCTTTGACGTGAAGCCCGGCATGACGGGACCGTGGCAAATCAACGGACGCAACGAGGTCAACGACTTTGAAAAGGTTGTGGCCCTTGAAACGCGGTACATCCGAGAGTGGTCGCTTCTGGGCGACATCGGTATTCTGCTGAAAACTGTTTCTGTTGTGCTTCAAATGCGCGGGGCAGTCTGAGCTCAGAGCTCCCGCCCGCTCTGGTGGCCCCGCTTCTTGCATAATCGTCTAATCTATCCAGCCGCAGGGTTTGTCAGCACCGAACAAGCGCTGCGTGCAAACTCATGACCGACCCTCGAGTACTTGTTCTGGGGGGTGGCGGCATGCTGGGGCACAAGGTCTATCAGACGCTCAAAGAGCGCTGTGACGTTTACGCGACATTTCGACGGTTCAATGATAGGCTCCAGAAAACAGCGATTTTCGAGGCGAAGCAGGTTGTGGATGGCGTTGACGCGTGGGACATGCCGTCCGTTGCTAGAGCCGTGTCCGAGACTCGAGCGACCTGGGTGGTCAATTGCATTGGGATTATCAGGCAGCTCGACGAAGCTCGGGACCCCAAGACCAGTATCTACGTGAACGCGCTATTTCCACATCTCTTGTCCCAGGCATGCAAGAGTGCAGGGACACGTTTAATACATGTCAGCACCGACTGTGTCTTCACAGGGAAGAAAGGGGACTACGTCGAAGACGATCCTTCCGATGCAGAGGACCTGTACGGAAAGACAAAGTATCTTGGCGAGATTGACTATCCTCACGCTTTGACATTGCGCACGTCGATAGTGGGTCGTGATCTCTTCAGCGATCTGTCGTTGGTCGATTGGTTTCTAGGTCAATCTGGTAAGACCGCGAAAGGCTATACGAACGCGATCTACACGGGTCTGTCCACGAGCGCCGTCAGCCGAGAGATCTGGCGGGTCATCAGCGAGCACCCGGAGCTGCACGGGCTATACCATGTGTCGTCGAGCAAGATCACGAAGTTTGCATTCTTGACGTTAGTGAATCGCTTCTTTAAGGTTGGCGTCACTCTTGAGCCATTTGATGGGATCCGCTGCGATCGCAGCTTGGTTTCGCACCGGTATGGTCGTGCGGCAGGGTTCATAGCTCCGGACTGGGAAACAATGGTGAGAGAAATGGCGACTGATCCGACTCCTTACGACCGGTTTAGGCAGGCCGGCGACTAATATGGACGGGCTCATGGTGCTTGAGGGGAAGTCCGTGCTCATTACGGGTGGCACAGGTTCTCTAGGGAAAGTGCTCCTACGACGGCTGCTTACGAAGGAAATGGGGCAACCTCGCAAGATCATTATTTTTTCCCGGGATGAGGCAAAACAGCATCAGCTTCGTCTTGCCTACAAGCACAAGACCGTAGCTACGGATGAGATCATCTACCACAACTTCGATCAGGTGGTCGAGTTTCGGATTGGCGATGTGAGAGATTACCACAGCATTGCGTCTGCAGTGAAGGATGCGGACGTGATCTTCAATGCCGCCGCATTAAAGCAGGTACCCTCATGTGAGTATTTTCCGTACGAAGCGGTAAAGACCAACATTGGCGGTCCTGAGAATATTGTCCGAGTGATCCGAGAGCACGGAGTTTCGGTTGAAACGGTAGTAGGTGTTTCGACTGACAAGGCGTGCAAGCCGGTGAACGTGATGGGAATGACAAAGGCGATTCAGGAACGCGTGTTCTTGAGCGCCAACGTCGGTTCTCCGCATACGCGGTTCATCTGCGTCCGCTACGGGAATGTCCTCGCTTCCCGAGGGTCCGTGATTCCGTTGTTTCACGAGCAGATCCGCGTCGGCGGCCCTGTAACGATTACGACAGACGATATGACGCGATTCCTTCTGAGTTTAGACGATGCGGTCAACGTCATTTTCGCCGCGGTGCGAGAGGCCAGACGCGGCGAGACGTACATCCCGCGAGTCCCATCCGCGCGTGTCCGCGACTTGGCGCGAGTGCTCGTCGGGGATCGCCGCATTCGCATCGAAGTAGTTGGGATCCGTCCTGGCGAGAAAGTCCACGAGATCTTGGTTTCCGAGGAAGAGTGTCACCGCACCATTGCGCGCGGCAAGCACTACGTGATTCAGTCGATCCTCCCAGAGGTCAGAGGCGATCGCACGGAGCCGGCGGCGCTCAAGACCGAGTATAGCTCTGCGGACGGTGTCATGCCCGCTGAGGAACTTGGCGCATTTCTGGAAACCAATAGGCTGTTGATTGAGGAGCCCGACGTTGTGGATGAGCTGCTCCGATGAAGATCATGACGGTTCTTGGGACCAGACCTGAGATCATACGTTTGAATCTCCTCATCAAGAAGCTTGACCACTACGGCGACCACGTCTTAGTCCATACTGGCCAAAATTACGCCCCCTCACTGAACGAGATTTTCTTCAAAGATCTGTCGCTAAGAAAACCTGATTACTTCCTTGAGGTGCGCGGCGAGAGCTTTGGTGAGCAGCTTGCCCAGATAGTGTCAGGTGCGGAAAAAGTTCTTCTCAAGGAGCGCCCGGACCGTGTGGTCGTCCTAGGTGACACGAATAGTGGATTGGTGGCGATCGTGGCGAAGCGAATGGGCATCCCCGTCTTCCACCTGGAGGCTGGCAACCGCTGCTACGACGACAGAGTGCCAGAGGAGATCAACCGGCGCATCATCGACCATTCGAGCTCGGTCCTAATGCCGTATACACACCGGAGCAAAGAGAATTTGCTCCGTGAAGGAATTGAGCGGTCGCGCATCCACGTAATCGGAAATCCGATCTATGAGGTGCTCGAAACCTATGGAGATGCCATCAACCGCAGCGACGTGCACTCAAGGCTTCGAGTCGAGCCGAAGAAGTACTTCCTCGTCACCCTTCATCGCGCGGAGAATGTCGACGACGAGGCGCGTTTGGGGCGTCTCTTGTCAGCTCTTGATGCCCTTGGCCGGAAGCACCAACTAGGCGTGATCTGCAGTCTACACCCTCGCACGAAGAACAGGATGAAGACGTTCGGATTCTCGGAGAGCGGTGGACCCACCCTCTTCATCGAGCCTCTTGGATTCACGGACTTTGTTGCCCTGGAGAAGGGCGCTCTTTGCGTCTTGACTGACAGCGGCACCGTGCAGGAGGAGTGTTGCATCTTTCGCGTCCCGAACGTCACCGTCCGTGACGTCACCGAGCGACCCGAGACAATTGAGAGCGGGAGCAACATCCTTACCGGGTCCGGCCCGGATCGGATCGTAGGGTGCGTCGACGTTGCTCTTACAGAAGACCGGGACTGGGAACGGCCAGCTGAATACCTCGATCGGCATGTGTCGAGCAAAGTGGTGAAGATCCTCATGGGTTACGAACGCTTTGAGCAACCCGAGAATCGTCCGTTGTGAATGCGCATTGTCATCGTCAGCATCTACTACAAGCCGGAGCCAGTTCCCAAGCCGCACGAACTTGCCGAAGGGCTTGCTGCCCGTGGACATCAGGTCACGGTCCTAACTGGCTTCCCGAATTATCCCTCAGGGCGTTTCTATCCCGGGTTCGCGCTCCGCCCATGGCAGTCGAGCCTGATTAACGGTGTGCGAGTGATCCGCCTTCCACTCTATCCGGATCACTCTGCCAACGCTCTGCTTCGGGCGGCTCATTACGTGACGTTCTTTCTGAGCGCCCTTCTTTTGGGGCCATTTCTCAGCGGCCCGGCAGACGTCGTCTACGTCTGGGGCAATCCTCCCACGTCAGGTGTCGCCGGTTGGATCATCAGTCGCCTGCGTCGTGCGCGGTTCGTGTACGGCGTTCATGATTTGTGGCCCGAGCTAGCCTTGGCATCGGGGATGATTCGCCGGCCGCTCTTTGCGCGCGCGATTGACACGATCGAGCGCTTCGTCCTCAGAAGGGCCGACCTGGTGCTCTCGATCTCTGACGGCTTTCGGCGGGCGATCCTGGACAAGGGTGTGCCGAGCGAACGAGTGCATGTGATTCCGCATTGGGCGGACGGAGAGATCTACCGACCTCTTCCGAGGGACGAGGCGTTGGCTGATCGGCTGGGTTGGTCCCAGCGGTTTGTGGTGCTGTACGCCGGGAACATAGGACGTCTCCAGGGGCTGGAATACCTGATTGAAGCCGCGGCCCTGTTGCAGAAGGCACGTCCTGAGCTGCTTGTGGCCCTCATGGGAGGGGGGGTAGAGCGGGAACGCTTGATGGGCCTCGTGACTCAACGTCAGATCAAGAATGTGGTCTTCATTGATTCCCAACCACCAGACCAGGTTGCGGCGTACTCGTCTCTGGCCGACGTCCTTTACGTTGGGTTGGTCACGAACGCACTATCATCCCTCACGATCCCTTCAAAGGTGCAGACTTACCTAGCCTGCGGCCGAGTCATCCTTTGTAACGTGCCCGGTGAGACTGCGGCGTTGATCCACCACGGTCGCCTCGGCGTGAATTGCAAGTCCAACACTCCAGAAAGCATCGCTGAGGGCATTCAGACCATGTTCGCCCTGTCGCAGGATGAAAGGGCATCCATGGGCCAGAGAGCACGGGAGGTCTTCACGCGGGAGTTTTCGATGACGGCGCTGCTGGCAAAGCACGAAAGCCTGATGGCCGCGCCCGCGTCGTCGTGAAGCCGGCGCGTCGGGTTCTCATCTATCGCCTCGGATCCCTCGGCGATACTGTTGTGGCCCTTCCGGCACTGCGCCTCGTCGAGAGAGCCTTTCCGGACGCCGAGCGTTGGGTTCTGACGAATTTCAACGTAAGCAGCAAGGCTGCACCAATGGCCTCGGTGCTCGAAGGTACCGGCCTGGTCCACGGCTATCTGGAGTATCCGGCGGGTCTGCGCGACTTCGCCGGCTTTGTCAGACTGCGTCGTGCTATCCGCAGGTTTCGGCCGGATGTACTTGTGTATCTTGCGGCGCCACGTGGGCGACTCAAGGCTTGGCGTGATGCGCTCTTTTTTCGAGCCTGTGGAATCCGTCGATTGGTTGGTGTGCCTTATCGCGCAGATCAGCAAGCGCCCCGTCGCCTAGACAATGGCATGTACGAGTATCAGGGCGCGCGCCTGGTACGTTGTTTGGAGACACTCGGTGCTGCGCGCTTGGATGCGCCCGGTGCGTTCGGCATGGCGTTGTCCTATGCGGAGCACCGGGCCGCGGTTTCGGCTCTCGGATCCCTAGCGGATGGGCGTCCGTTGTTGGTGGTTAGCATCGGTGCCAAGGTAGATGTCAAAGAGTGGGGTGATATCAACTGGGTTGAGTTACTGGCGCGCTTGGGCAAGCGCTTGCCGGGATGGGGTCTTGGAATGCTCGGGGTCGCGGAGGAACGACGCCGGAGTGAATCCTTGCTCGCAAGCTGGCCCGGTGGCCGCGTGAATCTGTGCGGTCAACTGAGCGTTCGCGAATCCGCTGCGCTACTAACTCATGCACACGTCTATCTGGGCCATGACAGCGGTCCTATGCACCTCGCCGCGGCCGTGGGGACGCCGTGCGTTGCAGTTTTCAGCTCACGAAATCTGCCTGGCGAGTGGTTCCCGTACGGAGATCAACACCGCGTACTGTACCATTCTATCTCCTGCCAGGGCTGCAGACTGGAGGTGTGCATCGAGCGGAACAAGGAATGCATTCGTTCAATCACAGTGGATGAAGTGGAATCCAGCGTTCTCGACCTGGCGCTCAAGACCGTTAGTCTCTAACCGCGGCCTCCTTGAATAGGCGTTGATTGGCGGACAGGATTTCGGGATCAAGCACGCGCGCACGAGCATACGATTGCACTGTCGCCCTCGATGGCATGCGGCCTTCCTTCGCCAACTGGGCTGCTTCATCGATTTTTTGGGCGAACTGCCGTTCGTCGTCTAGCGGGAGATCCCACCCTACTCCCGCGTGCTCTAGATCTCTCCACGGGGTCGTGTCGGCGATCAGAACAGGGGTTCCGACCAGCATGGACTCAATAATCACGTGACCATAGTTCTCGCTGCGGGTCGGGAGGAATAGCATGTCACAGGATTTGAGAACACTCGCAACCTCCGAAGGCGCAACGACACCTCCGTACCGAACCGATACATTCGCTGGCAGTTGGGCGATCAGACGCTGGCATGCTCGCCAATACGCCTTGTCGTCGATGGGGCCATTGATAGTCACGTCAACAGGCATGCGGACTTGTGTCAGAATGCGCAAGGCATGATCCAAATTCTTCGAAGGGGAAATCCGGGCTAGAAAGGCCAACCGCAAGGGCTGATGCTCCTTCCGCTCGGGCCTCCGCTCCGAGACCTCTTCTTCGTCAGGCAACGGTGGCAGGTCTTGTGCGATCACAATCGGAGCAATTTTAGTCCGACGCGCCGTTTTCCCCATTGCGCGCCGAATGTCGCCTGCCTCCCGTTCGCTGGAAGCCTGCCACGTCAAGTCATTATAGAGGCCAAACCACGATGCGATCGCCATGAAAGGACGCTTCTTCCAAGACTTACGCGATAGTGACCCCGGAGCGAGCTCACCGCGAGGAGCGAGGATTATGGGCTTAGTGTCGAGAAAGTTGAACCGGCGAGCCCACAGAGGCAGCTGTGTAAATACAGGGTCGAAAAAGCTGTTGAGGTAAAGCACGTCGTGAGGAGTATCGGATATCAACCTCAACAGCGACCGGATGGAGTGGATGCCTGCCGGGAGGTAGTACACCCGTGCGTTGCCGATCTGATTCCAGCTGTTAACAACTATGTCGGTATAGGGCGTATCGTCCCGGAAGTCCCGATCAGCCGCAATGATGCGCAGGTCAAACTGGTCTCCCAAGCGTTCGACAAGATTCGAGATGCTTCGTATGGGTCCGCCTGCCTTGAAGCCCGGCAGGTAATAGTGAACTAGAGCCAAGACGGTGGTTCTTCGTTCGAGCACGGCAGCGTCGCTCCTAGACCCCAATAGCCTCAGCGTCGATGACGCGAAAGCAGCTCATCGTACGTATCAAGAAAGGCCTTACCCGCGACGCGCGCCCCGTATCTAGCCACGATCTTTTTTCCGCGCGGCATTGGTGAGACGCCGGTTTAGCGCATCGTCGCAAAGCAAGCGCGCCAGTGTGTCCGCGAGCGCGTCGGCATCAGCGACCCCCACCAGGCACCCATCCTTGCCCGTCGGCGATCATTCCGTCCCGCCCTCCGCTCCGCGTGGAATACTACGGGGACGCCGCACGGCATGGTCTCTAGCACGACCATGCCAGGGCCTTCCTCTTGGCGACAAACTCGGGGTTATGCCACAGCGATTTCGGGTTGATATCCATCTGGCCCTGTGAGAAGAAGGCGCGTCCCCCAGAATAGTGCTCAATCTCCAGAGAAGGAGCTTGAGTGCTCTCTCCCAATAGTGCTTAGGGTTGCGGAGGAGCTTGCTGAGCTTCGTCGTTGACCGCTTCCATGGGCAAGTTCGAACCCGAACCGTTCTGCTACCAACAGCGCCCAGCCTCTCAGTCCGCGTGTTTGGGTTGGGTGGTGAGGGTTCGTGGGAAGCCATTCCCTGACAGGAACATTGAACCCCGTCTTGCGTCGCTCGACGACTGAGGATGGTAGTGGAACGGGGCTGCAGGCCGCCAAGTCACGCTTCGACGGCGGTACCGATTGCTCGTTCAGCAAGGAAGCAACTTGGTGAAAGAGGATGGCGTCCACGTATGGTGTACGGATCTCTAGCGAATGCGCCATACCCGCCCAGTCTGCGTCCCGAAGCAAACAAGTCTGCAGGTATTTCCGGATTTCCATGGCCATAACGCGCGCATATGGTGTTGAAATCAGTGAAGGCCGATCGGCTAGCGCCGACGACAGCTGCAGCTCCTCCAGACCCTCTCTCAAGATTTCCTCATCGAGGAGATCCGGTATCTCCCAAGGCATGAAAAGGCCGCGGCGGAGGAAATAGGCGCTCGCGAAGGCGCCGCCATATTCGAGGATGCTTGCGTATTTGGGGGAAGTCGTGCGCCTCAAGAGCGGAGCCGCAATGCGCCTAACGATCGGTCCAATGGCGGAGCGAAATGGGATCCCCTTGAAAAGAGAGACCAGTCGTGGCACCTGCGTAAACGATGGGTACCCGCCGAACATTTCGTCCGCCCCGACGCCCGATAGCGCAACCTTGAGGCCTGCCTCTGCGGCGACTTTGGCGACAAAGTAGGTGTTCACCCCATCTATTGATGGTTGGTCCATGCAGTCAAGGACGCGATCAAGGTCTTGTTCAAATTCCAATCTCGAGACCATGCGCACATGATGCGCAACCCCCAAGCGAGCAGCGCATTCACGCGCCAGAGGAACTTCATTCTCACTGGTGCCTACGTACTCCTGAAAACCCAACGTGATGCACTGGAGGTGCTCCCTTTCGCCAATTGCCTGTGCTGCCAGCCCGGCGAGAACGTTCGAATCAATTCCTGAGGACAAGAAGCATCCCACGGGAACGTCCGCGACCATGTGGTAGCGCACGCTTTCCTCGAGGGCATTCCGCAAGGAAGCTCCTGGTGTCGTTGTGGTGTCGACGGCTGCTTCGGGCCGCCTTCCTTCGACCAGTCGTTCCAGGGGATCGTCATACATCCACGTCGTAATGGCTCCCCCCTGGGGAACCATCATCGCATGTCCCGGGCGTAGCGTGCGTATTGATCGATGGAGAGTATATGGCTGGGGAACGTACCCCCACAGGAAAAACCCCGTCTGACCGGCTGGACTAGGGGTTGTGTCGATCCCCCCGCCGGCGAGAAGCGCCTTTACCTGTGACGCAAATCTGATGGTCTTGCCATTATCGGCGACGTAGAGCGGCTTGATGCCGAATGGATCTCGAGCGAGGAACAACCGCCGTTCGCCGGCGTCCCAAAGCGCGAAGGCGAACATACCTCGCAGCTTCGACAGGAACGTCGGGCCCTCAAGGCGGTAGAGTTCCAGCAGGACTTCGGTGTCGCTGGCGCTGCGGAAATGTATGCCTTTGCTTTCCAGTTCGCTCCGAAGTTCCTGGAAGTTGTAGATCTCCCCGTTATAGGTGATCCACAGGGTACGATCCGCTGTCGTCATCGGCTGGGCACCACGATCGCTCAGATCGAGAATCGACAGGCGCCGGTGCGCAAGCCCGACGGTTGCATCCTCGGAGAACCACAGGCCGGCCCCGTCCGGTCCGCGGGTGCGCATGGCGTCGCCCATTCTCTGAAGAGCCCCTCTGTCCAGGGGGGGCGCCGGCAAGTAGTTGAAGGCTCCTGCAATGCCGCACATGGTCTAGGCGATCGACCTTGAATTGCCGTACGCGCCGGCTTGCAGCTGCGAGTGGGGCATTGGCTGGGGAGAGAGACGCAAACCGAACAACTTCCAGAGAAGAAAGAGAAGTAGTGTAGCCAAGATGAGATCGCGGAATGCGACCGTGACCATTCCATCAAGTCCCTGCTCGACATACAGCAGTTGATAGAGCATTCGGAAGATCACGAAGTCATAAATAAATGGGGGCAGTCTGCCAGCGATGACACGCCGTATGAAGACGCACAGAAGCACAAGGGCCAATGGGTATGCAAGTGTCCCAGCCGCGCCAAAATCATCGAGCCCTGCCGTTACGATCGTGTTGGCGCCGTCGAATGTGGGCATGCCGAGTGCGGGGTGTGCAAACTCTTCCGGCGCAGCTGGTAGAAGCGCTGCCTTGTTAGGAAAGAGGATCGACGGGACTGCGTTTTGAACTGCAAAAGCCGCTTCCTGACCCCAAAGAGGTGAGTGGTCGTTTTGTGCAGCATACAGATCTGCGAGGTACGACAGAATGAACGGGCGGGAACCAACATTTTCCCCGAACTCCGGCGCGACTCTAGTTGCACCGTATGCTAGCACCCTCACAGCGTATGTAACGCGTTGTGGAAACGAGTATCCCGGACCGAGGGCGTCTTCCGTAAGGCGGAGCGCGAAAAAGGCGTAGAAACCTAGCGAGGTGAACCCGATCAGGAATGGCACTCCAATCCCGATGAGCAGCCATCTGTGTGAGCGTCGAATCGGAAGGCGCTTCCCCGAAATCCCAAACGCGAAGAGCGCCAGTACAATGGAGTAGAGGAGCACTCGACGCCCAAGTGGGATTAGGGCCAGCGCGCTCGCGCAGAGGAGGACGACAAGGATCGCACGCCACACTCGCGACCTCTCTTGGGTCAGGCACAACACGGTCAGGGGCAGCAAGACCGGAGCCACAAAGCCTGAGAGCGCGCCTAGCGGCGTGATGTTTCGTGTGAGGCTTACCGTAGTTCCCATGTAGCCCAACTCGCCCAGCGCGTAGGCGGCCGCGACGAGCGCGGCCAACGCGAGCAGAAGCACCTTCGGTCGCGGGGAAGGAGGATTTCGGAGCGCTCGGGTGGGGAATGCTGGCTTTTCGATGACGCCGACAGTCAATAAGAGCGCACTCGCAAGGGTCACAAACACAAGTGAATATGATATGTCAGCCTGTCGATAACTAAAGCCAAACGGACTGTCGGTTGGATCAAATCGGCCCGCTGAAATGAGAGCCGTCAGGGCGCGAATCGCGGTGCCCAACCCATAACCCAAGAGCAAGCTGACGCTGAGAACGTTGCTGAAGCGAACCAAGGTCGGATGCTTGAGGAGGTGGTAAAGGCCCCAAAGCCCGACTGAGGCTCCAATGCACGACGTCACAACGAACACAGTCGCGCTGGCAGCGCAGGGAATCAATATCGCCGCGGAGACCAGCAGGGGTAAGGAACCGAGTGCGAACCACCTCATGTTCGAATTCGCCGATTGTTCAGCGGTCCTGAAAATGCGCGCGCGACCATGGTCCATCTCAGAAGGCATGAGTTCTCCTGGCGAACAGCCGCAGCAGTGGAGCAGGATTCAGGGCGGAATACACACTGTTCAGGGCGGAACTGCCGCAGAGACGACCCGCCGCTTGTAGTGTGTATGCTGCCATCACCGCGTCCATTAGCAATAGGGACATACCTGCACTCGCGAGACTGCCAGTTGCTTTGAGTAGTACGGCGGCCAGTACCAGCGCGGTCCCTGCGGAGGCGGCAAAGATAACAGCAGCCCGTAGATGGAGGTTGGCTGCCTTTAGTAGAGTGAGACTCCCGTACCACAACACGCTAGCCACTGCGCTGGCGAGCAGCCAATGGAACAACGCGCGATTCATGTCTACGTTTCCGTGAGTCCAGAACCTGAGGATCCAGCCCCCAGTCAGAGTGAGGCCCAGGGTCGCCGCCAGCGCAAGCCAGAAGCCACCACGGAGGACGTGTTGGTACAAAGTGCGCAGCAGCATTTGGTCTCCCTTACCGAAGGCTGATGCAAGCTCGGGTTCGGCAGCGTGGCTGACCGTAAACACGAGTTGCAGGGCGAGACGGGTGAGGGTGCGCAGGGTGGCAAAAGTTACGACCGGTATCGGTCCAAGCGTTGCACCAACCAACAACACCATGCCTTGCACATTGAGCGCTTGCGCGAGCGGAATGCCTGTATTCGCCAACGCCGGTCGTACGAGCGTGCGCAGTTGAGCGAGGCGAGCCTGTCCAAAGCCGAAACGCAGCCAGGGGTGGCGACGCACCAGAATAATCGCGGCCACAGGGGTGGCCAGGGCCCGGATGATGAAGAAAGCTGCGGCCGCAGCCACCGGTCCAAGTCCGAGAGCAGCAAGCAACCAGATGCTGGCGTGTTGAGCCAACAGTATCGAGTAGTAGATGGTAACGTGCAGCGCATAGTCACCGGTGGCCCGGAAACCAGCATGATTGATCCCATCGGGCAACTTCAACAGTACCTCGGCGCCCAGGAACCATAACACCCAGCGGACATCGCGGGTGGTAAGACCTGAAAAGTGTATCCAGTCACCCAGCGGCAATAACGTGATTGCAATCGTCACGAGGAGCAGACCAACGGTGGCCAAGAACAACACGAGCGCTGCGAGGCTTTGGAAAACGGTGAGCGCACCGGCCTGATCTTCCCGCCCGACGCGCGACGTCATGTCATTGGCGGCCGATTGGGAGAAGCCGAGATCGCTAAGGGACAGGTAGGCCGGGATGGCGAAGAGGATTAGCCATTCGCCATACAACGAAGCGTGCCAATGAGTGAGGAGAATAGGCACGCCTGCGAGCTGGATAACGACCACGACGGCCTGCCCGTAAAGGCTGGCGCCGAATCCCTTGAGTAGGCGTTGGACGATTCTGCTATCCACAGCCGCTCAATGGCTCTCGAAGCTCCGGGCTACCCGCGAGCCTTGGGCTTCGTGCCAAAAGGCCACACAACGTTCCAAACGTCCTGCGCCGTGGTAACCAGGTCGCGATAGTGCCCATCCTGGTCACGTCTCGCACGCCCCAGGGACTCGGCGCTGAACGCCCAAATCACTGCGAAAATACCGCTTAGAACGAAGGCCACGAGGGTCCACAGCCTCCGTGTCGGACCCGACTTCCGCTGGGGCACGACAGCCGCATCGATGACGGTGATCACCGGAGTGTCGTTCACCTCCTGGATGCGAGCGGTCTCGTACTCCCGCCGAAGGGTGCGATAAAGCTCCTGTCGCAAGTCGACCTGCCGTTTAAGCTGGCCTTCCTCGAACACGAGCTGCGGTGATTGCTGCCATGAGCGGTTCGCCTGATAGAAACGCTTGAGTGCCTCTTCCGCATCGCGGAGTTCTTGCTCACCGGCGGCGACCCGCTGCTCGGTGAACTTGCGGCGCTCCCGAGCCTGGGATTGCCGGCTTTGGGTGTTGAAATCGTTCAGGTAGGCCACCAATCTGTTCGCCACGGCGGCGGCGAGCTCAGGGTAGTGGGATTCGACCTTTATCGTTACGATGTTGGTCTGGGCGTCGACGCCTACCGCAATTAGCCGAGCTAGCTTCTTGGCCCCGCGCTGCAGGCTGTCCACGCCGTTCCGACCCCCACGTCGGAGGATGGCCAGCAAAGTGGTGGAGTCGCCGACCTGTGCGCTGTTCCGAGGGTTTACGTAGCGGGAGAGGAGCAGGCGGTCCAGAATTCCACGACTCTTGGCCACCTGCGCGTAGAATCGCGGGGATTCGCTCGCCTCAGACCCGAACGAGATGCCTAGCTGGCCCGCGAGCGCGCCTAGCCCGGCCGGCATTCCGCCCTCGGAACCCGTCTCTGGGACGAAAGATGTCGTAGCCGTGTAGATCGGCGCCACGAGAAACGATATTCCAAGCACGACCAGCGCTACCACCAGCGGCAGGCCAATTACGACCCGCCACCGCTTGAGGAGGACGTTCAGGATCTCGAGGACACTGCTCTCATCCTCAAACTCCGGCGCTTGGGGCGACGGGGCAGTCGTCACCGCCGCGCCACGACAATGATGGCGATCGTGCTCGCGAGGATCTGCGCGATGGACCCGAATAGTGCGACGTAATCGGTCTTGATTTCCTGGGGATCCTTCAGCGGGACGAACACCACCGACCCGGGCCCTGGCGTCGGATTGCTCCCGAAGAACAACGTTCGCCGCCGCGTCCGCGTCTCACCATTCGCCAGCTGCACACTCACCCCGCCCTTGTTCGCTCTTTGACTGAATCCACCGGCCGCGGAGAGATAGTACTCGAGGCCGGCCCCCCGCCGATACAGGACGCTACCCGGTGAGTTAACCGCGCCAATGATCTTGACGCTGGGCTGATACTCTGGAACGGTAACGGAGTCGCCAGGCAACATGATCACGTTGTCGCGCGATGCATGGTCTCGAAGCGCTCGCGGCAAATCAATGTTGATCCGGCCGGCATCCCCCGTAGGTCGCAGGAACTGAATGCCTTCAGGATACGCCCGCGGCGTGAGGCCGCCGGCCCGCTGGATCAAGTCAGCCAATCGATCGTCCCTGGCTTGCAACGCATACGTTCCCGGATACCGTACTTGACCGACAATCGAAACGGTGCGCTGCAACTCGAAATCGGGCTGCCGGAAGATCAGTACGTTGTCGAATGGCTCGAGCACTACCTCGGCTGCCGTGCCTCCGGCGGGGAAGGCGACACCCGGCGGACCGATGTAGCGACCCGCAGAGTCCCGCTCAAACAGGTAGGTGGAATCGAGCGGCACCCGGACCGCTGTCGCGAGCTGGCCGCCAGACCGGTCCACAGGCAACCGTGCGATTTCGGCTTCCCGAAGCTCGGCGCCGATCTTGGGCCCCCGCGCGAGCAGCATCAGTTGGCGCAACGTCATTCCCGGTCGCCAGGGATACTCCCCCGGCTGTTGCACCATGCCCGTGATCGCCACCACGTACGCTTCGGCCGCGCCGGGCAGTGAGTCCACTTGAACCGAGTCGCCATTCTCGAGTCCGAAGGCGGGGGGGATCCCATGATGAAGGGGCACGTCGATCGTGACGTGCGCCGTCGTTTGTGTTCCACGGTCCTCGGCTGGCAACACCCGCCGCACCTTTAGCCGCTCTAGTGCGGCATCAGGGCGAAACCCTCCGGCAGCCTTCAGGACGTCGGCGAGCGTCTCGCCCGTCTTCACCTCATAAACCGCCGGTCGTAATACGGCTCCGCTAACGCGAACTCGCGCGCCGTGAGTCGGCACGAAAACGACGTCTCCGGTCTCGAGGCGGATGTCGTTGCGCGTGTTGCCTTGCAGGACGTAATCGTACAGGTCCAGCGTTGCCACGGTGTTTCCGAGACGCTGCACCTGGACGCCACGCATGTTGGCGCGCTCCGTGACGCCACCCGCGGCATACAGTGCCGTGAAAATCGTGGCGAGCGAGCTGATCTGATACGCACCCGGTTGCGCTACCTCGCCCACGACGAACACCTGATTGGCGCGCACATTCGCCACCGTGACATCGAACCGCGTCGTCGCGTTGGCGCCGCGCCGGATGCCTGAGTACACGCGGCCCAGGCGCGCGTAGAGGACCTCCCGCAGTTGGTCGAGCGTCAGGTTGGCGGCGTATATCTGG
>Ga0184623_10000356_pt1 | contig 19470 bp, 18 predicted proteins | sample PLM1_100_b1_FD_133138 | JGI IMG/M metagenome (GOLD analysis project Ga0184623, IMG submission 133138) | Groundwater sediment microbial communities from an aquifer in East River, Colorado, USA - PLM1_100_b1 | ecosystem: Environmental > Terrestrial > Soil > Riparian zone | place: USA: East River... | reverse complement strand
ATGTGATATTTAGTGTATCACCCTGATCTATTGATACAACTGGTCCTGGCACAGTACCATTGAACATCATTGCATTATACATGATACCTCCTGGATGTAAAGCGTTATCAGGAGCAACTTGAATTTCTTTTTCTGATGCAATTAAAGTTACGTGTTTGACTTGTCCTTGTCCTTCTTCTGTTTCTTGTGCATGTGCTACGTTGTTCCCTGAAAAATACGGAACCAAAGCAATACTGCTTGTAAGCAAGAAACTAGCTACTAGTGTGCTTGCTAGCATTAAACTACGATTCATTATCGCAATGTATAGTATTCCACTATAAATATTATTCTAAGATAAGAATAAAATACTTTAATTTAATTGATAATTTTGTTGAAATTATATGTTTATTTTAAAAAATATGTGTTTTTTTTAACCCAATTAGATTAAGTAAATAATTCTTTAAAGAAAAATTGAATTACAAGCTATAAAGTCTGCTGATTCTTGAATAAATGAAACAACAATTAATTATTAATCTAGACGACCTAATTTGATAATGATAATATGATAAGATCAAGATCAAGATCATGAATCCTCTGTTAGTAACCTCTTCATTTCTTGATAATCTTCTTTACTTATTTCTCCTTTTGCAAACCTAATCTTGAGGATGTGCAACGGATCATCTGTTCCAATTATTATTGATTTGCTTAACAGATTAGATGAGCTTCTCTTATTTCTCATTGTATTGATTAATTCACCACTTTCCCCAATTCCAGAAACATTATTTTGCATTTGAGGTTTTTGGACAAGATAACATTCTTTACATAACATAAGATTGCGATTCCAACTAATTCTTGCAGAATATTTCCTAATTCCTAGTTTTTTCTGACAAACACAACAATAGTTTTTTTCGTGGCTAGATAACAAAGTATAGCATGATTCACACAATTCACTGGGAGTTGCCCAACCTATAGATGGAATATATCTAGATAATCCCAGTTTGAATTTTTTCTTACAAATTGCGCATTCATCCAAATCTTCGAACTTTATGTCTGCATTTTGTCCGATAATTGGCAAGAGTAGATTAAAAAAGCTATCCGCAAACTTTCTATCTAAACCACGTTTTGAATAGTCATATATTTCGACCCCAGTGGGCTTTTCTTTTAGAATAATTTGAAAATTTATTCCAGATTGGTTTTGAGTGCCAAACACTGATTTACCAACGATATTATGTTTTTGCTTATCAGCGTATTTTATTTCTGCATTCTTTTTACAACATTCAAGTACACTATTAAAAAGATCATAATCTACATCCAATAATGATACAGATGCTTTGATAGTCACACAATAGAGTAATTATTATAAATAGAAAAATTTTTCTAATGTTATTTCAGTAGCCATCTCATCAAAAATACAAAATCGTCTTTTGACATAAAATTAAAGAATTTCAAAGTTGAGAGGAATTGGAGAACGAGACTATCAAAATCACACATAAATTACCAATTATTTGCTAAACTCATCATGGAAAAGTATCTACAAATAATTATCGCCTTTCTATTCGTAACAGGTAATCTTTTACTTCCTAACTTGCAACAAGTATTTTCTGATGGGATATTTGAAGAAACTCTACCTCCAGCTACAGTAGGGGACAGAGTAGCAAGTCTTTATACAAAAATTAGTCCACCGATATTGACTTCCGATACAAAGCAAAATGCCTTCTTTCAGATAAGATTATTTGATTCAAATACAGGAAATAATATCACTAACGTTAACTATTTTTTAACTATTAGCAAAGCAGACAAATTATTATTACGTGAATTGGTTTATTCGAAGGACGGACCTTTGACATTAAAATTCGAACCAAACCAGGGTCCGGTTAAAGTCTATGGATCTACAGAACCATTTTTGGGCGGATGGACAAGTGAAACAGGACAAATCACGGTATCGGGTCCTGTACTTTCTGAAGGAGGATTATATCATTTTGGGATAGAAATTTTTGGAATTGACAATGTTAGAAACATCTTTGTTCCTGAAAATGCACCTAGGTTTGATTCTTACCTCAGTATTGGCGATGTGTATACAACGAATTTAACATTTGAAAATAAAAAATTTAATACCACATTAATCTCATATTATGATAAAATCAAAAATTTCACATTTGAACCTGAAGATTTGAGAGCATTATGGACGATGCCATTTGACTGGAACGTTTCAAGAATAAGATCACAGAATATTTTTGTTCACGAAGAAATTAAGGTTCCAAAATCATTCACTGAGTTTTCAAATTCTTCCATTTTTAGTGCTACAGTAAATGGACAAACACTAGTAGGAAGGTCTCTTGCAATAGACCCATTTACTTCAGAAAAAGCATTAATTATTCATTTTCTATTGAACAAGAACGAGATAGTAAAACTAGCTGAAAATAATGAAGTAATAGCAAATAGTAATGATTCGATGAAATTTACAATTCGACCGCTAGTAAATCAATCCCAAAAAACATCTCTTGATATGATAACAGATACAGGAGGAGTTCATACTTCCTTATTATGGAAACCTAATCCGCCAGTTATAGGAGAAAATACTCTAAGTATTAATTTCAGTGATGCACTAAGTGGTGGTCGACTAAATGCTGACGTAAATTACGATTTGTCGATCCGTACTAGTAATGGAGAAGAAATACTGAAAAATAGTAATATTACGGCAATAAATGGAATTTCAAATCAGACTGTATCATTTCCCTCTAAAGGAATATTTAATTTAGAAGTTGATGTAAAGTCACTTAAAGTTCTTAACCAAACTGGCTTGGACATGACTCGAAAAGGGATTGCAAGAGGGTTTGTTGTAGTATCATAAAATAAATCAATGAATGAACAAGGCAATAGAGGCCGACAAATAGCTATTTTAGAAACTGGGATAAATCATACTGTTTCCCTAAAATGCCTTGTAGTACAGTTCCAATAGAAGGTCACAACCCATATGTCCCACGTTAGACAATGTCGGAGAGTCACCCAAATTATTCTATATTTTACACAACATGATTTACTCACTAACAGCGTTTTCATGAATTGTATTCGTGTTCAAAAGCCGTACCCACTCTTAAAGTAGGATTTTATATGACTTGTGTTTATTTGCACAAGATCTTTTCGAAAAACAATTCCAGATTAACAAAGTTGCAAACTATCAAATCCATTCTGTTTGCATTACCATCCAATTATTTATTGATCCAGATTTTTCGTTCCCTTGTTCTTTTCAATATGGTCTAGTACTTCCTCATATTGCACATCAAATGGTTTGGTAGAAATAGACAAGTGTTCAATTTTAGCAAAGGCTTTTACGATACTTTTTGCTGCAAGAGGTTGCGGTAGGGATTTGTCTGAAATTTCGCCATAGAATCCGATTGCTTCAATATTTCTTTCAGAAGCTAATCCCAAAATAAGACCATTAAACCACGTTATTGTTGTAAATTCAGAACCCAAAATGTCCACACTAGAGCTATCTAGAATTTTTCTCAATTCTGGCTTGGTCGTAACGCCTACAACTCTTGGTTCTCCTGTAAGCAATTCGTTTAAAGAACCGCCTGCGGTGTAAAGTCTTTTTACCTTACCAATCGAAGAACAAAAATCAAGAAATGTGTGACACAATTCAAGAAGTTCTCTATGGTCCTCCGGCTGGGCATCACCGGTGAGAATTAATAGTTTTGCTCTATCTGAAAAATAGATCTTGTAAATATCCTTTACTGATTCTATAACACCATCTTGAACATTAACCCATGGTTTATGGTTAGAAATTATACTTGCAATATGTTTAGTTTCTAAATTACTTGCCAAAAATGAAGATACCAGTCCACCAACTCTACCCATATCGGGCAGTGAAGCAAATACAGTAAAAGAATCTACTTTCTTTTTTGTGAAAATATCCAGCTTTAACAATTTTACATTTATTCCCCATGAAACCAAAGCTATCGTGATGTTTAACTTTTTTCTATTAACTCACCATAAATTACTAAAAACACTTTGCCTGCTGAAAAGTAGTCAAAATTTCAGTTGAAAAAACAGTTTTGTTATAACTTAAATAGTAATTTCATTGGATCCCTGAAAGAAATCTGAAACATCTATTGAGATAAAGAATTCAATATTAATTCAAAAGAAAGAAGAGATTTTATAGTTGATCTTCTTCTTCCGCTAGTTTTTCTATAGGTTCTCCTTCAGGAAGTGGCGAATTCTTATCGGCCTTGTAAGTGAAAAGTTCATCCCAATTCATTCCCAATATAATGTTTCTTCCAACAGCAATGATTTTAGACTTAGGAACATCAAATCTGTAATCACGTTCACCGAAGATTACAATCTTGTCATCAGTTTCCTTCATTACATGTCCTACATGATCTTCATTTTCTAGCCTTACTCCCTTATTGAAAAGGGTCTTTGCATATTTTTTCATATAAGTGGTCAAGTCCATTGTTCCATCCGCTCCCCAAGGATCCACAAATTTACTTGTAGGAAGTGGTGCATCCCTGTCAACCGAATATTTTCTTCTAATTTCTTCAAAATTAAGTCCTACTAGGACATTTTTGCTCACTGTCTGGATTTCTGATAACGGTATATCATATCTCTCCTTTCCATCTCCAAATACAACGATTCTGTCATCCGTTTCTCGAACCACATATCCAATGTGAGGCGCATCTAATCCAATTACTGCCCTATTGAAATATTTTCCCGATGTCATATATCATTTTCAATATCTCTTATGCTGTATATTAATAAATAGTTCAAAACACAGATTTATCGCCGTTATCTGAATTCAAAGTGATATGAACAAGCTATGAACAAGCTACGTTGATTTTTCTATTCTACTTATGAAAGACACAAAGATTTCTTAATAACTTTAGGGCTATGAAAGCATTTTCATTCTATTAAAACTGAGATAAATGTTAATATATCCAAATGCTGTGATTAGTTATAACAAGAAAACAATTGAGCGTTCCTATAACGTCTCTTAAGAAGAAAAAGCAGGTTGCCCTGATACATGATGAATTAGCTTTAGAAAAATTTATGCGATATTATGGATTTGAAAAGAGAGAAGAATTACTAAAGTTTTTGAAAACACAGGGTATGCAGGATTAGTAATCAACTAATTTTGTTCAAGTTCAATTTTTCATGATTTTTTTTGAAAAATTTAAGTGCGATTAGATAATTTAATATTGTATGGGGGAAGCAAAAGTAAAAAGACGAGTACATTATGATGATGAAACGTTAGAAAAAATGAAAAGATATTACAAAATTGATGATAATGATGAACTTTTGCGATTCATAAAGACTCATGGATTGAAGAATTATAATTCTGAAATAGATCATTCATGACTCATGATAATAGTATTGGAATTGGATATTGATTAATTGGTAGTATGACTTATGAATTTTTTTCACCTCATATCACAATTGGATACAAGTTTTCTAATTCAGGATTTTGCGGTGGTTATGATTGTAGCCGCCGTGATGGTATTTGTTACACACAGGTTGAAACAACCTATGGTAATTGGATATATATTGGCCGGGATGGTGATTGGACCATACACTCCTCCATTTAGTTTAATACACGACGTAAGTACAATCAACACACTAGCTGAGCTTGGAATAATCATACTTTTGTTTGTAATTGGAACCGAATTTCCTATCACGAAATTAAAATCTGTAGGGAGAATTTCTATGATTGTGGGTATTGCAGAATCGCTTGGGACTTTGATTATTACATTCTTCGTCGGACAAACACTTGGATTTTCACAATTTGACTCTATGTTTTTGGCACTTGCTATGTCAGTTACTAGTACTGTAGTTACAGTAAAGATACTAGAAGAACTAAACATGATTAACGACAAATCAAGCGTACTAATAATGGGGATTTTAATCGTAGAAGATGTTATTGTCATTACCATGTTAGGTATTCTACAATCACTGGCTTTAACGGCAGCAGTGTCATTTGTTCAAGTACTGTTATCGGTAGGAATAGTTATTGGGTTCATAGCAGGAATTCTAATCTTCGGTTCAAGATATTTACCGCCATTGATAGATAAGCTGGCTAGAAAAACTGATTATTCTGTATTGATAATAGTTATACTAGGTCTGGCGTTTGGTTTATCTTTTGTTGCCATAGAACTTGGATTGTCGCCGGTAATAGGAGCGTTTCTGGCAGGCGTGCTTGTAGCTGAATCGAATAGCGCTGGAATTGCTCGTGTCATAACAGTTCCTCTTCGAGATGTGTTTGCGGCACTATTCTTTGTATCAGTAGGTGCTCTCGTGGATGTGTCAAAAATTCCGTTATTTATCATACCTGCTCTGATTCTTATTGTGACATCATTCATGTCAAAAATGATGATTGTCATACCGGTTTTAATTAGGGCAGGATATGATAGTACTACAGCGATTAGGACCGGTCTTGGACTATCATCGGCGAGGGGAGAAATGTCGCTTATAGTTGGAAAGGGAGGTCAGGATGTAGGCGCTGTCTCTTCATATATACTTCCTATCTTAGGGGTTGTTACAATCGTTACCACTTTTGTTACTCCATATATACTAAAATTAGGGACTAAACTAAGCATATCGTCAGCTCCAAGTGGAGACAAAGAATAACGGGAGATAAACTATATTCTCAATGTGGTAATAACCAACACTCAGAATTTATGAAACTGAAATGATACTTATTGATTTAAGATGCCAGCAATTCTGATCTCATGTTCGTTTGGGGGAACAAAAATATTAGTAATAATTGTTTTGCTATTTTTCGTAATTTGTTGATCCTTTAATCCCAAATTATCTAAATAAATTGTCACATCGTGATTATTGTCTAATTGTGGAATTTTAAAAGTAACGATACCGCCTAAGGGATTATAATGATCAGCAATAAATGATATACTATCGGTTGATTTATTATAACTAAAATTACTGATTTTTGCAACGCTCTCCAATCCATAAGCTAAAAACTTACCATTACCCAAATCAAGAGTATTAATTGGAGAGTTTGGATCAAATCCAGCACAACTAAAATAATTTGCATCTTTTACTATGGAATTGTCTGGTCTAGCTGAAAATGATTTTACTTCTCCTGGTTTTAGTACCGGTATGCTATCGGACTTTATCGAGTCTATTTGGGATCCGTTCTTATTATGAACAGATGCATATACAGTTATATTCTGCAGAACGACATTTCCTGTATTCTTTAGTGTTCCAACCAATTCTTTGTTTTGGCCTACTGGAAAATTAGAATAATTTTGTACTATTACATTGTAAAAAGGATCATTTACTTTTTTCATCTGTATTATGTACGGTTTCCCCAAAACCTCATAGTCTCTACTTATTTTAAATTTAAAAGGAGATTCCTTACCGGGATAAATGATTTTACTATATGTGGTATCATTTAAGATGGTATTTGAATCATCAATTTTATTATGAATATTTAGTCCTACGAGTACCTGTTCAGATGATACTCCATAGTTTGTTACAACACCTATAATATTCAATTTACCATTAGAATCAATAAATGAAGATCCTGAAGAAATTTTAATGTCTTCAGAACCATAAACTGGGGTGTATTTAAATTGGAAAATACACATTGTGAGTAAAAAAATAATCAGAACTATTATGGTTTGATTCATAAAATATATTTTTTCAAAGCAGAATAAATATCATTGTGAATTAGAATTTAGAATGATTTACAAATAATTAAAATATTTCTAGATTATTCCTAACTCGATATTTTGTCAAATGGCATCATTACTTTGGGTATATATTCTATCAAATCAGTGGCTGCCATGTGAAGTCCAACTTGTTCAAATGCAAGTTGAGCAGCCACTCCATTAAAATAAACTGCCATAGCTGATGCATCAAAAGGAGAATTCACCTTTGTATAAAGTGCGGCCACAAGTCCTGCAAGTACATCGCCTGTTCCTCCAACAGTCATTGCAGGAGTACTCCTTTTTATTGTTGCAACTTTCCCACGCCCATCAGCTATCACATTCAACCATCCCTTTAGAATTATAGTAATCTTATACCTAGTTGCCATTCTTGAAACACTCGATACGATTTCTTTTTCTGTGGTTCCCACATTTTCGTCAAAAATTCTTTTGAATTCTCCAACGTGTGGAGTTATAATAGTATCACTATCAGTAATTTCTGCTACCACTCTTGGAATAAGTGCTGAAGCATCAAGTACCAGTTTTGTTCCATTTTCCTTCAATTTCTTGACAAGGGAATTTAATGCTTCAGGTTTGGATATTGACATTCCCATTCCTATTGTTGCGGTATGTGGTATCTTTGGAAGACTCTTAATCAATCGATTTGCAGATCCAATTGTAAGGGTATTATCCGACATGGGTAATGCAATGATATTAGGCGAATAAGACCTTATTGCGTTAATAATAATTCTAGGTACTGCGGTATAAACCAAATCAGCACCAGCACGTAACGCAGTTAATGATGCCAATAGCGGGGCGCCATGATATACACTGCTACCACCTATGACAAGTACTACTCCATTATCTCCTTTCTTAGAATTTTCATTGCGAGTCTTTACATGATTTTTTATATAATCTTGTGATATGGAAATTAATTCTGTCAATATTTATTATTTTATGATACGCCTTTGCCAAAAACCTTCCTAAAAAGGCATATCTAGAGTCCGAAATCGCACAAGTTAGTTTATTATTTTGACTCGATTGCCATGATACGGGAATAAGATCTAAGAAAAAACAATGTTGTGGGAATCAAGATAGATGACCAGCTATTGGAATAATCTTTTTCAAAGTGCGAGATTGAGCTTCATATTCACACAAGTTGATTGTATTTAGACAACCTAAGGGAAAATCATTCTATAAATTGAAACCATCTTTTGCTTTTCTTTTGAAGAGATCCCACAATTGGTATGCTATGTCCGCATTGTTTACAACAATTTCTTTCATCTAAATTCCATCCCTCAATACTAAAACCATATCTTTCAATTACTACGTAACCGCAACCAGGACAGTAAGTATTTTCCAATTTATGTCCCGGAACATTGCCAATGTAAACATAGTTCAATCCTACTTGTTTGGCTAGTTCATAATGTTTTTCCAGAGTTAAAACGGGTGTTGAATCAAACTCCATCATCTTGTAGTCAGGATGAAATCGTAAAAAATGAACAGGAGTGTCCGGTCCTAGCTCATCATAAACAAACTTGCAGAGGTTTCGTGCAGAATCCAAATTGTCACCAACTTGAGGAACAATAAGATCAGTTATTTCTACATGAATATTAGTTTTAGTTTTTATTTCTTTTAGTGTTGAAAATATGGGTTCTGAGCTAGGAATACCAATATAACGTCTTACAAATTCCTGATTTCCACTACCTTTAAAATCTACTGTTATACAATCTAAAAATTTTGACATCATATTAACAGATTCTGGTGTATCGTATCCATTAGATACGAAAATGTTGAAAATTCCTTTTTTATGTGCTTCAATTCCACAGTCCTTTGCGAATTCCATGAATATTGATGGCTCATTGTACGTATAGGCAATACCTTGTGCACCATAAAATTGTGCTTTATCCACTACTTCTGATGGAGTCATTTCAGTTCCTTCTATTTTTCTCCTTTGTGAAATATCATAATTTTGACAGTATTTACACAGCCAGTTGCAACCTGTTGTAGCAATTGAATATATTGCAGATCCAGGCATATAATGAATTACTGGTTTCTTTTCAATTGGATCAATATGTCCTGCGATTACTCTTCCATATACATATAACCATAATTTATTATTATTAACACCTCTAATTCCACAGAGTCCTATTTTTCCCTCTGGAATTTCACATTTTCTGGCGCATGCGGTACATCGTATTCTACCATTTTGCAGTTTAGAGAATAATTCTGCTTCTTTACCAATTATTTCTACAGACGCCAATATTTATTATATTACACAAAGAACTTTATAAATCAGACTAAAACTAATGAAAAACTAGATTCTAAGAGGAAAAGTTATTCGTGATCAAAAATTTAATTACTTATTAAAAATGTAAAGCAGTTTTTCTATTATTCCCTGAATCTTGATTTAGGAGATGATAATGTTTCTTTAAGTCTACATCTATAGTCACTTTTCCGAGAAGAGCTAACGAAAAGTTATCAACATAAGTTTTATATGAAGAAAATAATCCAATTTCCTATCGCTCCGATGGTGTAGGCCGGTTAAGCATTTCGCCCTCTCGAGGCGACGATCCCGGGTTCAAATCCCGGTCGGAGCATTCAAACTACAAGATTCTGTAGTCCGGTAAAATCTCTTCATCTACACTTGATTTTTATTCAAGAGTTATAGGGGGACTACCTTTATCATCATTATCTTGTAGTAAAAAATAATCAGCGAGGAAAAATATTATTCTTGCTTATGATTAAGTTTTGCATTTTTATATGAATCAATAAGGATTTTCTACTATCCATTTCTTTTCCTGACTATTATTGAATGACCTTCCCTAATATGATAATAGTAATGGAGTTTAGATAATTCATCAATACTGTCATCGGAAAAATAGTCAATGTTGTATCTAGCTAAAATTATTTTGCAATCTTGACAGTAGATTTCTTTAAATGGCACTCCTAACATTTGACATTTTCAACTTTGTTTATTTAACTATTTTCTTTCGTTAAGGGTAAAATTTGTTTCTTGCGTTCTGTTTTCATTAAATTTCATATTGGTGAGCTTGTAATAAATTACCTCACCGCGTCTTTCTACTACTGCAGCAATCGCATTTTTTCCCATTATTTCAATTTCACGTACCATTTTGGAAAGCTCCCCGACCTTGACATTAATCCCTTCGTTAATGCAGAAAACAACATATTTTGCACGTTTCTTTTCATATCCTCCCCTTTCATATACTCTAAAGTCTGCACCAAAACCAAATCCCTCCTTAACAACGTAACCTCTACTTCTTAAATCCCTATAGACTAGAAATTTCGTAACTATCTTCTTATCATACTTTAATACATGTTTCAATAGACTGCTAAAGTCAACTACATTTCCATTAGTAATGACTAGTTTATTGAGATAAATCAGATAAAGTGCCTCGTACGGTTCCAAGAAAAAATTATTATCTACCTTGTCACCGTATCCTTTATTGCGAAGCTGATCTTGAGACCTTAAATCACTAATCTTTATCAAGCATTTTTTAGTCAGAACACCTTCAATTATATTTTGGAATTCAGAATTTTGATCCGCTTCTAAAGACATAACGATTAAATCACTCTGAAAGAGGGATTTAAGTATTAAAATAAGTGATGAATAATGAAGGGTGTTAATTACAGGGAAACCAAGGGAATGCCTTATGTGAGGAGAGAATACATCTCTGGAAAACCTCAGCTAAAGATTGCAAGGTTTTCTTCAGGGCAGTCCAAAGTAGATTATGATTACAAACTTGAATTAATTGTTAGTGAAAAAATGCAGATAAGGCACAATGCATTAGAAGCAGCAAGATTGGCGGCAAACAAGACAATGTCTCAAGCAGGAGACATGAGTTTTTTTTCCAGACTTACAGTTTATCCCCATTTGGTCCTACGAGAAAATAAAATGATTGCAACCGCGGGAGCAGATAGGTTACAAGAAGGGATGAGAAGAGCATTTGGTAAGGCAACGGGACTTGCTGCTAGGGTTAAGCCAGATCAATCAATATTTGAAGCATATGTTTCTAAAGCAAACTTACAACTGGCAAAGCGTGGTTTTAAGGTTGCATCAAGCAAATTAGGCTGTCCAATAACTGTTAAAATAACTTTATTAAAAAATAAAGGTATAGAGGATAATTAGTATCTATTCAACTCTATTTCTTTTTTTACCAAACGCATGTCAAGGATGTATTTGTAATCCATTCATGCATTCTTGATGTTATTGTTAATCAGCTACCTAGGCCTTCGTCTTATGTATGTGTAGAATAGCTACGATTGATAGTAAATTTTTCACAGTAATTTGATCATGGATTACCAAATTTGGTAAAGAATCTGCAAGCAAACTAAAAATCATGTCAGATATAAGAAACGAAACGAAAAAAAAGACTAGTTCCTCTCGATGCTTCCTTTATTGAAACCGGTTCACACCGTTTAACGACACCATCTAGCATTTTTTCTTAGACTGGCTTGAATATCGTCCCTACATTACAATGTAATATGATTATTTAATTTTTGATCAAGATCAAAAAGAACTATTTTTGTTTGTAAACTAAATTGTACAATGGAAAGGAAATTATATCCTTTAAGGGAAGAAATAATATGGCTAGTATGAAAAAAGACTTTATTGTTGCACGCATAGAAGCTGCACAGGATGGAAGTCCCTATGTTTACGTTGGTTTTAGTGATCCTAACGACTATAAGACTGATAAACCAGTAAATCCTTTTGGATCAAATGTTATGGCTTTTTCATCTCCAGAAGACATGATGAAAAATCTTCCAAAAGCAATGGGAAATATTTCAAGAATGATGACGAGTGGAGGTGCTAGTGATTCGCCAACCTTCAAGATCAGTGTAAGAGAGTACGAAGATATTGGAATTAGAGTAGGCGATAAAGTTACAATAGAAATCAGAAAATCTGATAATAATTTGTATACATAGTTTTAACAGAAAACAATTTACTATAACATTTTTAGTTATTTTTTAAATAAAGTAGGAGAAAAGTTTATCCTACTAGCACATAAAATACATATTTGGAAAAATAATTGCTTAGATCAATATCTGATCTTGACGATATTCAGTATTATGGAAAGAAGGTGTTAGTCAGGGTTGACTTCAACGTAAATATTAACAATGGTGTAGTTACTGAAGACTATCGAATTAGAAGTGTAATTCCTACAATTGAATATCTGGTAAAAAGAGGAGCAAAGGTCATTTTGGCTTCCCACTTGGGCAGGCCTAAATTCCGTAATCAAAATAATTCACTTGCGCCTGTAGCCATAAGATTGAAAGAAATACTCAATAGAAAAGTCGACTTTGTTGATGATTGCATTGGTACCAAAGTACATAGAAAGATAGAGAAACTTCATTATGGAAATATTTTGTTATTAGAGAATTTAAGATATTATCCTGAAGAGCAGAACGATGATCCAGATTTTTGTAAGGCGATTTCATCCTTGGCAGATATTTATGTAAGCGATGCTTTTAGTACTTCCCACAGGAAGCATGCTTCGACGTATGGGGCTGTAAAAAATTTTGATATTCGCTTGTCAGGGTTTAGCCTAAAGAAGGAAATAGAATATCTTTCAATGATAAGGTATAATCCTAGAAAGCCTTTCACGTTAGTAGTTGGAGGTTCAAAAATTAAGGACAAAATTGGAGCATTAGAAAATTTACTGCCCAAAGCAGATAAATTACTAATTGGTGGTGCAGCAGCCTACACCTTCCTTAAGGCAAAAGGATTTAAAATTGGAAATTCGTTATTTGATGAGGAACATTTTCAATGGGTGACAAAAGCCCTCTCCTCATTTGGTGAAAAAATTCTACTTCCTGTGGATCATATAGTCTCTTCTGAGGAAAACTCATTTTCAACTGTTACGGGCGACATACCAGATGGAATGAGTGGATTTGATATTGGTAATGAAACCTCTAGGATCTACTCTTCAGAAATCGGTGGGAACGGTTTTGGTACCATTTTTTGGAATGGCCCTATGGGAATGTTTGAAGTAGGACAATTTGCAGGTGGCACCATGAATGTTGCAAGGAGCATGGCGCTTGCTTTTTGGAGGGGAGCGATGACACTTGTAGGCGGTGGTGACACTATCGCGGCTCTCAAAAAATCAGGGGTTTCAGAAAGTGAAGTAACACACTTAGCAACTGGAGGTGGAGCAACTTTGAGATTTTTAGCGGGAGATAAGATGCCCGGAATTGAAGCTCTTGAACAGGCTAATTAGGTTATGAAAGATGCACTATTATTGAATTAAGGTATGATATCTCATCATTTTCTGCTCCAATCATAAGGGTATACTCCCCATTATCAAGATCATTTGATGGAGTGACTAAAAATGTAACTCTTTTGGTTTCACCTGAATTCATGGAAAAAGAATCTTGGCTGAATGAAATGGAAGAGTTTCCAAAATTACCTGTACTTGTGAATGTGGATGAAGCAATCATTCTGAGGTTGACAGGGTCCCTTGCGGAAACGATCAAAGGTATCTCAGTTGTTTCTCCTTTCTTCATATTCAAATCTTTAGAGCTTGTGTCCACAACAAATGATAGAGGTTTGGATCCATTCAACATGCCTATCTTATTTTCTGTCCACTCTGAAAACCAGAGTTGGTTATTTTTTCCTATCGAAAATTGAAGTGTATTAGATATTCCACAAGAACTATCGTTTGGAGTACATGGGGCCCACAAGTTATTTTGTGTTGGAATCCAATATTCAACTAATGTTCCATCTGTAGAATTAAATCTTGCAATCTTGTTACCAATGTGCTCATTAAACCAAAGAATCCCTTTTGTATCTATCTTTATCCAATAAGGCAATGTATAACCATATTCTTTTTGAATATTTTGGGAGATTCTCGAAAGTGGCGAAGTGCTAAATTCTGTAATTGCGCCATTTGTTGAATTAACCATGAAGAATATACTGGTTCCATGGTCCGTTATCCAAGGATTTCCCTTTTCATCAATTGCAATTCCTACAGGAGAGTCAAGGTGTGCGGGTAGATTAAAGGTAGTAAATGTCCTTGTAGTTAAATCAAACTTAAACAATTGACCTTTAACTCCAAATGCAAGCATCGAAATCCACAGGATATTACGATCTCTATCTATCTCAATTGATCCGGTGCTAACTAGATCTGGATCTATTCCCTTGAATGATGACAGTGGAAGAGAAATATTTGAAATACCGTCGGATGTGTTATTTTTCAAATCTGAAACATTTCCAAACCAAAGCGATTTGGAACGAATACCTACAAAATAAATTTGATCATCATTGTCAAATATTATAGAGATAGGATAGGTAGTACCGAATCCAGGAGGGTGTTCTGGGACTGGGAAGAAGCTAAACCTATTATTATCTGGCTCGTATCTCCAGATTCCATTTTGTTTTTCATCGGTAAACCAGATATTGCTTCTTGAATCCATTTTAACGTCCCATGTTTGTGAAACATCGGTGGGCTTTGAACGACTATCCCAGACAGGAATTGTAAATTCTTGACTACTGTTATCATTAGTGTTGAATCTTCCAAGAACGCCTAATTTTGTGGATATATACCATACTGAGTCATTACGTACTAGAATACCTAAGGGCATTTCACATTTTTGTGGAAGTGAATATTCGGTAATGAAAGAGTTGCTATTTGGAGGCGAACTTATTCCACAAAATTGAGTTTGAAACTGTAAAATTGCTTGGGTTTTTGAATTATTCTCAAGTTGAGAAAATTGATCTGATACGGCGAAAGAATTTTTATCACTCAATTGAAAACCTACTACAAGAAATGCAAATGTAATAGCAAATATCAGAAAGAGTAACTCAGGTTTAACATTAGTTTCATTCATCAACATACTTTTAGCGATGAGAAATATTAATAGATCTAATAAGAATTTATTTATTCCCTTACCGATGAATAACTTAAATAATAAGAATAATTTTTTAGTAGCATGAAATCCGTTACAAAATATTTAACTTTTCATACTGAAAAGAGGTTCAAATTAATGAATATAACACAACAGATAGAAGAAATTGTACAACAAAGTAATATTAACGAAGGTATTTGTCTGATTAATTCCATGCATATTACATCAAGTATTTTTATAAATGATGATGAAAGAGGCTTGCATTTAGATTTCGAAAAATGGCTTCAAAAGCTAGCTCCGCATTTACCAACTGAGCAATACCGGCATAATGATACTGGAGAAGATAACGCTGATGCACATTTAAAACGGCAGATAATGGGACGAGAGACAATAGTTGCAATTACAGGTGGTAAGCTTGATTTTGGACCTTGGGAACAAATCTTTTATGGCGAATTTGATGGTTGTCGAAACAAAAAGGTTCTGGTAAAAGTCATAGGAGAGTAAACTAATAAAAATAAACTGGAAAAATTGAAAATTAATTTTTTATTGCAAATACATTTATCATCTACGTATGGAGTCGATTGATTTATTAGATCATTACAAGTTTTTGTATTTATGGAGTCATATCGTGTTGATAAAGATTCTTTAGGAGAGGTCAAAGTTCCCTCTAATGCCTACTATGGACCCTTTACACTAAGAGCTTCGAACCAATACAAAGTAACAGGTCAGAAGCCTCACATAAACATGATAAGGGCATTTGCTATGATAAAACGTTCTGCAGCGCTTGCAAACAGAGATTTGAATATACTACCTGCAGAGAAGGCTGATCCGATAGTAAAGGCATGTAATGAAATACTCTCTGGACATTTATTGGATCAATTCATAGTTGATACAATTAATTCAGGTGCGGGAACCGCCTTTAACATGAATGCAAATGAAGTAATTGCCAACAAAGCCCTTGAAATTAGTGGTCATAGAATTGGAGATTATTCCTTCATAAATCCTAATGATCATGTAAATATGTCACAGTCTAGTAACGATACTTTTCCAACCGCAATGCATATTGCAATATTAATGAATATGAAAGAAGTCGTAGATTCACTTAACTCACTTATAACTTCACTTGAAAAAAAAGCTCATGAATTTAAAGAGGTTATAAAAATTGGTCGAACACATTTAATGGATGCAATACCAGTGACGCTAGGAGAAGAATTTAATGAATATGCGTTTTCTCTTAAAAGAGGTCTAGATAAAATTGTCGATGTATGTTCCGATTTAGAATATGTGGGACTTGGAGGAACAGCGGTGGGTACAGGAGCTAACGCGCCTTCTGGATATAAAAAACTAGTTATCAAATATCTGTCTCAGATATCTGGATTAAGTTTAAAGACTTCACAGAACTATTTCTTTTCCTTACAAAGTAAATTTGAAATAACAATGTGTTCTTCAATCTTGAGAAACATTGCAATTGAATTAATAAAAATGTCAAATGATATCAGGTTGATGGCATCAGGTCCTATAGCAGGCTTTTCAGAAATTACAATTCCTGCCGTACATGCTGGATCGTCTATAATGCCTGGTAAAGTAAATCCCTCACTTTCAGAATGTCTTAACATGATTTGTTTTATTATAGTAGGGAATGACGTATCGGTTGCTCTTGCTGCTCAAGCAGGTCAATTTGAATTAAATGTAATGTTACCAGGAATGATAAAAGATATGTTAGAGTCAACTGATATGTTAAAAAATTTCCTACCAATTTATGCAAGAAATATGATAGATGAATTAAAAGCAAATGAGCAGAAACTTGCATCGTTGGTAGAAAAAAGTCCGATATTGGTAACTCTACTTAATCCACATATTGGATACCTTAAAGCATCAGAGATTTACAAAGAATCTATAAAAACTCATAAAAGTATCAGAGAACTGATTCTGGAAAAAGGACTCATGACAAATGAAGAACTTGAGAATGCGCTATCAAAGAAAAATATTCTTGGTTCAAAATAATTTTGAAGCAATTGAATTAGAGAAATTTTTGAATTGTTGTCATGCGTAATGTCAACCATTTATGTAATAGAGAAAGACCAGATGTCAAGTTGATAAATAAAAGAATCATAATCACCATTTCTTTTGGAATATTGGTTACGGTTCTTGTTTTTTTAGGTATTCAGGATTCTCTAAATCATACCTCAATATCTAGGATGCCAATCTCTCCAAATGTAGCGATTTCTAGAGTATTAAGTACATTCAATATGTCAGAAAATCAGATTGACAAGTCTCCTCAGTATGTTTATGTAAAGCCTGATGGTAAGGTGTATGAATCAAATCCAGAATTTAATAACATTGGAAAAATTATCGGCAATACGGAACCGACCAATACTGGAGGAAGTCATTTTGCATGGGAAATTAATAATTTGCAAAACAAGAAAAAATATTATGTTGATGGAGTAATTGGGGAAATAATTTCTAATTCTAGTTACAAGTAATGTAAATAGTCTTTACTTAGTTATCATATAGGGAGGATAGATAGTAAGATAAAATGTTCTCTTACTGTCGATTGTATAACTCGGCATGTATGATGACTTGTAGGCCCGTCTTACTCCAGCCAGTCCTTATGTCTATAATATTTGAACATTATAAGCAACTAAGAAAAATAGTGGCTGAACAGAACTGTGATTTAGTCCCATAAGTTCGAGAACGTGAAAGTTAGAAGAAACTGCAAAAGGGATTAGAATAAGCGTTCATGTTTATACAAATGGTAGAGATACAGCAATCCATGAAGCAATTGCAACATATTTACAAACAAAACAAAAATGCGAAAATAAAAAAATATTAGTTGTACCAATGGAGATTATAAAGTAATGAATCAAGAAAAAGTAATCCTATCATTATCTTTAAGTGCGGCCGCTTTGATAATTGGACTTGTAATTTTGGTGACTAAGTAGTAATGTTTGAATTCTCTACTTTTGTAATAATATTAACAGGTATTTGTTTTACTATATCTTATCTGGCACGTGTTTACTACAATAGCGCTCTACAATAACAATTCCATCCATTTTATACTTCAATAAATGAGTATTGAAGTTTTATTTTATAACCTTTTAATGATAAAATATTTTTTATTCCTTGAATTTGAACATTTCATTTTCAGGATTATCCAAACCTTGTGCAAGATCAAAGCAAGTGTTCGCAGCTTCACCAAGCATTGTCTTTGTTGATTGAGGATAATTTTCGTCTGATATTTCTATAATTTTATCTAAGCCTTTTTCGGTTAATGTATAGCCAAGTGCATTTACACTGTAAAAAAGAACCGTTGCACGTTGAAGATCAGAAGCATGAATATGTTCTTTATTTTTTACGGCTAACGATAATAATTCGCCGATTCTTTTAGATTCTTTTTCAGTTAATTCCCTTTGTTCCATGAGTTGATAAATACCTCATAATTTTTAAACGATTCTTTTTATTTAATATTATAACCCTTTAGACTTAATTTTCAAATCCATTACACGTGCACTTTAGACAATAATTATATCCATGCTTATCAGAAACGTGAAATTCTCTACGATGATGACATTGAGCGCAATTATCGGACTTTCTAACCATTGATAACTTAATTTATGCTATATTCATCTAGTCATAAATTTCTTATTCTCGAAATTGTTTGCAATCACAAACTTTACAATAATTAGTACTAGTGTCTCCATGTAAATTGTGCTGCCATATCATAAAAAAATGCTGACTTCTACTATGACCACAGTTTGAACAGGTTATTCCAGCCGCCATAATTTATCTTGTTTATCCTAGACTATATCCTTTCAAACTTAGCCTAAGTCCGTCAAGTAAGTCATCATAACTAGTTTGTTCTTTATCTAATGATAATTCTTTTGCGTACGCAGTTCTTAAACTTGTTATTATTTTATCATGGTCTTCTGGTATAGCAATCTGATTAACATGAATAATGTTCTAT
>Ga0184623_10000355_pt1 | contig 19559 bp, 17 predicted proteins | sample PLM1_100_b1_FD_133138 | JGI IMG/M metagenome (GOLD analysis project Ga0184623, IMG submission 133138) | Groundwater sediment microbial communities from an aquifer in East River, Colorado, USA - PLM1_100_b1 | ecosystem: Environmental > Terrestrial > Soil > Riparian zone | place: USA: East River... | reverse complement strand
CGATCCAGATCTCCTCGAAGCCGGGCTTGCCAGCGGCCCAGGCCCGGATCTCCTCCGTCGGCTGCTCGTTGGCGACGTAGATCGGTGAATCGCGATATCGCTCGGCGGGGGCGCTGATGCGCGGGACATCCTCGCAGCGAGGCATCGAGCCTTCCGCGAAGGATGGTGGGTCAGGCAGCGCAGAGCCGGATGATCCCGGACCGCGCGAGTCGGTGCTCGATCCGCAGGCGCTCGCCATGAGCGCAAGGATCCAGATCGCCGCGGCACGCCGGTGCTTCGATGGATGACGCGAACCGGTCGCGGGCGAACCCAGTGCGGATTCCTCCCGAGCGAGCGCATCACGCACGGTTTACAGGCTCTCCTCTGGTTTCGTCTCGGTCGGAAGACGCTCGGGCCGACGCATCGGTTTCTGGCGTCCGGGGTCGAAGCCCTGGTCGATCAGCTCGTCGTGCACAGCACCCGCCAGACGCGGTCACGCACCTGTCTTCCGTTGCCTATTCGATGACGGCCCTCGGTCGGCCCCGTAGTCCAACGGTAGCTCGGCGGCACGCACCTCCGGCCCGGTGTGTTGCTCGGATTCGTACTCGGCCAGCGCCGCCCCGAGGTACCGGAATGTCCACTCCTCGGCGAGCAGCCGCGTCTCGAGGAAGACGATCGCGATCTCCGGGTAGCGGACCTGGACGCGGGCCAGCATGTCCGGCAAGAAGCCGGCCGGGGCGTAAGCGTGCTTCAGCAGGTTGCCGTAGCGGTCCTCGACCACGAGCGCCGCACGTTGCACCTCGGCGAGCTTGGCCATTTCGAACACCAAGGTGCCGTTGTTGAGCGCGCCGACGAGGTCCGCTAAGGACTTTCGCTCGACGACCGCGGCAGGCGTCCCCTCGTCGGTCCGGACGGCGTAGTCGCCGGCGGAGAGCGCCGCGCGGACGGTCGTCGCCTGCTGCTTTGAGAACTGATACGGGTAGTGCTCACGGCTGTCGACGACGATGACGAGTTCGCGGATGCCGCTCGCACGTCGGCCCGGGATGCGGGCGCCCGGTCGCGCGGTCGTGACGACCTTGCGGGTCTGCCAGAAGATTCCCTCGTGTCCCGAGGGCAGCGTCGTGAAGACGAACTGCGAGCGGTTCTCTCGCGGCCGGTCGAGAACCAGATCGATCGCCACACCTCTGCGCCGGCAGAGGGTGACGGGGACCTCCTCGAGGACCTCGGCGTCAGTCGGCCACGCTTCATCGACGCGGGCGCAGAAGACCCGGCTCGTCCGGGGCCAGGTGTCGCGAACCTTGAGAACAAGTCCGCCATCTATCGGCAGGCGGACCAGATAAGGCAGCCGCGAATCCGGGTCGGGGTTCCGCGCGACGACAAAGCTCACCGGCCAAGGGTACGGCTCGCGCGCCAGCGTGGCTGGCCGCTGTTTCATCGGTTCGATGGATGACATCGGCATCGCCGCGATGGATGATTGGGTCGTGGTTGACGATCTTCTGCGCGCCGAACATCTCCCAGACGTCTCGACGCTCTCGGAACGCGAGCGCGAGGTCCTCGCACTCGCCCTGGACGGACTCTCGGCGCAAGCGATCGCCGACCGGATGTCGCTGACTGAGGCGACCGTGCGAAGCCATCTGTCGCGGATCTACTCGAAGCTCGGCGTCGCAGGTCGGGTCGAGCTCCTCGCGCAGATGAACGGCGGGAGACCGCTCAACAGCCTGCCGCGGAACTTCGATGCGCTCGACAAGAACGCGCCGCCTGACCGGCCACCCCGACCGCTCCGTCGGCTCGGGATCGTGCTCTTCGTGGGTTTGCGGCCTCCGTGGGGCTGGGCCTCGCCTTGCTTCGGCCTGACCTGCCGCCCCGCACGGACCTCGGCTCCGTGGCCCGCCTCGTGTCTGAGCGTCAGGTCAGCAGCCTCGATCTGCGGGGCGACACGCTCTTCGTCGGCACAACGGACGGGCGTCAGTTCCGGGTCGATAGCGTAGACATGAACGCGGTCGGGCCGATCTAGGCCGAGGCGATCGCCACGTCGAACCGGGTCAGTGTGTCGGCGGGGGGCGACACGCTCATCACGTCACTTGGCATGCTCGCTACCGCGCTCGTGCCCGCCGCGCTTGTGCTCTTCGCGGTGTTCGCCACGCTCCGTACGCTTCGCCGCCCACCGCAGCCTGGACCGACTGGGTAGGGCACCTACCTCCGGACCACACAGTCGAGGCCGATGAACCGGCCGTCGGGCTGACGGCGCGGCAGGCGCTCGCCGGTAGCTCAAAGAGTCGCTCCGGCACGGTCAATCTCTCGGCTGCGATCTCGTGTCATCGAGCAGGCGGCGAGCGTCGTTCTCATCGAGTTTAGCGAGCTGCTCGTGGGTCAAGCCAACCTCGCGTTCGAGTGCCTGCGCGAGCCACAACGGCAGCGACCTCGGGGCGGGCTCCGGTGCCGGACTCGGTCGCGGGGCCGGGGTCTTGGTCCGGAGGACGTCCCAGAACTCGGCCTCGCTGAGTCGCAGCTGGTCGGACAGGATCGCCTTGAATCGACCCGGACTCATCGTTTTCGAGCCCGACCGGGATGCGTGAGTGCGAAGGATGTCGCCGTCTGGGAGGGTCTTCTCGAAGAAGTCGTGGCCGGACGCGCGGTCCGCCTCCCAGTTGTCGTGCTTGAGGAATTCGCGGAACTCGTCCCAGGTGGGCGTTCTCACCGACCGCCGACGGCAGCGGCCTCGCGTTCGGGTTCCTCGACACCGAGCATGCGACGCTGGTCATCCTCTTCCGCGAGCGCGAACCGGAGGAGAGCAGCGGCATGCGCGCCCCGGCTGGTCGCCATGAACCGGGCTGGCTCACGGAAGAAGCGAGTCGCATAGGCGCGCAACTCGACAAGGAGATCGTCGATCGCCTCGTCGAGCGTCTCCCCGAAGCCAAGGACGCCCATGTCCGGGATGCGCAGAGTCACCTCGTCCCCGTCATAGACGGCCTGGACATCAAGGCGGTGCTCGCCGAGCATCGCGACGAGATCGTCCGGCCGAACGAGCAGCATCTGCTCCTTGCCGTGATGGCGTGACACGATCCGCGGCTGATGGCCGTGAAACACCTGGGTCATCACGTCAGAGAGCTGGCTCTTGGCGGGCGAGAAGTCGATCGTCGGGACGGGAGGGGTTGCCATGCGAGGATATTAGGCCAGTGTGGTCAAAGTGGTCAAGTAGGTCATTTGAGCTACGAGGACGATAAACGCGCCGGAGATCGGGGTTTGTGCTGTGCAACAGTTATGCGCTGTATATCCAGCGGTTGCTGACGCGGATCGTGCTCAGTAAGCTTGATCGTCGCGGCGGAGTAGCTCAGTGGTAGAGCAGGGGACTCATAAGCCTCCCCACCTAACCGCTGTGCTTTCCCGAGTGGGAGCCATGCACGAATCGGGTGACTTATAGGCTCTATCGGCGGTCGAGCCAAGAGCACATAACTCGGATAGAGCGCATACCTGACTCCGACGAACTGAGTCCCACCAGGCGCGACTTGACAAGGGTCCGGGACCATGAGGGATCCAGGTCGTGATCGGGTTGTTCCGACGAACTCCGCGAGGTCACCGGTCAAGATCTCGCCGGTTGGGGGACCGTCGGGCAGCCAGGGAGGCGGGGCTGCGCCGTTTTCCGGGTCGGTCCGGTAACTAGATACCCGATGGTCGAAACGACCGTGGCCTTGCTACTATCCTCGGCGTAGTAGCTCGATTCGAGGTAGCTCGCTTGGTTGACGCGTCGAGAGCCGTATGACCCTCGCCGTCGCGTTTCTTGGTGGGCTCGTCTCGTGCCTGTCGCCGTGCGTTCTGCCGGTCATCCCGGTCTTCGTCGGCTACGTCGCGGGCGCCGGCGACGCGGCCCCGCTGGCCGTCGCCGGGTCGATCCCCGCAGCGGCAGCCACCAGGTACCGGGCGGTGGGGTTCCTGCTCGGCTTTGCCGGCGTCTTCGTCGCGATCTGGGTCTCGATCGGGCTCGTCGGTTTCGCGCTTCTGCAGACCGTGCCTGATCTGCGGGTGGCGGCGGGGCTGGCGATCGTGGCGCTCGGGCTGGCGATGATCGTCGGCTGGCAACCACATCTCGCTGCCGGCCGCTGGGGAGGCGCCGGGTCGTTCGGCGGCTCCTTCCTGCTCGGGGCGGGCGTGGCGATCGGCTGGACGCCGTGCATCGGCCCGACGCTCGGCGCGATCCTCACGCTGGCCGCCGCGTCGGACACGGTCTGGTCGGGCGCGGCATTGCTGGTGGCTTATGCGCTCGGGATGAGCCTGCCGTTCATAGCACTCGGCCTCGGCGTGTCGCGGTTCGAACCGCTGTCACGCGCGCTCCGACGACACGGCCGCGCGATCCAGGTCGCGTCTGGCGGGATGATCGTGGCGGTCGGGGTGCTCGTGGCGACGAACGCGTTTGCCCGGCTCGCAGGACTGGTCCCATGGGCATTCTGAGGTCGCGGCAGAGTACGCTGACGATGATGACACCGACGAAGACCAACACAGCCGAGCTGCTGGGTCCCCTCGAACGGCGAGTGATGGACGCGCTCTGGCGGCTGGGCCCGTCCAGCGCCCGGCAGATCCTCGACGTGCTGAACCGCGACGCCGACCGCCCGCTTGCCTACACGACCGTCATGACGATCCTCGTCCGGCTCAACGAGAAGGGCTACGCGACACGCGAGCCACGCGGCCGCGGGTTCGAATACAGCGCCGCCGTCGGGCCCGACGGGCTCGCCGATGCCGCCGGCCGACGTGAGCTCCATCGTCTCCTCGAGCGGTATGGCGCCCCGGCGGTCGCACGCTTCGCCGAGGACCTGGAGCGCGAGAACCCGGACCTCGTCCGGCGGCTGCGGGCGCTCGCCGAGAGCGACGCGGGGAAGACGGGATGAACCCGAGGAGCACTCGGCTCGCCGCGTCGGGGACCGCTCTCGTCGCCATGGGCGCTTGCATGCTCCTCCCGGACGCCGCGGGGCTCCGACCAGTCGCCGCGGCGCTGCTCATTACGGCCATGGCGGTCGGTGGCTGGTACGTCGCCGTGATCGCCCGGCACGGGTTGCGCCACCATCGTCTCGCGCGGCGGCTACGGCGCGAGAGCACGCATGGGATCGAGGCCGGGGTCGCTGTTTGGCGCGTCGATGCTGCCGCGGGACCCTTCGTAGCCGGGCTTCGCCAGCCGTCCATCTTCTGCCCCGCCGACCTGGCCGACCGGCTCGAGCCGGCCGAGCTGCGGGCCGTGTTGCTCCACGAGGAACACCACCGCCGCACGCGTGCGCCGCTCCGACTCCTGCCGTACGACGCCCTGGTGGCCGCCATGCCCCTTCCGGTCATCCGGGGCTGGGCCAGCCGGGCTCGGGCGGTCGTCGAGATCGAGGCCGATCGCGATGCGCTCCGGGCGGGCGCCACCCCTTCGGCGCTGGCGGCCGCCCTCCTGCGGCTGAGCGAGACCGGACCGGTGGGTGTCGCCGGGTTTGCGACGGCGGCCGAACTCCGGGTTCGCGCGCTGCTCGGCGAGGATCCGCTCGCCGCTCGGCCGGCGGGGTCCGCCGCGCTCGCGTTCGGAGCGCTCGGGCTGGCTCTCGCCTGCCTGACCTTCTACCTCCGCTAGCGGGTCGCGGTCTCCTGCCGCGGCGCCTGTGGGGCTTCGCCCGCGCCCGCTACCGGCTCCTGCGCCGCGCTCAGCTCGGCTTCGAGCGATGTCCAGCGGGTTTCGAGATCTGCCAGCTCCGAACGGATGCGGCCGGCATCGCGAGGCGCGCCCTGATCGCTGGTCGTACCCTGGGACGGGCGCATCATCGCGGCCATGACGATCATCGATGCCGGGCAGGCGAGGACGATGAGCAGCGGGATCGCGCTCATGAGGAGCCCCGGCGCGAGAAGCCAGACTGCGACCCCCAACGCGCCGAACGCCACGAGGACGCGTGGGTCGAGACAGAGACGAACGAACTGGCGCATGCGCGGCTGACCTCAGGTACGGTGCGAGCAAAGGCAATACTACAAGGCCTGTAGTAAGTGCGATGCGGACGGGAGGCTCAGCCGGGTGGCTGGATCGAAACCGGCACATCGAGCGTCCAGTCCTGAGCCATGAGATGGCCCTCGGCCCGCATCTCCATCCGCCGGACGAGCCCGTCGTCCGCCCCGACCCAGATCCGGAACCAGGCCGGTAACTCGGGCCTGACGAAACTGACCACCCGTGACCGGACGCCGTCGACCGTCTCGTCGCCGAGGATCCGGACCGCGGCGGCGTCCGCCCAGAACTCACGATAGTAGGAGCCCGGCCATGCGAACGGCGAGCCGGGCCAGGCGAGCGACTGCCAGGCGCCGCCATCCTCGCGCCGGTACTCCGACCCGCCGATGACGATCCGCTCGCTCGTGCCCGCGGCGATCCGCATTCGGTCCGGCGCCGCGAACGCGTAGTCGGCTGCGAACGTCGGTCCGTCGAGCGATGCCTGGAGACGCTCCTCGAGGCGAGCGGAGTGTAGGCCGTCCATCGCGTCGAGCGTTCGGGCCAACTCGGCGGAACCATCGAGGGCCGGGATCGGGAGCCGGGTCGACCAGCTGGCGACGCCACGGTTCGTTGTCACGGACACCTCGAGCTGCCACTCGCCGGTGCCTTCGATCGACCCGTTGCCGGCGAAGCAACCGAGGCCGCACGGTTCGAGCACGGCCTCGAACGTTCCCGGGCCCTTACCCCTGACCCGCGCGTCGCGCGGCGCGTCGCCGGGCTCGAGCCCGAGCAGCTGGAGGCGGAACTCGACCGGCCCTGGCTCTGGCGGCAGGATCGTCAGCCCGAGGACATACGGTCCGGAAGCGCCCGCGACCGAGACCGCCTCTGCCTCGCCGAGCCGGGCCAGCACCGGGTCGCCAAGAGCGAGCTCCTCCGCCGCCTCGGTCTCGCGCGGTGGGTTCGGGAAGCCGGCGAGGAGGACAGCCAGCGCGACGGCAAACAGCGCGGCCGACCCCTCGGAGCGGAGCGGCAGCCGGATCTGGCCGAGCGGTCGGGCGGCATTACGGCGCCAGCGGTTGTGCACCAGGCCCAGGATCGCCATCGCCCCGAACGCCAGCGACTTGCCGATCAGGAACCGCCCGTAGTCGGTCGACACGAGCTGGCCGGGGTCGGACAGGACGAAGGCCGCCGAGGCGAGACCGCTCAGGCCGAGCGCGACGGCGGCCACGATGGCGACCGGCGAGACGGCCGCCAGCACGTCCCGCAGTCGGTCGCGGGAGAGGAGCGCGGCGAGGATCGCACTGAGCCACACCCCGACCGCGGCGAGATGGACCGCCACGACGGTCGTCGCGAGCGGCGGCGAGGGTGATGTCGCCGCATGACCCGATGCGGCCTCGGCGACGATCGCAACACCGGCGAGGACGAGCCCGAGGGGACGCCACTGGAGACCGACGAGCGTACCCAGGGCCGCGGCTGCCAGGACGACCAGGCGGAGCTGTCCCGAGCCGCTGGCGAAGACGCCAGGCAGCGCGGCGATCGAGCCTGAGGCGACGATGGCCGAGGAGACCGCGACGAGACCGGTCCCGGCAACGGCCAAAGCGGGCGTCGCGCGCCCGAGCGTCTCGATCGTCGACGCCGCGACCCCGGCGCGCGACAGGCGAGGCCCGAGGAAGGCGATGCCGGCCCACAGCCCGAGCCCGAGGAGGGCGACGAATCGACCGAGGAGCCCGAGCGGGCCTTCTGAGTCGAGCGGGCTCTCCCGGATCTCCTCGTCGCCGCTCGTCGACGTTCCGACCCCGAAGCGGTAGCTGCCATGCAGGGCGTGACCGTCGAGGGTCGACACCGTCGTCCAGCGGACGGTGTACGGGCCGGCCGGAAGGAGCCCCAGCCGGCGCTGCATCGCGGCGGGGTCGCCCTCGACCGGTTCCGTCGGCCCCGACGCAACGTCTACGCCGGTCGTGTCGATCACCTCGATCCGGCTGAGCGCGAGGTTGAGCGGCTCGGTGAACTTGATAACGACTGCGGCAGGCGCCTGGGGCAGGCCGCTGCCTGGTGAAGGCTTCGCAAGCACGATCTCGGCGTGGGCCGACACCGGTCCGGCCGCGAGGGCAAAGCCGAGTACGCCAACGGCGGTCAGGACCAGCGCTCGGCGGAGGCGTCGGCGGGCAAGCGGGGAGGTCATGCGATCGCCGGATAGGCCCGGCAGCTTCCGGCGGTTCCGTCCCATACCGCCGGCGCTCACGGTCCCGGCCAACTGCGCCCGCCGTCGTCCGATCGGAAGAACTCGGTCGATCGGGTGACGACCGCGACCGAGCGACCGTCGTCGGAGACGGCGATTGCGAACGGCGAGCTCGGCAGGTCGATCGTCTCCCACGTCCGGCCGCCGTCGGCCGAGCGCCGGAGCGCGTCGCCCGTGCCGATGAGGACCGTCTGACCGTCAGGCGTGGCGGCGAGACCGTAGGCCGGGTAGGCCTCCGGTTGCGAGAGCGTCGTCCACGTCCGGCCGCCATCGTCGCTGCGCGCGAGGCCCGCGAACGGATCGATCCCCAGAAGTCCGGTGCCACCCGGCGCTCGGATGGCGGCCAGGATCGGGCGGTGCCCGTCGAGGACCAGCGTCCAGTGGGTGCCGCCGTCGGTCGTCTCATACACCCCGCCGGCGGCGAGGTACGCACACATCCGGCGTGGATCATCGGGATCGCGGGCGAATGCGTGAATATCGATGTTCGGAAGGTCGGAGCTGAGCGCCGCCCAGGTCCGGCCGCCATCGGGGCTCGCGACGAGGACCTCGTGGCCGGCGATGACGATCGAGCCGTCGTTCGTCGGCCGCATCCCCATCGCGTCGGCGCTGACCGGCAAGGCTGTCCACGAACGGCCACCGTCGCGCGTCTCGAGGATCCCGCCGTGGTGGCCGAAGTACAGGTGGTCGGTCGCGTCGGGCGCGAAGGCCAGCGAGTGCACGTCCTGGGTGCCCAGTCGGGCCCATGCCGCCGGTACGGCCGGCGTTCGCGTCGCCGCCCAGGCGACGAAGGCGATGCCGGCAGCGGCGATCATGGCGACGGCGATCGGGCGAGCCGACACATGTCTCACGGGACGATCCGCTGGAGCGAGGCGGCGAGGAGGTTAGGCGGCAGCTCGCCGAACGCCCAGTCACGGACGATCCCGTCGTGGTCGATCCAGTAGTGGACGGGCAGGGCGAGAGCGCCGTACTCGGCCGCGACATGTCCGTCTGCGTCGATGACGATCGGATACGTCGCTCCGACCTCGTCGGCGAAGGCCACGACCGCCTCGCGACTGTCTTGGACGGCGACGCCGAGCACGACCAGGCCATCGGCCCGGTGTTCCTGGTACATGCCTTCGATCCGCGGCATCTCGGTCCGGCAGGCGGGGCACCAGGGTGCCCAGAAGTTGATCCAGACCGGCTGACCGCGGAAGTCGGACAGCCTGACGGTCCGCCCGTGCGGCGCCAACAATGCGAAGTCGGGCGCGAGGTTGCCGACCTCCGTGCCGACGCTCGGTAGCGCGGTCGCGGTCGCCGTGACGTTTGCTGTCGCCGCAGGGGTCGCCGCTGACGCGGACGGCGTCGGCGTGAGCCGTGTGAGCGCGGTCGTGGGCGTAGGCCGCACGGTCGCCGCATCCTCAGCCCCGAGCGGCAGGAGCAGTGCGACCGCCGCCACAACGACGAGTGCGGTGAGGGCGCCGAGGATGACCGGCAGTGATGGGGACATCAACGCTCCATGAGACTCCGGAGGCTACTACTCGGAGTGTAGTAGACTGCCGGCCGACTCATTAAACGCGGAGGAATGTGCCGCTGCCTGACGTCGACCCATCCACCACAGAGGCACTCATTCCGGAGCCGAGCCCGCCCGCCGGCCGCCGTGGCGTCATCGGGCCATTTACGCTGCGCCACCTCGTGCTGATCAACTCGGCCGTCGGAATCGTGGCCGTCCTCTTGTTCGTCGCGACGCGGCCGCTCGGGGTTTCCACGCCGCCGGGCGTCGTTCCCGGGGCGAGCTTCTACCGCATCTCGGCCGAGACCCAGGGTCTCCAGCTTGGCCAACGGGCACCGGACTTCGTCGGCAAGAACGGCGACCAGAGCATCCGATTGACCGACCTCGACGGCCAGGGGATCCGCCTCGCGGACTTCGCGGGAAAGCCAGTATGGGTCGTGTTCTGGGCGACCTGGTGCCCACCCTGCCAACAGGAAACGCCCGATATCCGAGCCGTCTATGAGGCCAACGAGGCCGCCGGTCTCGTCGTCGTTGCCGTCGATGTCCAGGAGGATGTCGACACCGTGCGTCGATACACCCAGCGCTACGGGCTCGGCTACCGGATCGGCCTCGACACGTATGCCGCGATCATGAGGACCTACGGCGTGTTCGGTCTGCCGACCCACTACTTCATCGATCGAAGCGGGGTCATCCGCGACCGCTACTTCGGGCCGCTCAAGCGCGACCAGATGGAGCAGCGGGTCGCCGTCATCAGCCAACCGTAAGGAGAGCACACGAGTGTCGAAGAAACGCCGCGGATATGCTCGCCACCAGCCAGCCGCTCCGCCTCGTCGTCCGTGGCGCGCACTCGTCGTGGGCGGCGTGGCGGTCGCCGCTGTTGCCGTCATCGCTGTGGCCGTCGCCCTGAGCGCCGGCGGCCAGACGACGGCCGGCGGCGTCACCGCCTGGGCGACGTTGGGAACCCGGGACGTTCACTCGCTCGCCTTCGACCCCGCCGACCCGCAGCACCTCTATTTCGGACATCACGGCGGGCTGCTCGAGACAAAGGACGGTGGGCGCACGTGGCAAGGCACGGCCCTGAGCGGCGCCGACGCGATGAACGTCACCCCGCGGGCTGGCGAGTTCTTCCAGATCGCCGGCCACAGCGTCTACATGGAGACGGCCGACGGCGGCCAGACCTGGCAGGATGTCCCGAACGACCTGCCCGGCCTCGATCTTCACGCGTTCGTGGCAGATCCGGCGGACCCGTCCCACGCGTGGGCCTTCGCGGTCGGCAACGGCCTGTTCGAGACGACCGACAAGGGCCGAACCTGGGAGCTTCGCCAGCCCGGCGGCTGGGGAGCCCTGACCGCCTTCGTCGAGAGCGGCAAGACAGTCCTTGTGGGCGTCGGCTCAACCGGCCTTGGGCGGAGCGACGACGGCGGGCGGACGTGGACCGCGCTTGGCCAACCGAAGGGCCAGCTCGCGAGCCTCGCGGCCAGCTCCGATGGGGCGGTGATGTACGCCGGCACCACCGCGGGTGTCAGCCGATCGACCGACGGCGGAGGTACCTGGACGCCGACCGCGCTCGAGGCTGTCGGCGTGACGGTGGCTGTCGATCCGAAGGACCCGAACCTCGTGGCCGTTGTCGATGACAAGACCCGGTTCTTCCGATCCCCGGATGGCGGCGCGACCTGGCCGGGGCCGTGACGCCTTGCTGGGACGCGAGCTGTCCTCGATAGTCGCGGTCGATCAGTTCGCTCGACGACACTGGGCGTGATGTCGCCTGATGCTCCGCGTCACTCGGCTCGAGGAGGACTTGGGCCGACTGGCGCGCAAGATACAGCGGGGATCATAAATCTCTCGATCTAACCGCTGTGCTTTCCCGAGTGGCGTCTGATCGGGAATGTGCTCAGTTATGAGCTCTATCGGCGGTAGGCCCAAGAGCACATAACTCCGATAGAGCACGTATCTGAATCCGCCAAGACGGCGTACGAGCAGACACAACAACACGAGGGCCCGGGACCATAAGGATCCCAGCCCTCGTAGTTTCGCCCAGCGCCGAGTTCGCCTAGTACCCGCCGGCGTAGACGAGATAGCCGTAATAGCGGTTGACGTTCGGTGAGTTCGGGTCGCCGACGAAGCCGTAGCCCCCTGCCCTGGCAGCAGCATCGGCCCGGAGCTTGCCGATGACGTTGGCCGGAGTGCCGCTGCAGCCGCCCGAGGCGATGCATAGGCTCGCCGTCCCGGCGACGTGCGGCGACGCCATCGAGGTGCCCGAGATCGTGTTGTAGCCGCCGCCCTTCCAAGTCGACAGGATGCATACGCCGGGCGCGGCGATCGTGTGGCTTGCGTCCGCGCTGCCCACCGTCGTGAAGTTGCTGAAGTCGGCCGGGGTCTCGTCGACATCCGTTCGACAGGTCGCGGCCGCGCCACCGCCAGGCTGGCCGTTGAAGTCGGCCTCGGCCGTGACCGTAAGGACTTCGTTGTAGGCGGCCGGGACGAAGCTCGCGAAGTCGACGTTCGAGTTGCCGGCGGCGACGACGTACGTCACCCCGGCCGCGACGGAGCCGCAGATCGCCTTGTGAAGCGCGTCGTTATTCGACTTCCCGCAGTTCCCGTCGTCCGACCCTGAGCCCCCTAGGCTCATGTTTGCGACCTTGATGTTCTTTGATGCCGCGTTCGCGGTGACCCACTCGATCCCGCACGCGACCGACGACCAGCTTCCAGAACCCGCGTTGTTGAGGACTCGGACGGAGTAGATCGGGACACCAGGCGCGACACCCACGACGCCGTTGCTGTCGTCCTTCGCGCCGATCGTGCCGGCGACATGCGTCCCATGGCCGTTGCCGTCGTTGAAGTTCGTCGGCCGGCCGGTGGAGCAATTGACGCCGCCGACGATGTTCAGATCGGTGTGCGGCCCGGATCCGGTGTCGATGACGGCGACGGCCGGGCCAGACAGGTTGCCGGACCCGTTGCCCGAGAGCTGGCTCGAAACATCGCCATCGATCCGGTTGATCCCGGTCGGGAGGGTCTGGGCGATCGCGTGGACCTCGCCATCGACCGAGACGAAGGCAACCCGCGCGTCGGATTTGACGGCCGCGAGTCGAGCAACGGGGATGGTCGCCGCGTAGCCGCGGAAGGCGGCCCGATAGACGTGGCTGACCGCGGCACCGTAGCTGGCCGCATGCTCCCGGGCGACGGCGGTCGAATCGGCGGCACCCCGGAGCACGACGATGTAGCGAGCGGCCGCGGCGGAGCCGGCTCCGGCCACGGGCGCGGCGAGGAGGAGCGCAAGTAGGAGGGGAACAAGGGCACGAACGAGGCGGAGCACGAAGCACCTCCCTGCAGGTCGTGGCGTCGACCGAATGCGGCGAGCGTAGCCGTCAGCGCCGCTCCAGCCAAGCCGCTTTGGCGAGTTCCCTGCGAGGCTTGCGATCTTCCGGTGCATCCGGACACCTGATCGATCGACCGACCGCGACCAGATAGCTATGCTGACGCCACCGGCGCGACCGCCGGGGGAATCATCCGGGGCCGAAGCTCACCATCACGAGCTTCGGCCCCCGTCGTTTGTGTCTGTGGGATGCTCGAGCTCACGCTGCTTTCGTCCGTTGTTGCGGTCGCCGCTCTCACCGCGCTCCTGCTCGGCGCGGGGCGTCGCCCGCTGGCGGGCAGCCCGTGGCGGGCAATCGCCACCATCGGCGTCATCATCGTCGCCGGTCTTGGCACACTCGTCGCCCGGTCGCCCGTCCCGCTCGTGGTCGGAACGGCGATCGCCTTGGTCTCGGTCGTCGAGCCCCGCCGCTGGTACGCGATCGGGGCGACCTTCTTCGCCGCGCTCGTCGTCGCGACCGCCGCCTACGCCGCGTATCTCACGCGGGCGACAATCATCCTCGCCAGCGATCCGCTCTCGTTGGTGCTCGGGCTCGTCCTCCTGGTCCTCGAGCTCGCGGCGATGGGTCTCATCCTCGCCAGCGCCTTCGAGATGGTCGACGCGCTCTGCGCGCCGATCGATCACCCGACAGCGCCACCGGCACCCATTCGCTGGCCGGTCGTCAGCCTCCAGGTGCCGACCTACAACGAGCCACCCGAACTCGTCATCGAGACGATCCGCTCGATTGCCGCCCTCGACTACCCGGCCCTGCGGGTGCAGGTGATCGACAACAACACGGCCGACGAGACGCTGTGGCGGCCGGTCGAGGCCGAGTGCGAACGCCTTCGTGTCCAGGGTCATGACGTGGCCTTCGTCCACCTGCCCGAGTGGCCAGGGTACAAGGCCGGCGCTCTGAACTGGGGCCGCGAGCATCTCGACCCCGACGTCGAGGTCGTCGGCGTCGTCGATGCCGACTACATCGTCCAGCCCGATTGGCTGCGCACGACCGTCCCGCATTTCACCGACCCGTCGGTCGCCTTCGTCCAGACGCCGCAGGACTACCGGGCCTGGGAAACATCGGCCTTCTATCGGGCCTGCTATGTGGGCTTCGCCTACTTCTTCCGGGTCGGGATGGTCAGCCGAGCGAACCGGAACGCGATCATCTTCGCCGGCACGATGGGCCTCATCCGCCGATCGGTCCTCGACGAGGTCGGCGGCTGGGACGAGCGGATCATCACCGAGGACGCGGAGATCAGCCTGCGGGTCCTCTCGCGCGGCTACCGGTCCGTCTATGTTCCGCACGCCTACGGGCGAGGGATCATGCCGCTCACCTACGAGAGCCTGCGCAAGCAGCGCTTCCGCTGGGCGTTCGGCGGGATGCAGATCCTCCGTCGCCACTGGCGGACGATCCTCGGCCGCCGCTCCGGGTTCAGCCTCGGCCAGCGCTACGACCACCTCATCGGCGCGCTGTGGTGGTTCAACGACGCGCTGACCCTCGGGTTCACGCTCTTCGTCGCGGCGGCGGCCGTCGGCGCGATCGCCGGCCGGCCGTTCGTCGTCCAGCGCCTCACCGCGCTCGGGCTGGTCCTGCCGGTCGTCTTCATCGGCCTCAACCTCGTCCGCTATCTGTGGGCCCTTCGCGCGACGACGGAGGCGAGTCCGGCGCTCGCGCTCGCCGCGCTGCGGGTGAATCTGTCGCTCTCGTGGGTCATCGCCCTCGCGTGCGCGCGCGGGCTCACGCAGGAGCGTGGCGTCTTCCTCCGGACGCCGAAGTTCCGTGGCTCGGCAGCGGTCCGCGAGCTCCGGCTCGTGTGGGTCGAGTCCGCGCTCGGCGCGGCGGCTGTGGTCCTGCTCGTCCTCGTCCTCGGTCGGGCGGGCTTCGCGCCCGTCGGCCTCGTTCTGGCCGGCCTCCTGGCCTGGGTCCTCCTCATCTACGGTTCGGCGACCGGCTTCGCCCTCGGCGATCCGACCCGTGCCCCGGTCGGCGCCGGCCTCCGTCAGAAGATGGTGCTCGAGGTCGCTCCGCGGATCGGCCGGGTCGCACGCTCGAGACCCGCTCGGGCCGGGCTCGCCGGGGCGGTCGCGGCGTCGCTCGCGCTTGTTGTGGTGATCGCGTCCGAGAGCGGGCGGGCGCCTGTGGCCGAGCTGCCCTTCCCCGACGTGCCCGCGGGACCGCTGCGCGGCCCGATCGTGGGGACACCGCCCTCGTCGAATCCCGAACCGACGCCATCGGCCTCCCCGTCTTCGTCGACCTCGACAGCCCCCGGTTCGTCAGCAGAGTCCGGAGCGACACCGGGCGCCGGGGGCCCGACACCGGTAGCGCCGATCGGACTGACGCCCGGGCCGACGGTCCGGCCGACCGGCACGCCCGCGTCGACGCCGCCGCCCGCGTCGACGCCGCCGCCCGCGTCGACGCCGCCGCCCGCCGCGACGCCGCCGCCCGCCGCGCCGCCGACTCAGGTTCCCACGCCTCCCGTGGCTGTTCCGACGCCGCCCGCTCTGCCGACCCCGCCCGCCAGCCCCGGCCGAACGCCGCCCCCGCGACCGAGCCCAAGCCCTCCAGGCCCGTAGCCTGCGGTGGTGGGACCATCGCGGACGGGCCGCCTGTTAGTCGACGGCGACCTACAAGCAAAGATAGAGCAGGGGATCATAAGTCACTTCTTCGATGCGCTGTGCTTTCCCGAGTTGGACCCGAGCACGAATCGGGTGACTTATAGGCTCTATCGGCTATCCAGCCAAGAGCACATAACTCCGATAGAGCGCATACCTGTTTCGACCGGTTCCGAACGACCGCGCCCGGGCCCGAGTGCTCGCCGCAGTGCCCTCGTAGCAGCGCGACAGCCGGCGCGAGCGCCCCAACTGGGCGATCGTGTGCTCAACCCAATGGAAGCGGCCGGAGCGGTGCGTCCGCGACCAACTCGCTGTGCTCGTCGGAGAGCGCGATCGCGAGGCCCATGCCGCCAGCCTGACGGCAGGGCGTGTCTGCTCATTCTGGCGCGAACCCGTCGACTTGAACGGCTCTTTCGGCCACAGCCCTCAGCCTGGTACTACTTCCTGCGCCTCCTCGGCCACCCGCACGCTTCCGGCTACCCAGGACGCCGCGCCCGCCACCTCAACGACACCGGCGCTGCCGTCGACGGTGACGCGCTGTCCGTCCTTGAGGACGTCGGTGGCGTTGCCGGTGCCGACCACTGCCGGGATCCCGTGCTCCCGAGCGATGATCGCCGGATGCGAGAGGATCCCACCGGCGTCGGTGACCAGCGCGCCGATGCTAGGGAACACGACTGACCACGTCGCCGACGTCACGGGGCACACCACCACGTCACCGACCTTGATCTTGTCGAACTCGTGCTCGCTCATCACCACACGCGCGGTGCCCGTGTACCGACCGGCGGAGGCCGGCGTGCCGGCCAGGAGTTTCGCGCCGGGCGTGCTTATGTGCCCGCCCCAGAACCCGGATGGCCCCTGTCCGCCCCAGAACTCGGATATCCCCCATGCGATCGCCTGGTTCACGAGACGAGCTTCTGGCGGCAAAAGGTCGAACGGAGGCTCACCGGCTGGCTGCTCTCCATACATCGACGGGCCGGGGTTCGCGATGGCCCAGGCCCGCTGCCCCCGCCGGACCCGGGCCGTCTCACGTCGATCGACACCGTCGAACAGTCCAGACCGGGCCTCCTGCGGCATTAGAAAGAACAAATCGTCGAGGCGGGCAAGCTGGCCACGATCGGTGAGTCGGCGCCCGATCTCGAGCCCCACGTAGCGGAGCAGGCCCAACTGAACGAACGTCGTGTGCCAGACTCGGTCCTCGAACGTCGGATAGGCCTCGCGGGCTCGGGCGAGGGCGAGTTCAAATCGCTCCAGGTCGGCCTCCGGGCGCGACGCGAGGAGACGGCGTGCTTCGTCGGTCGCCTGGCTGCGTCGTCGCAGCGCCGCCCTTGCCTCCTGGTCGGGCGAGTAGCCAAGCTCGAGCTGATCGGCGACCAGACGCAGCAGGAGATGCGGCACCTCCGCGAGGGTGGGCTCGATGGCATCGTAGCGGACGGCCCGGTGTCCGGTGGCGTTGATATAGCGCGAGAAGGCTTCGGCAAACTCGGTGTCGACACCCTCCAGCCGTCCAGGGGTGGTCTCATCGACGCTCGCAAGCAGCTTCCTGATGGCGGGCTTGGACCGGGCAAGATCGGCCAGGTGGGCCAGCTGGCGTGCGGGCTCGGTCGTGACGGTGGACAGGCCCTCAAGCAGCGAAAGCATCCGCGCGGTATCCCACCCGAGCAGCTCGCGACAGGCCAGTGCCAGCTCGTACACGATGACGAAGTAGGCGAAACCCACGACGGCGTGTGCCGGGTGCCCAAGCACCTCGATGCGGTGGTCGAGCTGCGCGGCCAGCTCCTCGTCGGACATCGATCCGAGATCGAGCGCCAACGCCCGCTCGGCGTCGTCCTGGAACGCGGGTCGCCACTCGTCGTTCCAGCGCCGGATGAGGGTGAAGGGGAGGTCCGACTCGATCGCGTGGCGTGCGGCACGCGTGCGCCGTCGGATGGCGGGGTGGAGGCGCATGAGCAGCGCCAACAGCCACCGAGGAGGGGTGCCCTGGCGGCCCCCGCCCGCAGGTGGGGCCCCCACCGGGATGACCTGCGCGTACAGCCACCCCCCGATGTCAACGTGGTCAGCCCGATCGATGAGGATCCCGAATTCAGCGAAGGCCGCGGGGATTGTCTTGCGGAGCTCCTCGGCCATGACCCTGCCGAACGGCGACGCGGGGATGGGCCAATGCACCGTGTCGGTCGTCCACACGCCCGGCGGCACCTCGACAGGAATCGGGATCAGCTCGGGTCCGTCCGTTCGCAGCGTGGTGATCGGCCTGGCCTGGAGCAGCCAGAGCGATCCGCCCGCGATCGCCCACTCGATGTCCTGCGGGCGCCCCAGGTGCTCCTCGACTCGTCGGGCGAGCTCGCCAATCGCCCCGGCCTTCGCAGCGTCCAGCGCCGTTGCCGCCGAAGGAGCCTCGATCGAGCGGTCCCCTTCCAGAATCCAGCGTTCAGGCGTCGCCGCCCCCGAAACGAGACGCTCGCCGAGGCCCTCCACCGCCTCGATGACGGTCCGCCGGACCCCGCTGACAGGATCGACGGTGAACGCCACCCCTGCCGCCTCGGCGGCGATCATCGGCTGGATGAGGACCGCCATCGAGCCCGCCCCGCGATCGCCGGCATAAGTCTTCACCCGCTCAGCGAACCCGGACTGCGAGCAGCGGAGCACCGCCTCGGCGAGCCCGTCCTCGTCCACGTTGAGGACCGTCTCGAACTGGCCGGCGAAGGACGCCCGCTCGCTGTCCTCGGCGGTGCTCGATGATCGCACCGCCCACGGACCCGGCCCCAGCAGGTTCGGCACGTCCTTCAGCGCCGCCCGGACATCTGCGGGTAGGTCGTTTTGGGCGGAACCGAGGGCGTCAACGGACACGACCACGCCCGGCGGTACCTCGAACCCGGCTCGGCGCAGCACGGACAGGGTGGCGGCCTTGTTGCCGGCCAGCGCCGGAGCGTGGCAGGCGGGATCGTCGAGGCTGACGAGGCCGGCGGCAGATGCGCGGGTGGCAAGCTCGTTGGTCATCATCTCGTCTCCTCTCGGTGGGCGTCCTGACTCCTGAGGGCTGCCTGCTCCACGATCTGCGATGCACCGCTTTGGATCGTCTCGGTGGCCTCAGCAGGTGACATCCCGAAGCGGAGCCGCAAGAAGACATATGAGACCGGAGACGTCAGATGACGAACCGTGGCAAAGGTTCGGCGAGCCTCGCCCTCGGGGAGATGTGGGAACTGGCGCCGGAAGACCTCCCAGCGGTGAGCGTCCCGGTCGCGGAGGTGCTGATCGGATCGCAGCACCTCGTCAGAAGCAAGCGCCGCCACCATGAGGCCCCGGACGACTTCGAGATTCGCCTCGATGAAGGCGAGGTGCGCCCCGACCGCGTCGATCCACTCCTCCACGGTCGAGACCTCGCTGAAGGGCTCCTCGTCCATACCGGGCGCGAGGTGCTGGACGGTCGCGTGCAGGAGTTCCTGGCGAGTCGGGAAGTAGCGGTAGACGGTGCGATGGGCAAGGCCGGCCCGGTCAGCAACCTCCTGAATCGAAAAGCCATCGATCTTCCGTTCCAGGAAGAGGTCGCCGGCGGCCCCGAGGATGGCCTCGCGGGTGGCTTCGGCGTGGCGGGTGGGGACGGTGGTGCTCGATGTCATAACCTATGTCGATGTCATAATCTATGACACGGACGGGAGGATGTCAAGGCCCTGATTTAGCTGGCGTTCGAGCTTTGGTGCCTTGTGTAGGCCTGCGGTGATTTGGTTGAGGGCCGAGCGTTGGTGACCGCGCGAAATAGTCAGCACCGCCGAGAGGAGCGACCCCGATCATATGCCGGGAACTCGTCGTCAGCGAGGGCTTCGCGGCTCAACCGCGAGCGGCGGCTAACGCGCTCGGCGCCTCGGTTCCGATGTCGCATTGCGCAGGATCAGAGCCGCGGACATTGTGGAGCGTCTCGTCGTGGCTCCCAGTTATGTGCTGTTCGATAGTTATGAGCTCT
>Ga0184623_10000354_pt1 | contig 19600 bp, 12 predicted proteins | sample PLM1_100_b1_FD_133138 | JGI IMG/M metagenome (GOLD analysis project Ga0184623, IMG submission 133138) | Groundwater sediment microbial communities from an aquifer in East River, Colorado, USA - PLM1_100_b1 | ecosystem: Environmental > Terrestrial > Soil > Riparian zone | place: USA: East River... | reverse complement strand
CGCCGCGACGTCGCAGTCGCGATCCTCGACGGCGAGAGCGACTTCGATACATCGCTCGAGTACTACGCCCTGCTGCGCGATGGTGGCCGGCAGATTCCGGCCCTCATGGTCCTCTCGCCGCGAGCCCTGGACCGTTTGTCGGTCGGCCCGTCGCGGGCGATGGTCGAGGACGAGTTCTTCACCCGGCCGTACTCCGCGGAGTCGCTCCGTTGGCGGGTCGAGGCGATGTGCATCCGCTCGATCACGATCGACGACGGCTCCGGCCCGATCATCCAGTCGACGGCCGAGATGGGCGATTGGCAGAAGCGCGCGACGATCGTCGCGGTCTTCAATCCCAAAGGCGGGGTCGGCAAGACGACCGTCGCGACGAGCCTTGCGGCTTCGCTCCAGATCAATCACGGCCAGCGGGTCCTGCTCGTCGACGCCGACACCGTGACCGGTCACGTGACCACCTCGCTCGGCCTCGAGCAGGTCCGGACGGTCGCCGATAGCTGGCGCGAGCACGCCGAGGGCAGCCCGTACGAGACGCTCCCGGAGATCGCCGCGGTCCACCCCTCGGGGATGTCGATCGTCGCGCTCACCAGCTCCCCGATGAACACCGAGATCCTGGAGGCCGAGCGCGTCGGCGACGCGATCACCGCCGCGCGACGCGGCTACGACTTCGTGATCGTCGACCTCCATCCCTCGTACAGCCCGCTGAACCTTGCGGTCTTCGAGCGGGCCGACCGCATCCTCGTGCCGGTCACGCCGGACGTCCCCGCCCTGCGCGCTGCCGTCCAGCTGCGCGACGTCGGTGCCGAGCTCGGGTTCACCGAGCGGCTGGCGCTCGTCGTCAACCGGGCCAACAGCGGGGTATCGGTGGCCGATATGGAGAAGACGGTCGGCATGCCGGCCCTCGCCCTCATCCGATCGGGCGGCCTGCTCTTTGTCCGCGCCGCCAACGAGGGACGCACGGTCCTGGAGATGTATCCCAAGGAACGGATCAGCGACGACTTCAACGCCCTCGCTGAGATCCTGGTCGGGACGGCGCCCGCACTGACCGTCGGCATGGCACCCTCGCTCAAGGCCGGCTTTCGGCTCTTCGGTCGGGCGAAGGAATCAGCCCGAGTCTAAGCCACGCGCTCGTGAGCGACGAGGGCGTGCCAGCCGAAGGCGACCGCGAGCACCGGAGCGGCGCACCGCCCACCGAGGTCCGAAGCGACGCCCGATAGCCATCGGCCCGAGGTTTTCCTGCGTGAGCGAGGAGCGCAGAGGTCAACGCACGGATGGTGCGCCCTCGGCGATCACGACCGGTCTTGCCAGGTGGTGCCGCCTAGCGGCATCCCCGGCAGCTTCTGTGGCTTCAGCCCGGTCCGCTTGTCGATCTGCTCCACGCCGCGCAGGTAGAACCGGTTGACGAGGATCGTGTCGACGCCGGGGTCGCCGACCCGTTTGTCGCCGAGCATCGCGACGGCGTCCACCACGGCCACGAACATCTCTGTCGCCCGATCGAGGAGCCGATCCGGCTCGGAGCCCGGGTGCATGAAGACCGTGCCGGTCACCCGGAAGGGCGGAGCCTCGAGAGCCACATCGAACGACACCTTGTGGACCTTGTGGGCGGCAATCTCCGCCTCGCTCATCTCCGGAATCGATCCTTCGCCGGCAAAGACGAGGATGAGATCGTAGGGGTCGACGCTCCGGAGCCCCGGCGCTTCGGACAGCGGTTCCGAACCATCGATCGGCTCCCACCTGACGTCGGCGATCTCGATCGCCTCGCGCTTGTTGAGCGCATCCGACAGCCGACCCTCGATCTGCATCCGTCCGAGCAGCCGCCACTCCTCCGTCAGGCCGTCGAAGGCCGTCCCCGATCGCGCGCGGGCGGCAGCCGGGGCCGCCGCCGGAGTCGACGGCTCGGCCTTCTTTCGACGCAGGAAGTTGAACGGCACGCGGGACTAATCCTCGGCCTTACCTGAGTGTTCGCGGATTGTCTCCACGACGCTGGCGTCGGCGAGTGTCGTCGTGTCGCCGAGAGCCCGCCCCTGGGCGATGTCCTTGAGCAGTCGCCGCATGATCTTGCCCGAGCGCGTCTTCGGCAGGTCCGACGTGAACATCAGCGTCTTCGGCTTGGCGATCGGGCTGATCTTGGTCGCGACATGCCGGCGGAGCTCCTCGCCCAGTTCATGCGTCGGTTCGTTGCCGACGCGCAGGATCACGAAGGCGTTGATCGCCTCGCCGGTGATCGGATCGGGCCCGCCGACGACCGCGGCTTCGGCCACGGCCGGGTGCGACACCAGGGCACTCTCGATCTCCGTCGTCGACAGGCGGTGACCGGAAACGTTCATGACATCGTCGACCCGGCCGAGCAACCACAGGTAGCCGTCCGAGTCACGCTTCGCGCCGTCGCCGGCGAAGTACATTCCCGGGAAGCGGCTCCAGTAGGTCTGCTTGTAGCGCTCCGGGTCGCCGTAGATGCCGCGGAGCATCGCCGGCCACGGCCGCTTCAGCACCAGGTAGCCGCCACCACCGGGTGGCACGCTCCGCCCCTCGCCGTCGACGACGTCGGCCTCGATGCCGGGGAAGGGGAACGTCGCGGAGCCGGGCTTCGTGGTCGTGACGCCGGGCAGGGGCGTGATGAGGATCATCCCGGTTTCGGTCTGCCACCACGTGTCAACGATGGGCGCTTCGCCGGCGCCGATGTTGTCGTGATACCAGAGCCAGGCCTCCGGGTTGATCGGCTCGCCGACGGAGCCGAGGACCCGCAGCGACGAGAGATCATGCTTCGCGGGAAACGATTCGCCCTGCTTCATGAACGCCCGGATCGCGGTCGGGGCGCAGTACAGGATCGAGACCTTGTAGTCCTCGACGATCTGCCACCAGCGGTCCCAGGCGGGCGTGTCCGGTGTGCCCTCGTACATGATCCCGGTCGTCGCGTTCGCGAGCGGGCCGTACACGATGTAGCTGTGCCCGGTCACCCAGCCGATGTCCGCGGCGCACCAGTACACGTCGTCCGGTTTGACGTCGAAGATCATCTCGTGGGTGAACGACGTGCCGACGAGGTAGCCGGCGCTCGTGTGGAGGATGCCCTTCGGCTTGGCCGTCGTGCCCGACGTGTAGAGCAGGTAGAGCATGTGCTCCGAGTCGACCGGGACGGGCGGGCAGTCGGCCGGCTGGCGCTCCACGATCTCGTCCCACCAGACGTCGCGGCCTTCGGTCATGGTCACGTGCTCGGCCTTGTCGCCGATGCGGCGGGCGACCAGCACATGCTCGACCGTCGGGGTGTCCTTGAGGGCCTCGTCGACGGCCGGCTTGAGCTCCGCCGGCTTGCCGCGCCGCCAGCCGCCGTCGGCGGTGATGACGAGCTTTGCCTGCGAGTCGTTGATCCGGCCCGACAGCGCCTCCGCCGAGAACCCGCCGAAGACGACCGTGTGCGGCGCCCCGAGTCGGGCGCAGGCGAGCATCGCGATCGGGAGCTCCGGGATCATCGGCATGTAGATCGCGACCCGGTCGCCCTTCTCGATGCCGAGCTCCTTGAGGGCGTTGGCGGTCTTCTGCACCTCGCGATAGAGGTCGTTGTACGTGATCGTGCGCGCGTCGCCCGGCTCGCCGATCCAGTGGTAGGCGACCTTGCCGCCGAGGCCGCTCTCGACGTGCCGGTCGACGCAGTTGTAGCTGATGTTCAGCTCGCCGCCACCGAACCACTTCGCGAACGGCAGGTCCCACTCCAGCGTGGTGTCGAACGGTTTCGTCCAGCTGATCCGCTCCCGGGCGACGCGGGCCCAGAAGGCCTCCGGGTCGAGTTCCGCTTCTTCGTAGAGCGCGGCCGTCGCGTTGGCCTGGGCAGCGAAGGCGGGGTCTGGCGGGAAGGAACGGCCCTCTCCGTAGAGGGCTTCGATCTCGGGACGCTGCTCGACGCTCACGTGGGCTCACTCCTCGTCGTGCCTGGCCCGGCCATTCTACGCGGAGCGCGCCGAGGCGCCCGGACTCTGCCCGGCGCACTGGTAGCGAACTCGGGATATCAGTGTGGCTGATCGAATCTGAACGAATCAGCGTGACCCGGGTGCGAACTCGGCGCTGCGGCGTCGATTCGTAGCAGGGGGCACGCTAGCCTGACCCCACTTGTATCAATGAGCCGGATATCAGGGTGCGCCCGGGCGAGTCACGCGGGTCGGCCGACGACGCCCAGTTCGTGCGGTGGAACCGACGCGGAACCGAGGCTACGGTGCCGGGACGGAGCGCACGGCCGTGACGACGAATTGCTCGCGACAGCTGAGAACCTGTTCTTCGATCGACTCCGGGGATATCGTCGCGCCGACATCGGCCGCCCACGACCGACGGCAGTCCGGCGAGGCTGGATCGTCGAAATGACCGGTGACCTCGAGCAATGCGCCGGTTGGCAGCGTCGCCAACGCGTTTGGATCGCCACGGACCAGGAGCGGCCCGTCGACCCCTCCCACGCCGGCCCGGCCGAACATCTTGATTACAGCCGCGTCGGCGAGCCATGACGGAGAACCGCTGGCCTGGACGGTCGAACCGGCCCCCTCGGTCAGGATCACGGGCCCGAGCGTGATCGGTCGAGATCCGAAGCAAGCAAGCCGTTCGGCGGGATGGAGCTCCACGAGGTCAACGACGTCAGATAGCGAGGCCGGGCATCGCGGAGCGACCGGCGCGACGACCGGATGACCGTCGATGGTCGCAGGCATCCAGCCGGGGATTGCGTCGTAGGTGGGTGTCGGCTGCCACTGGACCCGATACCAGGACTCCCCGTCGACGCTTCGCGGCCCGGCGATGACCCAGAGCCGGGAGCCGCGCGGCAGGTCGTTGAGACTGTCGCCATCGAGATCGGGCGTCAGGTAGAGCATCAGGCCTGGCGGCAGGATCTCAACAAGACTCCCGGGGGCCAGGGCGATCGGGGTCGTGGCCGGGCCGGGCGTCACGTCGGGTCGGGTCGCCGGGAACGCGATGTCCCCGGGGCTCCGAATGTGCCGTGGCTCGCCGTGGGCATCGAGGTACACGAGTTGCTCGTAGGTCGCAGCCGCGTAGCCGGGTCCAGCCTCCCAGGCGACCGATAGGGTCACCTGCCACAGCCCCACGACGGTCGGGCCGATGGCCACCGAGCACGTCACGTCCAGCGGTCCGGCCAGCGGACCTCCGGGCCCGTCCTCGATCGTCGCCCGGGCGGAGGCCCGAGGCTCTCTCGGGAAGCACGCATACATCCGCGAGTGATACGACTCACGTGCATCGCGATCCAGTGCGTCGATTCCGCGCCGCAACGCGGCGGCGATCGCGTCAGGATCGGTCGGGAGGGCGGGAGCCGGGTGGTCGAACCGAACACTGTGAACGACCGCGTCGACCTGTTCGCGGAGCTCGTCGAGAGATGGCCCGCGCATGGACGCGTGGAACAGGTACCAGTTGTTCAGGACGCCGGGCATCCCGATGGTCCATGTGCGCCCTTCGTCTTGGCCGGTCACCTCCAAGGCGCCGGAGGTGGCGACGACGGCAGGCATCCCGTCGAAGAACTCCTCGAATCCGCCGGGCGGCGCTTCGTCGAGGATGGACCCACCCGGAGACGCCCCCGTGCCGACGAACAGGAGAACGTCGCCCGGATCGAGCTTGGTCGCATAGGCGCAATTGAGATCGACCGTCGCACTGTCGGTGCTGCAGCCCGAAAGGTCAGCAGTGCCGAGGATGGCGATGCTCGACCCCATCGAGAACCCAATGCCCGTCCGATAGACGGTCCAGGTCTCCGGGTAGGCGAAGGAAAACCCGCCTGCGTCGAAGCGCAGCCCGGGATCGTCTGAGGTCGTATTCGCTGTCGTGCTGGGTTCAAGGGGCGCCGCCGGAGGTGGCGATGGGGCCGTTTCGGCGATCGTCGCGACCTGCCAGGTCAGGGCAAGGGCGACGGTCACCGCGAGCACCGCGAGCATCGGGGTTACACGGGTGTGCCGGGCGAAGGCGCCGGCCCTCGTCGATCCGCGGACGCGCGAGACGCCCGATCGGTCCAGCGCGAAGGCCCGGAGCGACGAAGGTTCGTCCGGGGCGGGCTGACGAAGGGCGTCCTCAATCGGGTCACGATCCATCGTCGGTCTCCCCTGTCGGCTCCGTCAGCCGGCGTCGAATCCTCCCGATACCGCGGCTGGCGAGCGTGCGCGCCGCCCCGGGCGTGATGCCCATCACGATGGCGACACGGTCGAATGACATGTCGGCGCGGTAGTGGAGGTAGACCGCTACGCGCTGACGGACGGGAAGATCGTCGGCCTCGGCCCAGACACTTAGTTCGAGCGATCGGTCGAGCCGGCTCGCAGCGGCCGGCGCCGAGGACCACCACCGGAGGAACTCGCGGACGCGACGCGACAGTCGGTGGCCATCCATCGCGAGCCTGTAGAACACTCTAAATAGCCAGGCGGCCGGATCGTCGAGGGCACGTCCGGCTGACAGCGCCGTCCAGAGCCGCAGGTGCGCCTCCTGGACGGCGTCATCGCATTCATCGGGATCAAGGCCCAGGCGGCGACCGAAGGCCCAGAGTTCCGGGCCCCGATCGCGATAAAGGTCGGACGTGATCGCGGACGCATCAAGACGAGGAACTGCGGTCACGACGGGCTCGATCACCTCAGCGAACGTGATCCCCATGCAGTACCGACGCGGGACAACGCCGAAACGCATCGTTCGCGCTCGCGCCGAGCGCGTGGGCGTGGGCGGCCTTGCCACGTCCCGTAGCTAGTCGTCGTCCGTCAGGTCGTCCACGGTCGGGCCGCCCGGAGAGAGGGCGGTCGTCCCGCCTTCGCCGGTGAACACGACACGATGGGGTCGCGGGATCTCGATGCCGTGCTCTGCGAATGCCGCCAGGAGGCGCTTCCGGAACTCGCCCGACGCCGCCCATTGCTCCGTTGCCCGGACCGAACCGAGGATCTTGAGCGTGATCCCCATCTCGTCGATCGACTCGACGCGCTCGACGCGGGGCACCTCCAGGATGGCCCGCTTCCAGACCGGATCCGACGCCATCTCACGGCCGACCTCGTCGACGACCGCGATTGCCTTGTCGATGTCCGTGCCGAACGCGACCATGACGCTCTGGTTGATCCGGGCCCACGTCCGGGTCCTGTTGCTGGCCACCTTGATCTCGCCGTTGGGCACCGTGTGGACGATCCCGTCCAGGTCACGGAGCGTGGTCCGTCGCAGGCTGAAGTCCTCGACGGTACCGCTCACCCCGGCGATCGTCACGATGTCGCCCTTGCTGAATTGGTTCTCGACGAGGATCAGCGCCCCGTTGAGGTAGTCGCGAACGAGGCTCTGGGCCCCGAACCCGACGGCGATGCCGACGACGCCGAGGCCCGCCACAGCCGGCCCGATGTCGAGCCCGAACTCGCGGAGGATCATCAGCGCCGCGATCACGAAGACGAGGAACCCGACGACGTTGCCGCCGAGATGGTCGAGCGTGTCCATCCGCTTGCGGACCTCGATCGCCGAGAGCTCCTGGGCGGTGCCCTCGGTCGCTTCCCGATCGAGGAGGGCCTTGATGATCCCGTGGATCGTCAGGCGAGCGAGCCGGAGGGCGACGAAACCGACGACGAGGATGAGGAGGATTTGGAAGCCGTCGCCACGGAGCCAGGCGACGACCTCGGGCCAGGGCGGCTTGGAGAAGTCCATCACGGACAAGCGTAACGACTGACGGGGAGTCACGGACGCCCCGCTAGACGCGTCCCAGACGACCGAACGGTGGAGCGATCGAGACTTGTCATGGAGGCGCCAGTGACGGCCGACCGATCTCAGCGCCTCGTCCGTACCGCTGCGGTGATCGCCGCGGCCGTGATCTTGGCCACAGCACTTGCGGCCGTCTGGGCGATCGTGAGTTCTTCGGATGGCGCGGACGACGATCGATCGGGCCCGGATCCCGTCGGTTTCGCCAAGCTCGACCCCAAGTCCCAGCAGCTCGCCCGCTTCCTGAGCCCTGGCGAGCTGGTGGGCGGCTCGTTCGTAACCCGCGAGCCGTCGGACGTCCTCGATCTTGGTCGCTCGATGGGCCTGGACCCGCAGGGCGGTGATGAGCCGGACCAGCCCGAGCTCGGCCCGGATGAGCAGACAGTCGTCCTCTTTTTCGGTCCACCCGACGCGACTGTCAGGCTCGCCGCCCACCCGATTGTGATATCGGCGACCCTGGGCGAGGACTTCAAGGCGCTGCGAGCTCTTGCGCCACCGCGACCCGCCGGCGAACCTATACCGGTTCCTGGCAGACCCTACGTAGCCGTTCCGCTGCCCTTCGACCCGTCGCTCCGGATACCGGAGGACCGCAGGGCCCTGATTCTCGGGTCGCTCTCCCAGCTGGTGGAGACGATCGATGGCCGGCCGTATGCGAGTGTGTCGATCGGTAGCGACTGCGCCGACGTCGCCGAGGCCAGCTGCACGATCAAGCTCGAAGGTCTCGCCCCCGGATCGGTCGACCAGTGGGACTGGTGGTCAGCCGTCGCGACGAAGGCCGCGCGGTGGTCGGTGGCCTTCGAACCCGGGCAGCTGCACTTGGCCGGCGTCCCTCGCTGGCTTGCTCGAGAAGCCGAGCGGATCGCCCGAACCGACCCGGCCACGGCCGCGGACATTGGGCAATACGAAGAGATTCGCGACTTCACCTGGGACGGCGCGGCGCCCGGGTTGATCCGGATCCGCTACTGGCGCACGTGCCATTTCGGGTCGCAACCACTGATGGCTTCGCTGGCGGATCACGGTGTCCCCTGCCTCGACTACCTCGACGTCACCGTCGACGTCCCGGCCGGTCGCGTCATCAGCCGCGACACAATCGTGGAGCGAAGCTGACCTCAGGAGGCGGCGGCGACTCCCACCGGCAGGCCGGCCGCTGCGGCGCCGACGGTCGAGCCATTTGACGGGCCAGGCCCACCGAGGCGGATCGAGATCGCAGCGGCGGCCTCGCGGGCCTGCACCGCCAGCTCCGGAATTCGCCGGGGTGTGAGGCGGAACGCCGGGCCCCAGATGTCGACTGCGGCCACGACGTGGCCCCGAGCGTCGTGGACCGGCGCGGAGACCGCGTTGAGGCCAATCTCGTATTCGCCAAGGGCCGTCGCGTAACCGCGGCGCCGGATCCGGGCCAGCTCCTCGAGCAGCGGCTCGAGCTCGGTGATCGTTCGTTCCGTATAGCTCACGAGCCCGCGCCGGACGATCCGGAGGACCTCCCGCTCGGCGAGCGCCGCCATGAGCACCTTGCCCGAGGCGACGCAGTGGAGCGGCGTCGAGCGGCCGGTCCAGTCGCCGACGGCGATGAGGTTCGGGCCGTCCGCCTGGGCGACGGTGAGGAGAGCGTCGGCGTCGAGGATTCCCAGCCCCGTCGTCTCGTGGGTCAGCCGGGCGAGCCGCTCCAGCTCGGGCATCGAGATGCCCCGCAGGTCGAGCGTCCGCTCCGCCCGCTCCGCGAGCCGGATGACGACGAGGCCGAGCCGGTACTTGCCGGTCTCCTCGTCCTGCTCGACGAGGCCGCGCCTCTGGAGCGTGGCCAGCAGCCGGGACGCCGTCGATTTGTGGAGGCCCAGGCGGCGGGCGAGCTCTGTGACGCCGGCCTCGCCCTGGCAGTCGCCGAGAGCGAGAAGGAGCGCCGCGGCGCGATCGACCGATCGGACAGCATTCCCGTCAAGCACCGCCGCCACCTCCTTCGCCGGCGCCGCTTCGCCGCGCTTCGAGTGCCGCATCGAGCGATTGGCCGAAGATCGAGACGATCCTGTCGGCGTAGTTGCCGTCGGCGTGGGCCTCGCAGAGGAACCACGGCTCGCGCGAATCCGGTTCCGGCATCGCACCGCGGACGAGCATCCCCATGGCGATCTCGTCGTACAGGTCGTGGTCGGAATTGGCCCAGTCGCGGTACTCCGTCGGGGCTGCCTCGGCGAAGTAGATCCCGAACATCGACGGGTGGCCGGTGAACGTGTGGGCAAGACCCTTGCGCACGAGGATCTCCCCGACCCCAGCCTGGATCGTCCGGCCGAGCGCATGGATCTTCTCAAGCGCGTCCGTGTCCCTGATGATCGTGAGGGTCTTGACGGCCGCCGCGGCCGCGACCCGGTTGCCGGCGTACGTGCCGCCGTGGCTGACATGGTCCGGCAGGACGCTCATCACTTCTTCTGTGCCACCGAAGGCCGCCGCAGGGTAGCCGTTGCCGAGGGCCTTGGCGTACGTTGCGAGATCCGGCGTGACCCCGAAGAACTCGGCCGCGCCGCCGCGGGCGAATCGAAAGCCCGTCTTGACCTCGTCGAAGATGAGGACCGAGCCGAACTCCTTCGTCAGGGCTCGGATCGCCTCGTGGAAGCCTGGCTGCGGCATGATCGCCTGGGCATTGCCGAGAACGGGCTCGATGATGACGCCTGCGATGTCGTCGCCGTCGCGCTCGAAGATCCGGCGCAGGACGTCCATCGCGTTGTACCGGGCGGGGATGATCGTCTTGCCGACGGCCTCAGGGATACCGCGACCCCAGGCCAGGCCGACTGGGTTCTCCGAGTCGCCGAGCTCGGACATGTCGTTCGGGGTGACGCTGATCAGGGCGTAGTCATGGACCCCGTGGTACTGGCCCTCGAACTTCACGATCTTCGTGCGCCCGGTGTACGCCCGCGCGATGCGCATCGCGTGCATCGTCGCCTCGGTCCCCGACACGGTCATCCGGGCCTTCTGGATCCAGCCGGTGAGCTCCTTGATCAGCTCGATCGTTTGGACCTCGTCCTCGCTGGTCAGCGAGAAGCTGACGCCCTTGCGCATCCGCTCGTTGACATAGTCGTCGACCCGGTCGTCGCCGTGGCCGAGGATGACCGGCCCGTAGCCCAGCCGGAGGTCGATGAACTCGTTGCCGTCGATGTCCCAGACCATGCCGCCCTTGCCGCGATCGACGTAGACCGTGTCCTCGCCCCACGCCCGGAAGTTGGAGTTCGTCCCGCCCGGCAGGCTTTCCATCGCCCGGCGATACATCGCCGCCTGGCGCTCGCGGCGGAGGGTCTTCGGGGTGGCGGTGGCGGCCACGGGTTCGGTCGTCATGGTCACTCCGTTGCTTCGGGAGGGCGGTGCGGTAGGCGGGACAGCCGTTGCGGCGTACGGAACGCTGGGCCGCAATCTTGGCATAAGCCGATCGGCAGCGTCAACGCGGATATCGTACCGGCAGGGACCAGGACGTGCGAATTCCGCACGTCCCGCCGCAAGGGCTCCTCGCGATGCGTGGGCTCGGCGGGCAGTAGCATGCGGCGGTGGAATACTCCCCGACCGACCCGACGGAAGCGATCAGCTACTGGCTGGCCGCGAGCCCGGCCGGGCCTGCGCGTCCGCCGCTGGTCTCCGACGAGCGGGCGGATGTCGTCGTGGTTGGCGGCGGGTTCACGGGCCTGTGGACCGCCATCGCCCTTACCGATTCGGACCCGCACCTCAGGGTCGTCGTCCTCGAGGCGGAGACCGTCGGTTTCGGGGCGAGCGGCCGGAACGGCGGCTTCTGTTCGGCCAGCCTCACCCATGGCCTGGCGAATGGCATTCGTCATTTCCCCGATGAGCTCGCGACCCTGCAGCGGGAGGGCGTCGCCAACCTGCGCGCACTCGTCGACTTCAGCCGCGACAACGGGATCGCCTGCGACCTGGAGGAGACCGGCATCCTGGATGTCGCGGATCAGCCCCACCAGGTGGAGGAATTCCGGGCGTGGGTCGACGAGGCGGCGGCCTGGGGCGAAGAGCTCGAATTCATGGATCGCGAGCGCGTCCAGGCGGAGGTCCACTCGCCGCTGTGGCTGGCCGGGCTCAACGGAGAGCCGAGCCGGAGTGTGCTGCTCGACCCGGCGAAGCTGGTCCGGGGTCTAGCCCGAGTCTGCGAGGAACGGGGCGTGACGATCCACGAGTCGACCCGCGTGATGGCAGTTGAGCGACGCGCGGGCGCGGTGCGGGTCCGGACCGACGGTGGCGCCGTCGTGACCGCCGATAACGTCGTCGTGGCGACCTCGGCTTACTCCGGCTGGCTTGGACGGCTCTCGAGTCACTTCGTCCCCGTCTACGACTACGTGCTGGTCTCGGATCCGATGACGCCCGAGCAGCGGGAATCGATCGGGTGGCGCCGGCGGCAGGGGATGTCCGACTCGAACAATCAGTTCCACTACTTCCGTTTGACCGCAGACGATCGAATCCTGTGGGGCGGCTACGACGCGATCTACCACTTCGGCAACGGCGTCGGCCGGCAGTTCGACCGGCGCCCGGCGACGTTCGAGATGCTCGAAGCGCAATTCCGGGCGGCGTTCCCGCAGCTGGCGGGGCTGCGGTTTCCGTACCGCTGGGGCGGCGCCATCGACACGACGTCGCGCTTCACGGTGACGTTCGGGCAGGCCCTGGGCGGGCGGCTCACGTACGCGCTTGGCTACACGGGGCTGGGAGTCGGGGCGAGCCGATGGGCCGGCGGCGTAGTTCGCGACTTCATCCTCCGGCCGGACTCCGACCTCCTGCGTTTGCGCTTCGTCCAGAGCGCGCCCATCCCGTTCCCGCCCGAACCGCTGCGCTACGCGACCGTCCAGGCCGTCCGCTGGGAGCTCGCCCGGGCCGACCGCAACGAGGGGCGCCGAGGGCTCTTGTTGCGAACCCTCGACGCCCTGGGCATCGGCTTCGACAGCTAGGGCACCGTTTGGCGCCTCATGCTCCTGGGATGTGCACCCTCAGGAGCTGGCCGCCCTCGCGCTCGAACGTCACGGCATTGGGGCCGAGAAAACCTGCTTCGGACTCGAGGATCAGGCTCCCGGCCTGGATGTCGAGTAGGAACCAGCCCGGGCCCCAGATCGACGAGGCGTCGATGATGCCGCTCGATTCCCAGCCGCCCGACCCGGCGACGAAGCCACCGACGTCGTAGCGGGGATCCTCGTCGAGCGACTGGTCGACTTCGAGGACCTGCTCCAGGTCGCCCGTCTCGAGGTCGTACCGCCACACGCGCGCGTTGGTCGCGTCCGGGAAGGCCGGGTAGCCGGTGGCGGCAGGGTTCTGGTTGTGGCCGCCCGGATCCTCCTGGATGAGGAGGCTGCCCGCGGTCGTCTCGAGGTTGTCGGGCTGGTGGATGACGCCGGCCGCGGCATAGCCGCCGAGATCGGAGTCGATCAAGATCGACAGGCTGTCGACCTGCGTCGGGTCCCCGTCGTTGAATTCGAACCGGAAGATCCGACCGTTCGGGAATGGTCCGTTCGTGCCACCGCCGGCCCGCCGCAGCCGGCCGGTTGTCGCATCCGGCACTGCCCGTGGCTCGCCCGTGTCGGCCATGTAGACGACGTGCGGGTCGTTGCGGTCGTAGGCGATGTCCTCGATCCGGATGAATTGGAAGACGTTGTTCGTGTTCGACCACGTCTCGAGCGCGGTCTGGTCGCCGATCGCGACCGCTCGCGGAACCGGAATGAAGTGGCCGGTGATGTCGTCGCCGAGCGCCAGGTCGCCGTAATCGTTGTACCCGGTCTCGCCGACGAACGCCCAGAGGGCACCTTCGTCGTTCCAGATCGCATCGGTGTCGGGCGCGATGTACGAGTAGACCTGCGACGCCGGGGCAGCGAACGTGTCGTCGCCAGAGAGGACGACGAGATCCTCGTAGCCCGGGATCGCGACGCTGTTCTCGTGGTTGTGGCGGCCCATACCGTAGATCGAGCGGTACTCGCCGCTCGCGATGTCGAGCGCGACGACCACGCCGGCCTGCTCGGGTTGAGAGCCGACGGCCGGGATCGCCGGCCACGCCAGACCCTGCCGGTTGACGACGTCGGTCGCCTCCTCGTTCGTGAACAGGATGCGCCGGTCGAATCCTTCGGCCGGACCTGCCAGGAAGTTCGAGCACAAACGCTGGTAGTTCGCGGAGCTGGGGATCGCGTCGCTGCCCGCGAGGATCCCCCCGGAAATCTGGTTCATCACGAGTCGATCGACGTGGCTGTTCGTGAAGTCGGTCAGCGTGCCCGGGAACGGGACGAGCGATGTCTCGTGGTTGACGTAGAGGTCCGCTCGACCGGATCCGGAGCGCGTGAACGAGATCCCGTCCGGGATCGAGTCGAACATGAAGCCGTTGCCGAGACGATCGCCGACGCTGATGATCGGATCGATGACGACGCCGTCCGGGGCGTCGGCACCCTCCATCAGCATCGCCGGCACGCTCGTCTTGAAGCCGCCCTTCAGGTTGCCGCCCGCGACGGCGGCGGCGGAGCCGGCGAGGGTCGCGACAAGGGTCAGGGCGGTAAGTGCCGCGAGCACGCGGCGGGGTTCGGGGGCCCGTCGACCATGCATTGGTCGTCCTCCGGTTCACATTGGTGCGGTTGGGTGTAATTGCGTATGGTGCCCCTCCCCATAAGCCGAGGCAAGGTCCGCCCACGCACGGCGGTGCTCACAGGCACCGCTGGTCGAGCCGTACTCCGGTGACCGGGCCGCCCCTGCGGCGACCGTCAGGCGGGGGTGGCCACCCAGCTGGGGAGTTCCCTCGAGAGCGTGGCTAGCGGCAGGGAGCCGTGGCCGAGGATCGCGTCGTGGAACGCCTTCAGGTCGAACGCCGAGCCGTCCCTCGCCGCGATCTCGGCGCGCAGCCGGATGATCTCGCGGCAGCCGATCATGTACGTCAGCGCCTGCCCGGGCCACGCGATATAGCGATCGGTCTCGATGACCGCGTCGGTCTCTGAAAGGCCGGCCTCCAGCAGGAAGTCGATCGACTGCTGGCGGGTCCAGCGCAGTGCGTGCAGCCCCGTGTCGACCACCAATCGGGCCGCCCGCCAGGCGACGGCATCGAACATCCCGAACCGCTCCGCGTCGTTGCGATAGAGGCCCATCTCGTCGGCGAGCTTCTCGCTGTACAGGCCCCAGCCCTCGACGTAGGCCCCGCCGACCATCCGCGAGCCGAGCCGGCGGAACGTGTTGAGATTCGGGTTTTCCATCTCGAGCGCGATCTGGAAATGGTGGCCCGGGACCGCCTCGTGATACGTCGTCGAGGCCAGCTTGGAGTATTTGCGGCTCGGCAGGTCGTAGCCATTGGCGTAGTAGATGCCGGAACGCGAGCCATCGGTCGACGGCGGGAAGTAATAGGCGAACGGCGCGTCTTTCTCCTTGAACTCCTCGACCGGCTTAACGTCGCAGCCGGCCCGCGGCAGCGTACCGAAATAGCGCGGGGCGATCGCCATCGCCCGGTCGATGTCCTCGCGGGCACGGGCGATCAGCTCGTCCTTCGACTTCGGGGTGTTGTCGGGATCGGCGGCGAGCGACGCCCGGTAGGCCTTCGTGTCGTCGCCGAAGCCGGCCGCATTCGAGATCTCCCGACGGCCGAGCTCCGTCGCCGCGAGCTCCTCCATCCCGATCTGGTGGACGTCGCGCGGATCCAGCTCGAGCGTCGTCTGGGCCCGGATCTGGGTCTTGTACAGCGCGTCCCCGCTCGGGGCCGACCAGAGGCCCGGCTCGACGCGGGTCGCGGCGAGATAGTCACCGCGAAGGGCCTCGAGGAAGGCTGCATCGGCCGGATAGACCTCGTCGCGAACGACCTCGCGGACCCGCTCCCGGTCGGCGTCGTTTGCGACCTGGGCCATCGACGGGACGATTGCCTCCTCGATCGGGATCGCCAGCAGGCGCTCCAACTGCTGGAGCGTCCGCTCGGCGACGATCCGGGGAGCGGTGAGCCCGGTTTCGAGCCCTTCGCGGAGGATGTCGATGTTGGCGGCCATGTAGGCGGGATAGGCGCGCAACCGGGCGATGAACTTCTCGAGGCGCTCGGGCGTGTCGGCGCGCTGGAACTGACAGAGCTGGGGCAGGAGGGTCTGCGGCCCGCCGATCTGGTCGACGACGCGCAGCCGATGGGTACCCTGCTCGTCCTCCTCGATGCCCAACTCGCCGACGACGATGAGCATGTCCCGGGTGATCCGGTCCTCGATGGACAGGCCGTCCGGCGAGATCGCCTCAGCTTCAGCCTTGGTCTTTTCCATAAGGGCGCGGGCTCGGGCTCGGCCGGCCGGACTCGGGTCCTCGAGCCGATCGTCGTAGCGCTCGTCGCCATACACGGTCGCCGTCGTCGGGTTGAGCTCGAGGATGCCCTCCCAGAATCGGTCGGACAGCTCGTCGACGGGCGAGGTCGAATTCGGCTGATCGGGCGGGGTCACATGGTCCTCCGGGATTGGGCGTCTGTTTCGGGTGTGTTGGCGGACAGGGTACCGTGCAGCGCGCCAGAAGGCGTCGCGGTCGACCGGGCCGGAATCAGCCCTCGAAAAGCGGCATCTGCTCCCCGGAACGTTCGACGACTGGGTCGAGGCCGAGGTATGGCTCCAGGTCGGCGAGATCGAGCGGATCGCGGCCCAGGAAGGCCTGCAGGTGATTCCACTTGATCACGTGCCAGTTGTCGCGTTCGACGGCCTCACGGAGGAGCGGCGAGCGCTCGAGCTTGTGGCGGATGAGCTCCGTCCGCTCGGGCGCGACGACGAGGAAGCGAACCAGCGAGTCGTCGGTGGGGATCCGAGCGTGCCGGCGGAGGAGCGGCTCGCCGAGCATCGCGGTCCATTCCACTTCGAATAGCAGCGCCGCCCGGCCCCGGACATACCAGATGCAGTCGACCTCGGCGACGTCGTCGACCGCTCGGCTGATCTGGACGAGATACGCTCGATGCTCGCGCTCGTCCAGCCAGTCACCCAGCCGTCGCGCGCCGAGCTTCCGGGCCTGCTCCCGGCGGCCGATCCAGACGTTCATCCCAAGCCGATGGCCGCCATCGGCGAGCTGGGCGATCGTCTCCGCATGTTGCTGCGTTCGGCGGAGCAGATCATCGCCGGTGACCAGGCGGTCCGGGGTGCTGGCCATGCTCCGATAGCTCTGGAGGCACGCCCTGACGAGGGCCTCGTCGGGCAGGTCGTGACCGGAGAACAGCGCGGCGATGCGCTCGAAGAAGGACGCCTCCGACAGCGATCCCGCGGTCGACAGCAGGCTATAAACGGCCCATTCGACTCGATCGGCAAGCGGTGCGGCGGCAGCGGCCCGATCCGCCGGATCGGTCAGCCACCAGCGGCCCGGCTCGATCTCGGCCAACCGGCGGTGACCGGGCCGGCTGAGCTCGTCCCGGATGAGCGTCAGCAGCCCATCGACCTGGTCGGTCGTCGCGTCCGCGGGGCGGGCGGGGCGTCGGATGCGGGCCGGCGTCGGCGCGCCCGCATTGCGCAACGCGGGGCGGTCTGGCTCGTCGTCGAGGATCGGTCGGTCGGCGTCAGCCGACTGCTCCGCCGATCGCGTCCCCGAATCTGCGCTAAGGTCCGCGGCGGGCTGGGCATCCTCCGCGTCGTTGGCCATGAGACGGCGCAGCTGTCCGGCTCGGTCGAGCCCGACGAGGATCTCGCCGAGCAGTCGCTCGTGCCGGGCCGGCTCGCCGCGGGCCTTGATCGTCTCGACCGCGATTTCGGTCACCGTCCGGGCGACCTCGGCGGCGGAGAACGGCCGCCGGTCGAAGCGTTCGGGAGCGACGAACAGCCCGCGGCCGGGCGCGACCTCCATGGCGCCCGCGCCGCCTGGCAGGACGTCGAGCTTGACGTTTGCCCGTGTTCGGGGGCCTGCGGGTATCGCCGCGCCAGGCGGAATCAGCTCGATGAGCCCTGCGAGGTCGTCGTCGCCGTCCTCGATCCGGGCACGGAGGAGGCGGAAGCCCGCCCCGACACCGCCGAGGGCCGCGGCGACGAGCGCCTCCGGGCCGCCGCCGTCGACGAGGAAGACGACGCGGGCGTCGCGAGCGAGCGAGGGTTCGACGGCCGCCAGCGATCGATCCAGGGCGGCCGCCTGCCAGCCCCACGGAGCACGGATGGCACTGCCCGACAGCGCGGCGAGGGGGAGAACGGCCGCCGACTCGCGACCGAGAACCCAGGCGGTGCCCCAGTACGCGAGTGACAGGCGCTCCTGGTTCGGGCGGACCGGCGGCTGGCCGAGAACGAGCCGGACTCGGCGCCCGCCCCCCGCTCCCCCGGCCTCGCTTGGGTCCCAACCAAGCGAGCGAGCCGCCGAGGGGCCCGCCATGCCGAGCACCGCGCTCGCTGTTCCATCGACGAGACTGCGGAGGTCGCTGCCGAGGCGCGCCTGGACTGACCCCAGCGAGTGACCCTCCAGCCGCTGGATGAAGCCGCGGACGAGGCGGATGCCGTCCTCGAAGGCGAGCCACGGGTTCCGTTCCCGCCACTGGCCGCTGCCCGGTGGGCGAACCCGGCCGCCCTGGATCCGGAGCGATCCGACCCGCCCGGGATAGCCGTTCAGGCGACTTGCCGGTAGCAGCGCGTGCAGGAGCGCCAGGCGCAATGCGGCCTCGACCGGAGCCGCCCGCAGGTCGCCCTCGACCCGCTCGAGAATCGCCTCCAGGCCGACGAGCTGGCGCGGCGTGTGTAGGTCGAGCAGGCCATCGACGATCGCGGTCCCGCCCTCGACGACCGGGAAGCGATCCCGCAGGCGGGCGCGGGCGATGTCCGCGTCCTCCGGGATCGAGCGTGCTCGTTCGAGGTCGTCCTCGTCGAGCGGGGCGGTCCTCTGGTCGGCGCCGCCACGCTGGCCGCGGCAGACCGGGCAGCGGTAGTGCTTGCGGGCAGGCCCGGCGTCGGCGGCCTCGCCCTCGTCGCCGCTCGGCGTGCCCGCCCAAATGAACTCGTCGGCGGTGAGCATCCGCTCGCACGTAGGGCAGCGCGTCGCGAACAACTCGCCGACGGCCACCTTCAGACTTGATTGGCGACGCGGCGAGGCGGACATGGCCTGGAAGGCAGCGTCGAGGTGGCGGAGGTCCGGGGGCCGCAGGACGAGCTCGGCGAGGAGCCGGGTCAGCGGGCTCGATTCGAGGCTGACCGTCGGTCGCTGGCGGGCGATCGCGGCGTGGGCCACCCAGCCGCCGCGGCCGTGGAGGTCGAGGACGATGTCACCAGGCGAGGTATGAGCCTCGATCCGGGCGATGACGAGCGCCGGCGGTGGGGCCGGTGCGAGCCGATCGAAGAACGGGAGGGAAAACCCGGGTTCGGCTCTGACGAGGGACGCGCGACCCGCCATCAGGACAGCGTACTCCGCCGGGGCTGGGGCCCTCCGGCCCTACGCCTCGTCGAGGTCGTCGGCCTCTTCTTCGAACGCCTCATCTGTCGTGGCCTCTGGCGGCAGGACCCGGTCGAGGTCCTCGATCTCCTCATCCTCCTCGTCGTCCTCGAGATCCTCTTCGAGATCCATCTCCTCGCGGACGAGGGTGCCCTTCGTGTAGGGCCGGAGGTCGGTCGATTTGGCCGCCGTCGGGAACGAGACCTTGCCGTAGTTGCGTGGGTCCTGGTAGATCTCGCGGATGATGATCCGGACGTCCTTGTCGCCGAGCGACGTCACCCCTGCGGCGTACTTGTTGCCGTCGGCGATCAGCTTGAGCAAGCGAGCGGCGACGCGCGGCTCCACGACCCCGATCCGCATTCCGTTGCTCGTCGCGATCAGCCGGCTTCCTTCCGGCGCCAGGTCGACGGCGTCGCCCGGGTTCACCTGGGCGAGCTTGCGAGGGTTCGGCAAGTCGGTCAGGAAGGCGAAGCCCGTCTTGCCGGTCTCCTCGACGAAGATCGAGACTGGGGCCTTGCTGCCCTCCTGGGCCGGGACGGTCTTGTCGCCGGCATCTACGAGGAGGACGCGGAGGCGATCGATGTTCCGCTCGGCG
>Ga0184623_10000352_pt1 | contig 19715 bp, 19 predicted proteins | sample PLM1_100_b1_FD_133138 | JGI IMG/M metagenome (GOLD analysis project Ga0184623, IMG submission 133138) | Groundwater sediment microbial communities from an aquifer in East River, Colorado, USA - PLM1_100_b1 | ecosystem: Environmental > Terrestrial > Soil > Riparian zone | place: USA: East River... | reverse complement strand
TACACCTATGAACAGGTGCCGCTGGGCTTTTGGTTGAAGGATGCGCTGGAACTGGACCGCAACCATTTTGACCGGATCGTGCATTTTGCCTTCGGGTTGCTGCTGGCTTACCCTATCCGAGAGCTGTTCGTCCGCACGGCCCACGTCCGGGGATATTGGACATATATTATCCCTGTCGTCATCCTGCTTGCGTTTAGCGGGTTTTTTGAAATCATCGAGTCCTGGGTGGCGCAGATCGTCAGCCCTGAACTCGGTGATGCGTACCTGGGAACTCAGGGCGATATCTGGGATGCGCAAAAGGATATGACCGCAGCGTTCTGCGGGGCGGTTCTGTCGATGGGTCTTACCGCCGTATGGTCGGGCCGCCGGCTGGGACGCGCCGAAGCAATATAAGCCCGACCACAAAAAACACGCCGACCGTCATGATGGCGACGCGCTGGTTGCCTTCCAACGCAGCGGATGTCAGGCCGAACACGAGCGGCCCCAGGATCGCGCCGCTCTTGCCGACCAGGGCGTAGAAGCCGAAGAATTCGGCCTCGCGGCCAGGCGGGATGAGCGTGGCCATGAAGGTGCGGCTGGCGGCCTGAATGGCGCCGAGACCCGTTCCCGCCAGAACTGCGACGATCCAGAAGTGCCAGGCGACCTCCACGAAGTACGCCGCCACCGTCACCGCGGTCCACTGGATCAGCATGATGCTGACGACGAACTTCGGCCCTCGGGTATCCGTCGGGCGCGCCCATGCGGCCGACCCCACGAGCGCGGTCACCTGGATCACCATGAACAGCGCGATGATTTCCGTCATGGAGAAGCCGAGCGTCTTGGCGGCGAACACCGCCGCGAAAGCGATGACGGTGTTGACGCCGTCTTCGTAGACCAGGTAGGCAAGGAGGAACCGCCGCATCGACGTGCGCTCAGGCAAATGTACGATTTCGGACAGAGTGGCCAGGGTTGTGCGCAGGCTGCGTGAGACGGCCTTGCTGAGCGGCATGGGGTGACGTGCGTCGGGAGGCAGGACGACGAAAGCGGGAAGCGAGAACAGGCCGAACAGGACGGCGGCTGCCAGGAAGCAGCCCCAGTAGGCCTGTGCGGCGGCAAAGGGCCAGGCTGCGAGGAATGCGGCCACCGAGCCTGCGTATCCGACGGCAAAGCCCGCCGCTGATACCCGGCCGAGCTGCTTCGGCAGGGCAATGCGTGGCAGGTACGAGTTGTAATAGACGAAGGCCGCCTCGAAGGCGACGATCCCGGTGACGGCGAGCGTGAACCCCCAGAGGACCATGCCAGGCTGTACCGTCGTCAGCAGGGCGGTCGCGGCAACCGAGACGACAGTGAACCCAATGAACAAGGGCTTGCGGACGCCGGCATGGTCGCCAATGCCTCCGAGAAAGGGAGCGGTCAGGGCGACGAGGGTCATCGACACCGAGACGAGCAGACCCCACCAGAAGTCGCCACGGCCAGCGTCATTGCCGACGACCTGGTTGGCGTAATACGCCGGAAAAACGGTTGCATAGATGATGGCCGAGAAGGCGGAGTTGGCGAAGTCGTAGAGGGTCCAGGCGACGATCGTACGACGCGGTGAGCCCGTCACGGGATGCAGGATAGCACAGGGCCGGGCGCTAGGCCACCGTCGAAAAATTCCTCCGTAGAATGACTTGACACCTTACAGACCTTCTGCTACAAGGCGGCGAAGTAGCCTGCAGCAGTGGAGACATTCCGAACTCACCAAGGAGGACACACATGGGAAGAGCGATGACGAAGTCAGCAGTCAATGGCCATCTGGCCGACAAAGTGGGAATCACCAAGAAAGCCGCAGGCGAACTCGTGGAGGCTCTCGCCTCGCTTGCCTACAAGGAAGCCAAGAACACCTTTACCTTGCCCGGCATCGGCAAGCTGGTGCTGGTGAACCGCAAGGCCCGGATGGGCCGGAACCCCCAGACCGGCGAGCCGCTCAAGATCCCGGCCAAGCGGGTCGTCAAGTTTCGCGTGGCGAAGGCCTGCAAGGTCGCGGTGTTGGGCAAGTAGTCGGGCGCGTTTCCTGAATCACACCGTGAGATCGGGTCAAGCCGGTTAGGCCTCAGCGAAGAGGCCTGACGGCTGCCCGAGAGGCCGTGGCGCGGGGTTCTGCGGCCCGTTGGCGAAAGCGGGGGGCGCGTGCCCGACAGCAAGACATCCGCCACCATTGATTTTCTCTACAGGTTTCAATTCCCTGATGGGACGGTGAAGGAATTTGAGGTCCACTTAAACCCTCAAACGTTGGAGTTAGTCACCAAGCAGGACCTCCCGAAGCCCGCCTGGACCAAGCTGAAATACCAGCAGTGCGAGCATTGCCCGCTGGGCGACGAGGTTGAGTATTGCCCGGTTGCGGTGAACCTTTCGAGTCTGGTGGAAACGTTCAAAGACTCCATCTCGTATGAGCACACGACCGTCCAGGTCCTGACGCCCGAGCGCACGTACGAAAAGCACACCACGCTGCAGCAAGGGCTCAGCTCGATTATCGGGATCTACATGGTCACGAGCAACTGTCCGGTCATGGACAAGTTGCGCCCGATGGTCAAGTTTCATCTGCCGTTCGGGACGTTGGAAGAAACCGCATACCGGGCCGTGTCGATGTACCTGACCGCGCAGTACTTGTTGATGCGAAAAGGGAAGACTCCCGATTGGGACCTCGAGAAGCTGGTCGAGATCTATCGTGCCGTCAGCCACGTGAATCGGGGCATCTCTGAGCGGCTGTCCAGCGCGTCGAAAGAAGACGCCAACATGAACGCCGTGGTCATCCTGGGCGCGTATGCCGAGATGATCCCCTTTTCGATTGAAAACAAGCTCGCGGAAATGGAATACATTTTCAGCGAGTACACGAAGTTCGAGTAGAGGGGTGGGCCCCTATGGGAATCTGGCCTCGATGGTGCTCCGCAAGCCTCCCCGGGCGGCGAACTCTCCGATGACGCGGGCGTAGACGGGCCGGCAGGCGGCGACGAGGTCTTTCAGGATGCGGTTGACGGCGTTCTCGTAAAAGATACCGAGGTTGCGGTAGGCGTGGAGGTACATTTTCAGGGACTTCAGTTCCGCGCAGCGCTTGTCGGGAACGTAGATGATTCGGATCGTGCCGAAGTCGGGGAGGCCGGTTTTGGGACAGATGGCCGTGTACTCCGGCACCTCGATGGTGATTTCATAGCCCTTGAATTGGTTCGGCCAGGTCTCGATCTCCGGAAGCCGCGCATCAATCCCGCTGCGGGCATGCCGGTCCGTATAGCCGCCCTTTTTCATACCTTCGTCATCCAGTCGGTTTGACCCATCTTTTCCAGTTCAAAGTACAGCACGACCCACGGACACATCATCTCCGGGAAAACTTCGCAGAGGCCGCCCTTGCGCACGCCGCCGCACGGTCCGTGGCTCATGAACTTGGGGCATTCGGCCTTTTCTCCCGCTCCGGGGATGGGGGGACGGTTATGGATCCCGCCCGAGGCTCCGATGGGAGGAGGACCCGGCTGGATCAGGTCAACGGGCTTATCCGGTGGGTTCGGCATCACAGTGATTCCATGTAGCCGGCGATCTCGTTGAGCGTGAGCCGAGAGACGGCGATCTCGGGAGCGTACACCACTTCGTCAGCCGCCCACGCGACGATGCCCTTGCCCTTGCCGGTGATGCCCATGATGTTCCGCAGAACATGATGAATGTTGTCGTTGATGCGAATGGTATTGGCCTTTATGGGCGTTGCCAGTTTGCCGTCTTTGATCACATAGGAATCGCCGACCACCGTGGCGGTGAAATCGCCGGCCCGCAGTCCATTAATAGGATAGGTATACCATATCCGGCCGATGTACACACCGTTCTGCACGTGGCGCAGGAGATCGTCGCGGGTTTTTTTCTCGGAGCTTTCAATAAACACATTGGTGGCGGAGACGGACGGGGCCGTGTCGAAGCCGCGTCCCCCGCTCCCCGAATAGCGGAACCCGTTGCGTGGAACCAGCGCGCCGGGGTAGTCCTCGGGAGGGACGCCCAGTTTTTCCTTGGCGGAAGGATCACGGAGAATCCGCTCCGTCTCGTAAAAACTCGAGAGGAGGCCGACGAGCCTGCCGGTTTTGATCAGATCGGTCCGGCCGGTCGGAAGGCCCTCGCAGGTGATCCCCTTGCTGCCCATGTGGCCGGGGAGCGCGCCGTGGTCATAGATCGTCAGGGTCTCGTGCGCGACTTGCCGGCCCAGGTGTCCGTGAAAAGCCGAGCTGCAATCGTAGAAGCTGCCGACCGTCAGACTCGGCAGGATGAGATGGTTCATGAGGTCAGAAACCGGCTGAGGGCCGAGGACCACCGCATAGTCGCCCTCCTTGATCCGTACGCCCCCCACTTGGGCGACGGCGTTCCGCGCCGCGTCGGTGCCGGCTTCTCCCCGGAACGCGCTCAAGCGGGTCTGGCAGCCATAGCCGGTGCCCTTCGCGCCTTCCCGTTCTACCATGGCGGTGACGAAGGAGGCGATCAAGGTGGATTCATCGGTTTGGACCTTGGGGAGGTGCGTGGAACCGATCGCCATCCGTTCCGAGACAAACGTGACGTCGCCGCCGATGATGAGGCCGAGGTCCCGCAGCTTGGTGTGGCTTTTGGTCAGCGCTCTCTGTCGAGAGGCCATCGTGAATTCATCCATCGCTCGGGTCAGGATCCGCCACCCAGCCTGCACCAGGTCGGCGTCCTTGAGGTTCATGGCGCTCGCGTCGTGGTATCTGGTCAAAGTCCGGCGTTCAGGGGAAGGCCGCGGCAGGGTCGTGAACTCAGGGTCGGAGACGGCGGCCCGGCGGGCCTTCTCCAGGGCGGCCTTCACCCCGTTGAGCGAGAGGCCGCCGGATTCGCTCCCCATTCCGATGCGTAGGGAGTGCGAATTCTGGAAGACCGCCCGCACGCCGACCCCATACGACTCCGTAGACTTCGGTTCCTCGACGCCGTTGCACGGAATGTGAGACGTATAATTCAGGCGGGCGGTCAGGCTCGTGTTGTCGGCGACGAACACTTCCGCCTCCTGGATGTCCTTTTGCCGTCGGAGGTAGCGAAGGCCCTCTTCGGCGGTGTGCTTCAGCATGGACAGGTTAATCATGGCGCTGTTGCTATGCCAGCCCGGTGAGGCGAGCGCGGCTCCGTATCGTCGGTCCCCCGTTGCCCAGCCGCCGGCTCTGCATGGGCTGGCCTTTTCCGCAATTCGGAATGGGGTAGAGGCGAAAGTCCCGGCCCACGGCATCCACCTTCATCAGAAAATCCTTGGTGTCGGCCATAATGCCCCCGCCCCGGTACAGTTGTCCGACCTGCCCGTTGCGGATCTCGTACACTTTCTGGGCGGAGATGCGAAAGTTTTCACGCGACTCGGCGATGGAGGGGATCCGATGTCCCACGACGTAATAGCCCTTCTCGACATGGCGGATAATGTCTTCGGGCGCGTGCGTGCCGGCGCCGAACACGGTTGTGGACATGCGAACGAGAGGCACGAGATCGCCCTGCGTGGCCATGCAGGAGCCGTTGGGGGTCGCTCCAAGGATGGCCGCCGTCTGACGGTTGTTCATGAAACCTTTGAAGACACCTTTCTCGATGTGCATGACTTTCCTGCCGGGCGTCCCTTCGTGATCGTACTTATAGTGGCCGAAGCCCGGCAGCGACGGGTCCGAGTAAGCAGTCACGAGCGGCGACGCGATTCTCTTGCCGATCAGCGTGTCATGCAGAGAGCGCAGGAGCCAGCTTCGACCGGCGTATGCGGTCTCCATCTTCAGCGCCCGATCCAGTTCGGTGGGGTGCCCGATGATCTCATGCGCGACGAGCGCATTGAAGTGAGGGTCGGTGACCACCACGACTTCCTTGTCCGAGTTCCGGAGCGGCGGAGAATTGGCCAGCTTGACGGCGTCGCGCGCCAGATTGGTGGAGAAGGTGAGAAAATCGAGGTTGCGGATATATTCTTCAAGCACGCCTTCGGTGACAACTTCCCATCCACGCTGGTGTCCGATGGTATCGGACAGTTCCTGGTCACCCGTTTCTCCGACGGCGACCACGTACGCCGTCCCGCTGGTCAGCGCGAAGGATTGGTCGAGGCAGGCGCCCTCGGAACTGGTGAAGAGCTCGCGTGTCACCGACGTCGCGACGCCGATGGCATTGTATTTCAGTTGTTCGTCGACGTCCTGAGCGGCGCGGGACACGTCGGTGACATACCGGACCATGTCGTCGACCTTGACCAACCGGGGGTCGGCGGCATATTCAGCCTTGACGGTGTCGCAATGTGCGTCAATCGGGGCCAGGCGGGTATCGTACAAGGATTCGCCGAGGTCCTTGAATTTGCTTCGCGCGTGGGTTTTCTGCCGGGAGTTGGCGACGGCGCGCTCGTAGGCGTGCTTCATACCGGCCGCCAGCTTTTTGTCGAGCTGGGGCAGATCGGCCCTGCCCAGAGTCTGGCCGAAATACCCCGGCGAGACAGCCCTGTCTCCGGCAAGCATGCGAATTCCGAAGGCGAACACACAGTCTTCGCTGGAGTATTTGGGCGTGCCGTTTTCCGCGCCGGCCTGCTTTTCTTCGGTCACTTCAACCCGAAGATCCGCGTAGCGGCAAAACTTGTAGTCGGTCAGAGCCTCGGCGGTCAGCTCAGCAACAGCCTCCTTGATGGCGTCCACCAAGTCGGTCGTGATGACTTTCGGTGTGCTCCGCATCGAATCATTCCCTTCGATTAGGGTATATCACTGAATCCGAAAACGGATGAAATTATATTGAACCGGACTGCAAGAGAGCAAGCAAAACCAGGGGTTTCCTGTGAATTGGTTTCAAATAGGGCTATGCCAGGACATTTCGCGCATAATTTCAAATGGTTGTGTATGATAGGGCCAAAGACCTACCAGCGGAGGTAAGATGAGGCCTTCGCAAGGGATACCGTAGGTCTTCTTTTGGGTTGCATTGGTGCGGCGGTTGTCATACCCTTACACAATACGGAAGCGATCTTGAATGGGGCGAGGAACGGCATTTTTCACGTTGACAAGAATTGCAGCGTTTTGATAAGCTGACGCAGTTGTTTTATAGACGGAACAGTGACTTAATGCCTTGTAAGGAAAAGAGATTTTCACAATCACTCGGTTGGCGGGCAATGGTCTCGGGCTGAGCGAAGGAGGGTGGCCACATGAGTCTTGATTATGTCAAGTTTTCCCCTGGGTTTGATAAGTTCATGCCCAAGGAATATCGCGATATGGTGGAGCACGGTCCCTTCGGTAAGAAGACGACCGTGTCGCAGATGGGCTCGTTCAAGGAAATTCTGGAAGAGCATCCCATGTGCGCAGGATGTGCGATGACGCTGTTCATCCGGCTGGCCATCATCTCGTTCCCCAATCCGGAGGACACCATCACGGTAGGCACCGCTGGTTGCGGGCGGTTGGCGATTTCCCAGGCGGCCATCCCCTTCGTGTACGGCAATTACGGCGATCAGAGCGCCGTCGCCAGCGGACTCAGTCGGGGACTGAAATTGCGGTTCGGTGACATCCCCAAGGATGTGGTCGTCATGGCCGGCGACGGCGGCATGGCCGACATCGGCTTCAGCATGACCCTCCATTCCTGGTTCCGCAAGGAGCGGTTCACCACGATCATGCTGGACAACGAAGTCTATGGCAACACCGGCGGCCAGGAAAGCGGCATGACCAACAAGGGCCAGGTGCTCAAGATGGCTCCGCTGGGAAAGAAATTTGAAAAGATGGACATGGTCGGAATGGCCAAGCTGGCGGGTTGCGCCTATGTGGCCACAGTCGTTCCGAACAACCCACGGCGCGTCGAGAACGTGATTAAAAAGGCCGTCCTGATCGCCCGTGAGATCGGACCGACGTACATCCAAGCCTATACCTCCTGCAATATCGAATACTCCATTCCCACCGACAAAGTGTTGGAGGACGCCAATAACGTCGAAGACGATCGCTATAAATTCCAGGAGTTCATCACCGACGACGCCAAGAACTACCTGGCCTCGCGATATGGGTACAAGGAGTACCTGCCGAAGCCGGCGACGGCGGCGGCCCTTCCGAAGGCGTAGACTGCACGTTGCCCTGAAAGGGGGAAAGGGAGGGATAGAGATGGCAAAGCGCTTCAATATTCGCATGGCGGGCGTCGGCGGCCAGGGAGTGGTGACCGGCTCGCACATCCTCAGCACCGCGGTCATCAGAGCCGGCGGGGAGAGCTCGATCGTTCCGTTCTACGGGTCGGAAAAGAGAATGGCGCCGGTCGAGAGCTACGTGCGGGTCTCGGACGAGCCGATCTACGAGATCGGCGAGATCACCTTTCCCCACATCTGCATCATCTTCCATCCCCAGGTGATCACGCACGGCAAGTCGTACACGATGCCCTTCTATTTCGGGCTGAAGCAGAACGGCGTGCTGTTGATCAACCACGATGGGCCGATGAAACTGCCCACGCTGGAGACGAATGAGCTCAAGGAGCGAAACGCCAAGCTCTACTATATTCCGGCCACGCAGCTTTCGTTGAAAGTGGCGGGCCTCGATCTGGCCACGAACATGGCGCTCATGGGCGCGATCGGGGCCATTACCCGTTTGACGACTCTCGAGGCGCTAGGAGAAGCCGTGAAGGATCGGTTCCTGGGGAAGGGCTTCGTCGTGTCCGGCGGGACCGCGGCGTTGGACAGTGTCGTGGAGAGAAAGTTCAAGCAAAAACAGGAACTGATCGACAAGAACATCGCCGTCATCAAGGCCGGATGGGACTACGCCGAAGAGCACGGCTGGGGTGTTGAAGAGAGGGCCGAGGCGAAGAAGGCCGACGATCTGGCCGCCGCCGATGCGGCCTCCCGCTGATCCCAAGAAGAGGAGACCTGCATGTATCTTGTAGCCGATATCAACGTTGACATCTGCGCCGCGACGAGCTGTAAGCTGTGCACGCAGTATTGCCCGGAGGCCAACACGATTCTCTATGACGACAATGCGGGCAAGGAAAAGGGCCTCAAGTACGGCTCGGCCTACGTGGCGGTGGACCGGTGCAAAGGCTGCGCGCAATGCGTATGGGTCTGTGACAATATGGCCAAACACCATGCGATCACGATGACGATGATCGACCAACTCCCCAAGGCAGCCATCACCGATCGCGTCACGTACCTCGATAAGGGGACGAAGGCGATTGCGGCTCCGGTTGAAGTCGTCTAAGCGAGGGCATGACGTTGCTGCAAACCCTCCCTGCTGAGAAAGAGCGCATCATTGTGCCTGGACCGGCCGGCTTCATGCCGCCGTCCGCTGCCCAGCTCGGTGTGGCATTGCCTCCCGCGGGAGTCGGCATCGCCTACGGGCATCACGTTCCGGAGGACATCGCGATCGCAGAGGTCGCCCGGCAGATGCTCACCAAGCCGAACGCCACGATCTTTCCCGGTCCCATGGTGCTGTGGGCGTGGAACGAACACGCCGTTGAAAAAGCCACCGCCGTGCTGGAAATCGCCGCGCAGATTCCCAATGTCCTGATTATTCCCATGCCGGACTACCGGCCGAAGTATCCCAAGGTGGATCCGGAGGAAGTCATCAATCCGAATCACCCGAACCTGACCATCTGGGGCAACAAGATCGAAGCCTGCATTTTCGTCGGCGTCCACTGTCACTACGCGAACTTGACCCTGAAGATGATTCGCGCCGGAACCAACTGCTGCACGGCGGCGCTCTGCGCCGAGCAAGGGCATGAAGACGCGATGCTCAGCGTCCACGACATGGATGCCGAGAAGCTGCGGAAAGTGGCGAAGATCTTCAAGCGGGTGCGCGAAGAGATGAAGATTCCGCTTCCGGCCGACGGCAAGATCGTCCGCTATACCGGCCTGCAGAGCCGTGTCAACGGGGGCGAGACTCACGCGAATCCGCTGGCGTTCAAACTAGCGTCTCTTCCCCCTGCCGGTGTTCGCATGCCCCCGGAAGGACAGAAGCCGCACTAAAGAACTATAGGTTGCAGGGATGACAACGAAGATCTCTCAAAGCTTGGTTTGGAGGCCACGATGAGCAACCCTCTCGAATCTGAAGTGAAGACGAACCCGCAAGGGGATCCGATCACGTCCATCGAACCCGAACAGAAGACCAATCCCCAGGGCGATCCGATCACCTCGGCGGCGCCCATCAAGATCGGCGGCGGCTCGAAGGATCCGCACGAAGCGGCCAAGAAGCAGCGGGTCGTGACGCCTGAATACATGTTTTTCGAGGCGCCGCGCAAGCGCGAGTTCATCACCGGCAGCGAGTCGGCGAAAGAAGCGGTGCGGCGGTCCAACGTAGATTTCTCGGTCGCCTATCCGATCACCCCCCAAAGCGAGACGATGCAGCTGATTGGCGTTCTGTATGGAGAGGGGTACGTCAGGGAGTACTATCGCGGCGAGGAAGAATACGGCGTGATGTCCGCCATTGCCGGAGGGTCCAGGGCAGGCGTGCGGTGTTTTACCGCCACGGCCGGTCCGGGAACGCTTCGCGGGATCGAACCGATCGCGTCCTGGCCCGGACACCGGCTTCCGGCCGTGGCCATGTTTACCTGCCGGGTGGTCAACGCGCCGCTCGCGATCCAGCCGGATAACATCGAGGTGGCCTATCTCTTGAACTGCGGTATGATCGTCTTTCACGCCGAAAACCAGCAGGACCTGTTCGACTTCATCATGAAGGGGTTCATCATCAGCGAGAAAAACGATGTGACCTTGCCCGTCGGCGTGGCCTGCGACGGCTTCTTCGTGACGCATGCCCGCAGCTACGTGGACATGCAGGAAAAGGGCATCAAACTGCCTCCGCGGCAAGCCTGGAAGGGCGCGGTCCCGGTCCTGGATGCCGAAAATCCTCCGGCCCGCCTCTCCCGCGACGCGCCGGTTCAAAAGAGCAACTTCATGGCGTACAACATCCATGCCGTGTGGCAGCAAGAGGTGTGGGCGGCGGTGGAGCGCTCGCGCCGCTACATCGAACAATACATGGGTGGACTATGCACGGCCGAGAATGTGGAAGGCGCCGAGGCGGTGATCATCGCCTCCGGCAGCGCCTGCGCCCAGTCTCGTGAGGCGATTCGGCTGTGCAAAGACCAAGGGGTCAACGTCGGCCTGATCAAGGTCCGGTCGCTGCGCCCGTTCCCGATCAAGGAATTGCGCCAGCTTTGTACGAAAGCCAAGCTTATTGTGATCCCGGAGTTCAATTATGTCGGCTGGCTGGCCAAGGATGTGGCGGCGGCGATCTACGGCTACTCCAATGCCAAGATCGTGGCCGGCCCTCACGTGTACGGCGGGATGTCCATGCCGGTGGAAATGATCGTGGACGAGGTGATCGGCGGCCTGACCGGAAAGAAGTCCATCGCGGTTCCCGACTCGGCCATCATGGGACGCGACGTCAACCAGGCCGAGGTGGACCATTTCATGCAGAACATCTGACGGCTGAGCGGCCGTTTCGGGTTTTCGTTCAAATGAAAGAGGCCAGCCGGATTTCCGGCTGGCCTCTTTGTTTTGGGACAGCGACTGAAGGCTTGCCGCTATTCCTCGATCATCTCTTCGCTGTCCGGCATGCCGTACGCCACGAATTTCGCGTAGCTGAGGTAAATCGCCGTGCTGTCGCGCATGGCCTTGGCGCCTTGGGTCATCCGATCGAGCTTGATCGGATCGGACGCCTCCGACTCCCGCATCGTGGTGACCTGGCGTTCCAGGAGCTGGTTGAACTCATACATGGCCCGCTCGATGTTGATATAGGCTTCTTTGATCTGGTCGGTCATCAGACGCCCCTCAAGTAGGTTACAATGACGTTGTTACGACCTTACACCACCCTTGCGCCGGGGGTCAATCTGAGAGCATGACGACCGAGCACGCACTCTCCGCGGAATTGCTGGCGGCCATCCACGGCCGAGCCGGGAATCCCGATCGGGACGCGATTGAAGGCGTCCGGCGGCTTTCCAGGTTGTTCACGATCGAGCGGGACGCCATGCAGGAGAACTATCTGGCCGACCCCCTCCTACGCCGATCCTATCTGCTGTATTTCCTGCCGGTCAATCTTGCCAAGGTGGCCGCTCTTCTCCGGGAAATGCCGGCGCTGCCCCAGCGTCCTCTGCGGATTCTGGATGTAGGCAGCGGTCCGGGAGCCGGAGCGCTGGCGGTGCTCGAGCATCTGGCGCGGCAGGCGCAAGGCGGGCATCAGGGTTCGGAAGTGATCGTGGTGGATCGCAGCTGGGACGCGCTGCATGAGGCGGAATGCCTATGGTCGATCGTGTCCGCCGCGCGGACCGGCATGCCCTCCTGCGCGCTCCGCTCCGTGGCGTTGGATCTGGAACGGTCCGGCTCTCACGCGCCGTGGAAGGCCGGGCCCTGCGATCTTATCATTCTGGCCAACAGCCTGAACGAGCTCTTTTGTTCAGCCGCGAACCCCATCGCCAGCCGAGTCAAGTTCCTGGAGGGTCTCCTCGAGGCCTTGTCGCCTGATGGAACGCTCATGATCATCGAACCAGCACTTCGTGAGACGACCCGGGCGCTGCATCATGTTCGCGATCGGCTTGTAGCGGGGGAGCGGGCTACCGTCTACAGCCCCTGTCTGCACGAACGGCCTTGTCCCGCCCTGGTGCGCGAAGATGACTGGTGCCATGAAGAGCGACCGTGGGCTCCTCCGGCGATGGTCCGGGAAATCGACCGCGCCGTGGGTTTTATCAAGGATGCGCTGAAGTTCTCATATCTGCTTTTGCGCAGGGACGGTCTGATGATTACGACACGGCATCCTGACATCTACCGGGTCGTCAGCGAGATGCTGGTGATGAAGGGCGATCAGCGGGCCTGGCTGTGCAACGAGACGGGCCGTCCGCTGGTGGGGCGTCTGGACAAAGCCCGGTCCGACGCGAACGCCGCGTTTGATCTCTGGCATCGGGGGGCGATCGTCCGCGTCGATCAGATCGAGCGGCGCGGCGCGGTGGGCCGTATCGGCCGTTCGGCGAGGGTGGAGCTCATCCGTCCCGTAGAGTGATCCTTACTCGTAGGCTTCCAAGGAGGATTTCTCGAAGAACGGATTCTGGCATGCGTTGCAGGTGACGAAATAGAGCGCGCCGCGGACGGACGGCTGGACCCAGAAGTCCAAGCGCCCGCCGCTCTTCTCGCATTTGGGACAACGCATGCCTTTGAGCCAATAGGCCACGTCCGGCTGACTGCGCATGTAGCTTTCCATGTCCATGTGCACCGGCATGCTGTAGCGGCAACCCTTGCAGAAGGCCTTGTATTCGCCGTCCGTGATGCGGGAATCACGGGGAATCATGAAGTCGTTGCTGGCTTTGCACACGGGGCAGGTGAGGTCTTTTAACCGCGCTTCAACGTTTTCGAAATCCATGGTCCTGCAGTATAGCGGAGAGTTGTTACCACCTGCAATCTGCTTGTCTTGTTCCGGGCCACCCTCCCGGCTTATACTTTCACCATGCATTTGATCAACGAACACCTGGCCGTTGGAAACGCCGAAGACGCGGCGCGCCCCGCCCGGCTCATGACGGGCGTGCTGAATGTCGCGGCGGAAAACCAGATCGAGCCGCCGGTGGGATACGCGTATGCCTGGATTCCATTCAAGGAATTCACCGAAGCCGACCCGGTCCAGCTGGATGAGGCGGTGGCGTGGCTGGAGCAGCATGAAGCCGGTAACCGCCTGATGGTCTGTTGCCGGGCTGGGATGGGTCGGTCCGTGTCGGTGGTCATCGCGTACCTCTGTCTGGCCAAGGGGATGTCGTATCAAGAAGCGGTCAAAGAAGTTTGCGTACGACGGCCCGGCGCGACGCCCATCCCCAACCTGGAAGCCGCGATCCACTTCGTCCGCACTCTTCGCGCGAAGCGGAACGGAGGCTGACATGCCCGAGTTGCCCGAGGCCGAGACGGTTGCGCGTCACCTGCGGGATCGGCTGATCGGCGCCACCATCACGGACTGCCGGGTCGGACGGGACGATATCGTCAGGGAAGGGCTGTCCACTCTTTCCTGGTATCGGGGAGCGCGCCTGGCGGCGACCCGCCGTCTCGGCAAGAGCGTTGCGCTGGAGTGCGAGAAGGCGGGCGACCGACGCTTCATCGTCTTCGAACTGGGCATGACAGGACTCCTGTTCTTCACGCTGCTGAGCCCGTCCTATCGCAAGCATACGCATCTCACGCTTTCGCTGACCGGGTCCGTTCCAGCGTTGTATTACTGGAACCCCCGACGGTTCGGGCGGGTGTACCTTTTGGATCGAGCCGGGCTCGAACGGTTTTGCGCCAGACGGTTTGGGCTTGATCCGCTGACCGTGCCCTGGGAAGAGTTCCGCGCGCTGGTGGGGCAGCGGCGAGGGCGTCTGAAGGCGCTGCTTATGTACCAACAGGCGATTGCCGGGATCGGCAACATCTATGCGAATGAAATCCTGTACCGCGCCCGCCTCCATCCCTATCGAATGGCGAGCCGGCTGCAGTCTCCAACGGTCAAGCGGCTGTACGACAGCATGAGGGACGTCCTCACGGAAGCGATTGAGGCCGGCGGCTCCAGCGTCCGGGATTTTCTGGCGCCGGACGGGACCAAGGGGGACTACTGGCAGCGGCACCGCGTCTACAACAAAGCCGGACAGCCATGCCCGTCTCAATGCGGCAAGATGATCCGGCGATTGAAAGGCGAGCGCAGCTCCTTCTACTGCCCATCTTGCCAGCGAAATTAAGGCTGTTTTCAGTTTATATATCATGCACTTAGTCATCTTCATGAGGAATAGCCTGCTAGGCCTTTTGGTGGTTTGCAGTAGGCCCTTTGACTGATTGAGTTGGTTGTGCAACTTCGATAGACTACCGCTCTCGGTTCAGGTTACGCACACCTAGGAGAAATAAGTAATGGCAAAGGTGCTTGAGGGCCCCGGGATGGGGCTGATGAAGAAATGGGGCATTCTTGTCCCCCAGTATGTCGTCGTGTCATCGGTCGATGAGCTGACCAAGCTCGGCGAGGCCAACGACTGGCTGAAGACATCCAAGCTGGTCGTCAAGGCCCACGAGGCCCTCGGCTCGCGATTCAAGCTGGGCCTGGTCAAGGTGGACCTAGACCTGAAAGGTGCGCAGGCCGCCGCCAGGGAGATGCTCGGCCGCCAGGTGGGGAGCATCACCGTCTCCCAGGTCATTGTCTCGGAAATGGTCCCGCACAAGGACGAGTACTACGCGGCGGTCAAATCCACCCGCGAGGGCGTGGAGGTGCTGGCGGCCAATTGCGGCGGTATTGAAGTCGAATCCAACTGGGACCGCGTCAAGAAATTGCAGGTCGAAGTCGGGGAGACGCCGTCCGCCGAGGCCTTGGAGAAGCTCGCCAAGGACGCGGGATTTCCCCAAGCACTCGCCAAGAAGGTCGCGGAGTTCGCCGGCAAGCTGTTCGCCTGCTTCGATAACGAAGACGCGCAATACCTGGAAGTGAACCCCGTCGTGGTGCGCCAGGGCGACGGCGAACTGGTCGCGCTGGACGCCGTGACCCTGCTGGACGCCGACGCCAAGTTCCGACATCCCGATTGGAATTTCCCCTTTGCAGCCGAGTTCGGCCGGGCCTACACGAAACATGAACTGGACGTCATGGCGGTGGACTCCAAGATCAAGGGATCAGTGAAGTTCATCGAGATTCCCGGCGGCGATACTGCGATGCTCCCGGCCGGCGGCGGCGCGAGCGTCTATTATTCGGATGCGGTGGTGGCCCGTGGCGGCAAGCTCGCGAATTACGCCGAGTACTCCGGAGACCCGCCCGATTGGGCCGTGGAAGCCCTGACCGAGAAGGTCTGCTCGCTGCCCGGCATCAAGAACATCATCGTGGGCGGCGCCATCGCCAACTTCACCGACGTGAAGAAGACGTTCGGCGGCATCATCGCCGGCTTCCGCAAGGCGAAGTCTGAGGGCAAGCTGAAGGGCGTGAAGATCTGGGTGCGCCGCGGCGGGCCGAGGGAGAAAGAAGGGCTCGAGGCGATGCGGACGCTCAGCGAGGAAGGGTTCGACATCCACGTCTACGACCGCCATACGCCGCTGACCGATATCGTCGACATGGCGCTCCAAAAGAAATAATCACACAGTCAGCCTAGGGGGTATCCCGAAGAATGAGCATTTTGGCGAATAAGGATACGCGAGTCGTCATCCAGGGCGGCGCCGCCGGGTTGAACGCCGCGCGCCGCATGGCCGAGTTCTGTTACATGATCAAGAAGCCGCTCAACGTGGAGGCCTTCGTCTATCCGCCGGACGCCGGCAAGACGAACGAAGTCACGTACGGCGCCGGCTTGGTGACGGTTCCGGTGTACAAGAGCGTCGCGGACGCCACGGCGAATCATCCTCAGCTCAACACCAGTCTCGTCTACATCGGCGCCGACCGGGCTTGTGCGGCCGGCATGGAGGCGCTGAACAATCCCAAGATCCAGACCGTCTCCATGATCACCGAGGGCGTGCCGGAAAAGGACGCCAAGCTCCTGGGGAAGCATGCCAGGAAGCTCGGCAAGACCTTCAACGGCCCCTCGTCCATCGGAGTGATTTCGGCCGGCGAGTGCCGGTTGGGCGTGATCGGCGGCGCGTTCGACAACCTCGTCTCCTGCAAGCTCTACCGGGAAGGCTCGTTCGGCGTGATTACGAAGTCCGGCGGGCTCTCCAACGAGATCATCTGGATCTGCTCGCAGTTCGCCGATGGCATCACGACGGCGATCGGCATCGGGGGCGACGCCTATCCCGGCACCGACTACGTGAGCTATCTGGAGATGTTCGAGAAGGACCCCCAGACGAAGGCTGTCGTCATCGTCGGCGAGATGGGCGGCGATCTGGAGGAACGCGCCGCCGAGTGGTACGGCGTGAAGAAACGCCGGATCAAATTGCTGGCGGTGGTCTCCGGCTTCTGCCAGGAGAGCCTCCCCAAGGGCATGAAGTTCGGGCATGCCGGCGCGAAAGAAGGCATGAAGGGTGAGGGTTCGGCGCGATCCAAAGCCGAAGCCTTCAAGAAAGCCGGGGCGACCGTGCCGGACACGTTCGGCGCGCTGGGTCCTGCCATCAAGGCGACCTATGAGGAACTGGTCAAGAGCGGGCAGGTGCGGCCGATCCCGGACCTCAGCCCCGCCGATCTGCCGAAGCTCCCAAAGTCCGTGGAAGAGGGGATGAAGACCGGTGAAGTGATGGTCGCGCCGCTGATCAAGACCACGATCAGCGACGATCGTGGCGACGAGCCCTGCTACGACGGCTATCCCGCCTCCGAGCTGATCAACAAGGGCTACGAAATCCCTCACGTGATTGGGTTGCTGTGGGACAAGCGGCTGATCTCCAAACAGGAGGCGGAGATCATCAAGCGCATCATGATGCTCTCGGCGGACCATGGTCCTTGCGTGAGCGGCGCGCTGGGCACGATCATTGCGGCCTGCGCGGGCATCGGCATGTCCCAGTCGGTGGCCGCCGGCCTGATCATGATCGGGCCGCGCTTCGGCGGCGCCGTGACCGACGCCGGACGCTGGTTCAAGTACGCCGTGGACAACAAATTCTCGGTGGACGACTTTCTCGCCTACATGAAGAAGAACGTAGGCCCGGTGCCCGGCATCGGCCACCGGGTCAAGAGCCTCCGCAACCCGGACAAGCGGGTGAAGGAACTCGTAGGGTACGTGAAGAGTCTGCCGATCAAGACGCCGCACCTGGACTTCGCGCTGGAGGTTGAGAAGGTGACCTCGGTGAAGAAAGAGAATCTCATTCTGAACGTAGACGGGACGATGGCGGCGGTGCTGGTGGATCTCGGGTTCCCGGTGGACAGCCTGAACGGTTTTTTCATCCTGTCGCGTACGATTGGGCTGATCGGGCACTGGGTGGATCAGAAGCGCCAGGAAAGCCGGCTCATCCGGCTCTTCGATTATCTCGTCAATTACGCGGCGCCCAAACGGCGTGAAGTGCCGCCATTGAAATAGTTGCGGGAAGTCCCGCCGTTGAAATAGTCGCGCAAGGGCCGCCGCTCAAGTAAAGTAGGGAGCAGACCATGTCGCTGGAACTCGTCACAAAACTGTACACCGCCATGCCGGGGAAGCTGGACCGGGCCCGCAAGAAATTCGGCCGCGGCCTGACCCTGGCGGAGAAGATCCTGGTGTCGCATGCCGATAATTTCGAGACGCAGACCTGGGAGCGAGGCAAGGCCATGCTGGCGCTGCGCCCCGACCGTGTCGCCATGCAGGACGCGACGGCCCAGATGGCCATGCTGCAGTTCATGCAGGCCGGCAAGAAGCGCGTGGCTGTGCCCAGCACGATCCACTGTGATCATCTCATCCGCGCCGAGAGCGGCTCCGAGAAGGACCTCCTGCGCGCCGTGGATGAGAACAAGGAAGTGTACAATTTCCTGGCCTCCTCGGCGAAGAAGTACGGGATCGGCTTCTGGAAGCCGGGCGCCGGCATCATCCATCAAGTGGTGCTGGAGAATTATGCGTTCCCAGGCGGGCTGATCATCGGGACCGACTCCCACACGCCGAACGGCGGGGGGCTCGGCATGCTGGCGATTGGGGTCGGCGGGGCCGACGCGGGCGAAGTCATGGCGGGCCTGCCGTGGGAAGTGTTGCACCCGAAGCTGATCGGCGTCCGCCTGACCGGCAAACTACAGGGCTGGGCTTCCCCCAAGGACGTCATCCTCTATCTGTGCGGCTTGCTGACGGTGAAGGGCGGGACCAACAAGATTGTCGAATACTTCGGCCCTGGCGCTGAGACCATCAGTTGCACCGGCAAGGGCACGATCACGAACATGGGGGCCGAGTTGGGCGCCACGACCTCGGTCTTCCCCTTCGACCAGAAAATGGTGGCGTACCTGAACCTCACAGATCGGGCGGACATCGCCAAGCTGGCTGAAGCGAATCAGGAGCTCTTGGTCGCCGATCCGGAGGTGCTGAAATCTCCCGAGAAGTATTTCGATCAGATCGTCGAGATCGATCTCTCAACGCTCGAGCCGCACGTCGTCGGGCCACACACGCCGGACCTCGCGCGCCCCATCTCCAAGCTGGCGGCCGAAGCCAAGGAGAAGGGCTATCCCGTCCAGCTCAAGGCCGCCCTGATCGGGAGCTGCACGAACTCTTCCTATGAAGACATCAGCCGGTCGGCGCACGTCGCGCGGCAGGGTTTGAAGGCGGGGCTCAAAGCCAAGACCGCGTTCCTCGTCACGCCGGGATCGGAACGAATCTTCAACACCATGAAACGGGACGGCTTCCTGCAAACTTTTGAGGAGATGGGCGGGACGGTGCTCGCCAACGCCTGCGGGCCGTGCATCGGGCAATGGAAGCGGGCGGACGCCGTGAAGGGCCGGACGGATTCGATCATCAGCTCCTACAACCGGAACTTCCCGGGGCGCAACGACGGACTGAACGAGACGATGTCGTTCCTCACGAGCCCCGAGATCGTCACGGCGGTCGCCTTTGCGGGGGACCTCACGTTCGACCCGGTCCATGGCACGTTGAAGACGGCGGACGGCAAGGAACTGCAATTCGAACCGCCGCAGGGGGACGAGCTGCCGGCGAAGGGTTTTGCGAAGGGGTCGGAAGGTTTCATCCCGCCCGCCGAGGACGGCGACAAGATGCAAGTCGAAATCTCGCCCACTAGCGAGCGGCTCCAGCTGCTTCAGCCGTTCCCGCGCTGGGATGGGAAGGACTTCGTCAAGCTCCCGCTGCTCATCAAAACCAAGGGAAAGACCACGACCGATCACATTTCGCCGGCCGGGCCGTGGCTCAAATATCGCGGCCATCTGGACAAGATCAGCGACAACATGTTTCTGGGCGCCAACAGCGCCTTCTCGTCGGAACCCGGCAAG
>Ga0184623_10000350_pt1 | contig 19766 bp, 20 predicted proteins | sample PLM1_100_b1_FD_133138 | JGI IMG/M metagenome (GOLD analysis project Ga0184623, IMG submission 133138) | Groundwater sediment microbial communities from an aquifer in East River, Colorado, USA - PLM1_100_b1 | ecosystem: Environmental > Terrestrial > Soil > Riparian zone | place: USA: East River... | reverse complement strand
CAGGCGGCCTGGAGCTCGGCGAACTGGGCGCAGAGCCTCGAGTCGTCGATGACGACGAGCGCAAGCTGGTACGAGTGAGCTAACGCGGGGTCGCAAACCCGCCGATAACTCCACAAAGGTGGAAACGAAGATCGAGAGCCAGCTTTCGCGCGCGGCGAAGGTGTATCTCACGGCAGTGGCGGCCGCAGCGGCCGCCGTTGCCGTTCCTCAGGTCATAACGCTCTCGTCCGGCACTGAGGACTGGATCACCTTCGTCCTCCTGGCCGCGGCCGCGGCCCTCGCGCAGCTCTTCGTCGTCCGGACGCCGCACGACCAGTCGTACCACACGTCGACGGCATTCGTGGTGGCGGCCGTGCTCCTGCTTCCACTCGAGCTCGTCGCACTCTTCGCCATCGTTCAGCACGTGCCGGAATGGCTGAAGGTTCGCTACCCCTGGTTCATCCAGTCCTTCAACATCTGCAACCAGACGCTGAACCTGATGGCGGCGTGGGCGGTCGCCCAGGCGATCGCCCACGGCTGGCCCGGCGACCCGACCCAGGGTCTCGCGGTGGCCGGGCTCGGCGCGTGCGTGGTCTACGTCGTCTCCAACCACGTCCTCCTCGGCGTCATGCTGAAGCTCGCGCGCGGTCATACCCTCAAGGAGACGGGGCTCTTCTCGTTCGAGAGCCTCTCGACCGATCTCGTGCTCGCCGCGCTGGGCGTCGTGATCGCGGCGCTCTGGGACACGAACTTCTGGATGATCCCGGCCGCGGTCGCGCCTCTCGTCCTCATCCACCGCTCGCTGTCGGTCCCGGCCCTCCAGGAAGAGGCCCGGGTCGACCCGAAGACCGGCCTTTACAACGCGCGCCACTTCGCCACCGAGCTGCGCGAGGAGCTCGTACGCGCGCAGCGCGTGGGGCGGCCGATGGCGGTCATCATGGCCGACCTCGACCTCCTGCGGGACATCAACAACTCGTACGGGCACCTGGCGGGCGACGCCGTCCTCAAGGGCATTGCGACGATCTTCATGGGCCAGCTGCGCCACTACGACGTGCCCGCGCGCTTCGGCGGGGAGGAGTTCGCCATCCTCCTGCCCGAGACGACCCCGGAGCAGGCGTTCGAGATCGCCGAGCGGATCCGACGTACCGTGGCCGAGACCCGCTTCGAGGTGGAGACCTCGAGCGATCCGATCCGTGCGACCGTCTCGCTCGGCGTCGCGGGCTTCCCCAAGGACGGAATGGACGCCAACGAGCTCATCCACCAGGCCGACTTGGCCGTCTACCGGGCGAAGCTTCAGGGCCGTAACCGCGTCCTGGGCGCGAGCTCCGAGCCGCTGCTCCTGCAGACCGACAGGGGCGCGCGCCTCGCCGCCGTGCCCGAGGACGACGCATACAACGCTCCCGCGCCGCGGTCGCTGGCAATGGAGCCGGAGGTCGAGCGCCGCGAGGCCCAGCCGCGTCCCCACACGCCGGCCGGCCCGCGCTTCCTGACGCTTTCGCCGCTCCTCGCCGGCACGGTGGCGCTTGTGAGCGCCACGGGTATCGCCGCCGGCGTGGTCGGGCTCGTCTTCGGCCGTTCCGACGATCTCATCGGCCTCTTCGCGATCGTCCTGGCGGTCGGTCTCGTCCAGGCGCTCTCGATCGAGCTCGAGGGCGGCACGATCTCGGTCAGCGCCGTCGGCGCCCTGGCCGGGGCGGCCCTGTTCGGCCCGCGCGCGGCGCTGCCGCTCGCCCTCACGATCGCAGCGGTCGAGTGGAGCTCGCGGCGCCCGCCCTTCTACCAGACCGCGTTCAACGTGGGTGCGCTCAGCCTTTCCTCGCTCGCGGCAGCCGGTGTCTTCTCCGTCGTCACGTTGGACACGACCACCGGCCGGCTGGAGATGGTCGCTGCCGGCCTTGCAGCGGGAGCGGTCTATTTCCTCATCAACACCGGCCTTCTGTCCGCCGCCATGGCGCTGGAGGGACATGACCGCTGGCTGCGGGTCTGGGGCGAGCGCTTCTCGTGGCTGATCAAGCACTACGTCGCCTTCGGCGCCTTCGGCGCCGCGATCGCGCTCGCGTACGAGGCGATCTGGCTCATGGGCATCCTCGTCTTCGTCCTCCCGCTCCTGCTCATGCGCAAGTCGATGGCCGACTACATCGGCCATACGCAGCGGAGCACGCAGAAGCTCCGCCAGGCCGCGCAGACGATCCGCACCCAGAACGTCTCGCTCGAGCAGGCGAACCGGCTGCTGAAAGAGCGCTCGACGGCGGCGATGGAGAGCCTCTCCGCGACGGTCGACGCGCGGGACGCGTATACCGCCGGCCATTCGCGGCGGGTCCAGCAGCTCGCTCTGGCGATCGGCCGGGAGCTCGGGCTTTCGCAGGCCGAGCTCGACCTGCTCGGCCACGCGGCGCTCTTCCACGACATCGGCAAGCTCGCCGTCCCCGACGCGATCCTGCTCAAGCCGGCCACCTTGACCGAGGACGAGTGGGGGCTCATGCAGCGCCACGCCGAGGAGGGCGCTCGGATCATCGATCGACTCGGCTTCCTGCAGGACGCGGTACCGGCGATTCGGCACCACCACGAGTGGTGGGACGGCAAAGGCTACCCGGACGGGCTCGGGGGTGAGGACATCCCCCTCGGCGCCCGCATCATCCACGTCGCGGACGCGCTCGACTCGATGCTCACGACGAGGATCTACCGAGCTGCCCGTCCCGCCGACGAGGCCCTCCAGGAGCTGCGGCGCGGGGCGGGCGGCCAGTTCTGCCCGCGCACCGTGGCGGCCCTCGAGCGCATTCTCCGCACGAACGAGCCCGAGGAAGAGCCGGACGACCGGCTCGCAGCGACCGCCTCCTAGCAATTTAGTGCGACGATAGAAGAGTGCCCGGCGCCCTTCGCTCGACCGCGCTCCAGCTCCGGACCGCGCGTCGCGTCCTGCGTCGCTCGAGTGGCCCCTTGCGCGCGCGCCTCGGCCCGCTGGACGAGCGGCTCGTCTTCATCGTCGGGAGCCCGCGCTCCGGTACGACGTTCCTCGGCCGGGCCGTCGGCTCGCTGCCCGGCTTCGTCGATCTCGGCGAGGTCGCTGCCCTCAAGGCCTCCGTCCCAGAGCTCGCCTCGCGGACCCCGGCCGTGGCTGCCCCGCGTCTCCGCCGGTTACTCGCTCTCGCCGGCCGCCTGGGCCTTGCCGGAGGCCTGCGGGCGGTCGAGCACACGCCCGAGAACGCCTTCGTCACCGAGGCGCTCGCCCTCGCCTTCCCGGACGCCCGTTTCGTGCATCCGGTGCGCGACGGGCGCGACGTCGTCGCCTCGCTCCTCGAGCGGGGCTGGCTGAGCGAGGGGCGGGGGGGAGGGGACGACGCCGGGCTTCCCTACGGCCCCGGCGTCCGCTTCTGGGTCGAGCCCGAGCGCTGTGAGGAGTTCGCCCGCGCGGGCGACGCCCGGCGAGCGGCGTGGGCCTGGCGCCGCTACCTCGAGGCTGCGCGGAGCGTTCCCGAGCGAACGCTGGAGCTTGGCTACGAGGAGCTCGCCGCGCAGCCCGATGCTGCTGCGGCGCGGCTCGCACCCTTCCTCGGCGTCGAAGAGGAAGCGCTCGCCGCGGCCCTATCGGAGGCTCGGGTCAGCGCGGTCGGGCGACACCGCCGCGATCTCTCGCCCGAGCAGCTGGCGGAGGCGGAAACCGAATGCGGGGAGCTCCTCCGTGAGCTCGGCTATTTGCAAACGGTCTAATCTGCTCTATCATTTTCCGAGAGTCCCATGCCGCGCAGCCCTCGCCTCGCGGCGCTCGAGCGGGTCGATTCCGACGAGCTCGCCACTTTCCAGGCCGGCCTGCGCCGCCGGTACACAGACGACGACATCCTCGCGGAGCTGCAGGAGAGCGCCGGGAGACTTGGGCGCTCGCCGACGATGCGTGAGTTCGCGGCCGACCCGTCCGCCCGTGTGCACCCTCAGACGGTCATCGAGCACTTCGGCACCTGGAACGGGGCCAAGCGCCGGGCAGGACTCGTTCCTCGTCGCTTTGCCACGCGCGAAGAGCTTCTCCAGCAGCTGCGGGCCTTGGGTGCCGAGCTCGGCCGCGTCCCGACGGCGGGCGACCTGGACGCGCGCCGCACCACGATGCCCTCGAAATCCCTCTACTGGCACACGTTCGGCTCCCTGCGGAACGCCCTCCGCGCGGCCGGTTTCGACGTCCCGGTGGGGGAGGAGCGGCTCGAGCGGGCCCTCGAGCAGGGAGTCGACCTCGCCCGTAGGCTCGGGCGGCTGCCGCGGTTCGCCGACTGGGAGACGGCCAGGCGGGTCGACCCGGCGATGCTGAGCGAGTGGCAGGTCTACCGGATGTTCGACGCGCGCCGCGGCGTCTGGGCGACGTTCCAGTACCTCGTACGAAATCGCTTGCTCGAGGCGGGCGACCAGGTCGCCACGGACGGGACGGTCGTCGCTAGCGGGCGGCGGCGGGCGCGGCGAGCGCGGCAAGCCGGGCGAGGCAGGACTGGCGCTCTTCCGGCGCCCGGACGGCCGGGAGGAGCTCCTCGGTGAAGCTTCGGTCCGGCTCGAAGGCTTGTCTCCGCGCGACGGCGCCGGCTTCGACCGTCAGCAGCGTGCCTTCGGACACCTCGCGCTTTCGCAGGCGCAGACCCGCGTAACGCTCGACGAGCTCGAGGGCCTCGCGCGTCGAGGCGAAGAAGAGCTCGTGGCGGCCCTCGCCCACCCACAGCGGGCGTCCGATGCCCCGCGCGAGGAAAACCCGCTCGGGAAGCCGCTCGTCCAGCCACGCCGTGGCCATGGAGCCGTAGAGCTCCTCGAGGACGGACGCGCGTGCCGGCGTCCTCTCCACGAGGGCGAAGATCGCTTCGGAGTCGACCGTCATGCCAGGCTCGGCCCGCGAGAAGCCGTGCCGGGCGAAGATCTCCTCGTCGTTGGCGATGATCCCGTTGTGAATGCCGACGACGGCGCCGTGCCGAATGGGATGGTTGTTGGCCGCCAGGCGAGGATGGCCCTTCGTGTAATCCCGGACATGGACGAGCACCTGGCCCGCTCCGGTGGGGATGCGCACGGCATCGAGCAGCTCGCTCGCGCCCGTCCGCTGCTTGTGGACGGTCAGGGAGAGACCGGTGCCGCGGTAGCCGTAGCCGACTGCATCGGAGCCGCGCTCCGAGATGGCCGCGAGGAGCGTTTGGGCGGCGAGCGTCTGCTCGACCCCGCTCTTCGGACTGAGGCTATATCCCGCGATTCCGCACAATGCGGTTTGGTTCGACCTCCCGCCTGAAACGACTCGGACAGCCGGGGCGCCTGTCGCCCCACTTGCTGTCCGTGCCGGACACTATAGCCATCGGATCAGGCGCTCAAGACGTCAATCCCTCGGATCGGGGGTGCGCCTCAAGCCCGCTCAGGCCAAGGCCGATAGAGCCGTCGTGCCACAGCGCAGCCTGCCTGACGTCCCGCTGCCCGGCCCCGAGCCCGAGGATGGGGCGGAGGTAGCGGACGAGCCGAAGCTCGAGCTCGTCGCCGAGCCCGCCGACGCCGCTGAAGCGGAGGAAGCCGAGGAGGAGGAAGAGGAGGACGAGGAGGCGGAGGTAGTCGAGAAACCGGCTGCGACGCAGGATCCCCTCAAGCTGTACGTCCGTCAGATCGGCGACGGGCCCCTTCTGACACCCGCCGAGGAACGCGAGCTGGCGAGGCGGAAGGACGAGGGCGACGAGGCCGCCAAACGCAAGCTCATCGAGTCGAACCTGCGCCTGGTGATGTCGATCACGCGCAACTACATGAACGCGGGCGTCCCGCTCCTCGACCTCATCCAGGAGGGGAACCTCGGCCTCATCCGAGCGGTGGAGAAGTTCGACTACCGGATGGGCTACAAGCTCTCGACGTACGCGACCTGGTGGATCCGCCAGGCCGTGACGCGTGCGATTGCCGATCAGGGGCGCACGATCCGCCTGCCCGTCCACGTCGTCGACCAGGTCCGCAAGGTGATGCGTGCCCGGCGTGTGCTCACGCAGAAGCTGAATCGCGACCCGACCGCGGAAGAGGTCGCCAAGGAGAGCGGCTTCGACGTCAAGCGGGTGAACGAGCTCCTCGACCTCGTCGAGGACCCGGTCAGCCTCGAGACGCCCGTCGGCGACGGCGATTCGATCTACAGCGACATGATCGAGGACGTCAACTCCGAGCAGCCGCACGAAGTCCTTGCCGAGCTTCTCCGCTCGGTCGAGCTCCAAGGTGCACTGAACTCGCTCTCGGAGCGCATGCGTCACGTGCTCGAGCTCCGCTTCGGGCTCACCGGGCAGGCCCCGAAGACGCTCGAAGAGGTCGGCAGCCACCTCGGGGTGACGCGTGAGCGCGTGCGGCAGCTCGAGTCGCGGGCGCTGCGCGAACTCCAGTCGGTCGCGCCCGAGCTGCGGCTCTACCTGCGCGCCGAGTAACCCGGCGGGGCGGGTACCGTGGACGTCGTGTTCGTGGACGTCCATTCGCATGTCGTTCCTTCCGGCGACGACGGGGCGAGGTCGGTGGAGCAGGGTCTCGAGCTCTGCCGCCAGGCGGCGCAGCACGGCACGAGCGTTCTCGTCGCGACCCCGCACATCTGGCCCGAGCTCACCCTCTTTCCGGAACGCGAGGAGGCGGTTCGCGCGGCACACGCCGAGATGGCGGAAAAAGCGCGACAGTTCGGTCTCGAGCTCCAGCTCGGATACGAGCTGACGCCCGCGCCGGCACGCTTGGACGAGGACCCCCGGCGCTACCGGCTGGGCCTCTTTCCCGCGGCGCTCCTCGAAGTTCCCTTTCACGGCTCTCTCAGCCTCTCTGAGCGCCTCGCAGAGCATGTCGAGGCCGCCGGCCTGACCCCGGTGATCGCGCACCCCGAACGCGCCGAGGCCGTCATCGACAATCCAGGGCTCGCGGCCGGGCTGCGCGAGCGAGGCTGGCTCCTGCAGGTCAACTCGACGAGCCTGCTCGGGTACCACGGGCCGGAGCAGGAGCTGACGGCCTGGCGTCTGCTCGATGACGACCTCGTCGACCTCGTTTCCTCGGACGGGCACCGGACGGCGCGGCCGCCGGTCCTCGACGAGTCCTACAAGGTCGTGCGGGCGAGAGTGGGGGAGCGCGCCGACGCGCTCTTCGCCGGAGGCCCGCTGGCGGATCTAGCGAGAAGCGACGGCGTCGATCTCGCGGAGCGACGCTAGCCGCGCGAGCGACTCGATCTCGATCTGCCGGACGCGCTCGCGGGTGATTCCGAGCCGCTTGCCGATGTGCTCGAGCGTGTGCGGCTCCTCGCCGCCCAGCCCGTAGCGGAGCTCCAGCACGCGCCGGTCCCGCTCGGGCAGCGAGTCGAGCGCGCGGTCGAGCGCCTCCTTCTGGAGCCGCCGCTCGGTCTGCTCGTCGGGGAGCGGCTCGTCGCCGGCGACGAGGTCGCCGAAGACAGCGTCCTCCTGCTCGCCGATCGGCTGGTCGAGGCTCGTCGAGGCGCGCGCCGCCGCCCGCACCTCGATCGCCTGCTGGAGCGGGAGCCCGGCCTCGTCGGCGATCTCCTCCAGGGTGGGCTCGCGGGCGAGCTGCGTCCAGAGGTGGCGCTCGGCGCGATGCATCTTCTGCATGCGCTCGACGACGTGTACCGGCACCCGGATCGTGCGCGCCTTGTCGGCGATCGCGCGCGCGACCGCCTGGCGGATCCACCAGGTTGCGTAGGTCGAGAACTTGAGCCCGCGCTGCCACTCGAACTTCTCGACCGCGCGGATGAGGCCGAACATGCCTTCCTGGATGAGGTCGAGGAAGGGGAGGCCCTGGTTGCGGTAGTTCTTCGCGATCGAGACGACGAGCCGGAGGTTGCACTCGATCATGCGGCGCTTGGCCTCCATGTCCCCGCCCTCGATTCGCTTGGAGAGCTCGACCTCGTCGGCGGCGGTCAGGAGCGGGTGCCGCCCGATCTCGCGCAGGAAGAGCTGGAGGGCATCGGTCGTCGTCTCCAGGCCCTCGGTGAGGCGGGTGGTCGGGGTCGTCGGCTCCTTCGCCGGCGGCTGCTCCTTCGCCTCCTGAACCTCGATGCCGCGCTCTTCGAGCTCCTTGTGCAGGAGATCGACGTCGGCAGGCTCAAGCTCGAGCGCCTCGATCGTCTCGGTCAGATCAGCCGCTTCGATGAAGCCGGCCGCTTCGGCCCGTTCGAATAGCTGCTGAATCTCTTCGATCTGTTGGACGCTCGCGCCTTCCTCAGCCATTAATTCTCGTGTCTGCCGCTCCCTGGACCGCACTGAGCAACGCCAGACCCCGGGGCGGTTGCCGGGACTACCCTACCAACCTCTCCGAGAATGTAAACCTTTGCTGCCGGGTTCACGGTCCGCGTCTCCGGGAGAAAACAGGGGGAGAGAAAGGAGGCGCGAATGTACGTCGGACTCGGCACCATTCTCCTGATCGTCCTGATCATCCTCCTGCTCGTCTGGGTCTTCTAGGCCAGGCAGGGGTCGTCGAAAGACGGAAACCGGCGCGCCTTCCGGCTGACGTAGCCCAACGCACGAGAACCGGCGTTATGTCAAGTCGAGGTTGAGACTTCCCTCCTCGGAGCCGGTTGCGGATTGTGGATAGAGCGAATACCGTGCCCGCACCCCAGATGCTGCTCGAGCCCGTTGATCCGAACGAACGTTTTCGCGCGCGACGACGACAGGCTCGGCGGCGCCAGACGATGCGGCGAGTTTCGGTGCTCGCAGTCGTCGCGCTCTTCGCCGCAGCCACGACACTGGGAGCCCGATTCGCGCTCGGCGAGAGCGACTCAGGCGCGAAAGGAGGCGCCGAATCGACAAAGGCCGGCGGCCAGGCCGCGCCTGCCGCTCAGAAGCCGCAGGCCCGCCCCTACCCCGCCGAGATTCGCGGTGTGCACGTGACGATGGCTCTGGCCTCGCTCGACGGCAAGCTCGACGAGTACCTCGCGCTCACCCGCGAGGGCCTGAACACGCTCGAGCTCGACGTCAAGGACGAGAACGGCGAGATCGGCTTCAGCGACCCCGTCGTGCCGCTGGCCAAGCGGATCGGTTCGGCACGGAACTACTACGACGCCTTCGAGGTCGTGGAGAAGGCGCGCGCCCGCGGCGTCTACCTGATCGGACGCGTCGTCGTCTTCGAGGACCCCTACCTCGCGCGGCGCAAGCCGGGCATGGCCATCCAGCGCCGCGGCGGCGGGGTCTGGCTGACCAGCGGCGGGCTCGGTTGGGCCAATCTGTACGACGAACGGGTCTGGAAGTACAACGTCGACGTCGCCGCGGCGGCTGCGAAGGCCGGTTTCGACGAGATCCAGTTCGACTACATCCGCTTTCCGTCCGACGGCGACCTCTCTTCCGCCGTCTACAAGGATCCGGCGAAGGAGCCCAAGGCCACGACGATCGTGCGCTTCCTCAAGTACGCCCGTGAGCGCCTGAAGCCGCTTGGAGTACGGATCTCTGCCGATGTCTTCGGTCTCTCGGCGACGCGCGACATGGGTATCGGCCAGCGCCCCCGCAAGCTCGCCCCCTACCTCGACGCCATCTACCCAATGGTCTACCCCTCTCACTACGGCTCCGGCGAGTTCAACCTGCCCGATCCGAACGGACAGCCGGCCCGAACGGTCGCCCTCTCGCTCGCGGATTTCGCGCTCGCGCTGCGCGGCCAGAAGACCCGCCTCGTCCCCTGGCTACAGGATTTTTCCCTCGGCCGCGAGTACACGCTCGACGACGTGCGCGGCCAGATCATGGCCGCCCGCGACGCGCAGTCCGAGGGTTATCTCCTCTGGAATCCGTCGGGCGTCTACACTCCCGGCTCGCTCGCCGGTAAGTAACCGAGCCGAGTTCCACAGCCTTGCCCACAACGCCTTCGACCGGGTGTGGAAAATGTGGAAAACTGAAATAGTCGCACAGTGCATAGATTAAATTGGCAGTTCTCTTGCATCCCCGGTAAAGACCCCCTAGTGTCCCCTTTGCGCCGAGCACGGGAGGCAAGTAGGTTGAAGCCTCGCCCGGCGACTGTAGGCGGAAGCCGAAAGTCGGCGGGCGGAGTGGACGAAAGCTTCACCGGCTCGGCGAATTTTTTTTGGTCCGGCCGACCGCGTCCTCACCGCCGCTAACCTTCGCCCGCGAAGTGCACCCGCTGCGACCACCGGCCTTCAGCCCCGGCTTCACCTCGTTCCTGTGGGGGCTCGGCCTAGGTCTCTTTATCTGGATCGGACTACTCGCCGTCGGCGTTTCCGGCGCGACGTCTTTCCTCGTCGCCATCGTCTCCGGCGTCCTGATCTTCTTCTACGTCAGGCTCTTCGGCGCCGATCCGCTGCGCCGCTGACGGCCTCAGCTAGACGAGGGTCAGGAACCCGGCCCGCGGGCGGCGGGCGACGAGAGCGCGGCAGAGGAGGCGGGCAAGCTCGCCGCCGAGCTCGGCATCGAGCTGGGCGCGGGCGTTGTGCCGGTCATGAAGCGTCGGCCGCTCGAGGGCGGCACAATCGTCAAGGAGACGGGCGGCGGTGCGAATCGATGCGGCATTGCGGGCGTGTGCGGCGTCCACGCGAAATGCATCGGACGGCAGGCCGGCGCGGACGATCCCTGACGCGAGTGTTTCGAGCACAAGCCGAAAGGGGGCGCCTCGTCGGCGCCCCCTGGCCGTGCGAGCCGCAGACGTTTCTACTTGACCGTCCGCGTCTCCTCGCGGACGACCTCTTCGTCACGCGGCGTGCGGTAGTCGCCGACGTCCTCGTCGGCCACGACCGTCTCCCGCTCGTGGGCGACCACGTGCTCGCGCCGCGGGCCGGCCGTGTCGAAGACGAATGAGAACACGAGACCGATCGCGAAGGCGATGACGCCCTGGAACAGGCTCATGTCTCGCACGAAACCCTCGATGCCGAGGTCGGACGCCCAGCCGGCGACGGTGTCCTGCGTGCCCTGGCCCGTCTCCCGGGTGGCGAGCAAGATGCCGCCGCCGAGGATGAGGGCCGGGAGGAAGCCGAGCAGGAAGACCCCGGGGCTCATCGTGGGAACGCCCCACTTCGTCCAGCCGCCCAGGAGCTGCGAGAACCCGAGGGCGAAGCCTCCGCCCGCGAGGATGCCCATCGCAGCCCAGAACTCTGCCGTGTCGCCGAGGTCGAACTGCGCCGCCAGCCAGATAAGGAAGCCGGCGACGAGGACTCCGAGGAGTGTGAACACGCCGCGCACGAGCGGTGGCCCGCCCCACGCCCTATCGGTCGTCCCCGTTCGGTCGTCCGCGACGTCGGTATCGACGTCGCGGCGCCTACGGAATCCGAACATGGTCAATTCACCTCGTTCCGTCGGTTACCTACGGGAAAATACCGCTTAAGGAACGCTCGTAACCCCGAAACGGTTATGCAGCGAGCTCGCGCCGACGGGCATCGAAGGAGCTTCCGTGGAGCTCCTCGCAGAAAGCGGCGAGGGCCGTTTCGTGGTCCTCGGCGAAGAGATGCTCGACGACGCCGACACGGCGGTCGTTGTAAAAGGGCACGTCCACATGCGCGCGAGAAACGAGATTGATCGTCGTCCGGGAGCAGGACGGGCAGCGAACGGCGACGCCGACGCTCTCGTCTGCCGGCGCCAGCACGCGAAAAGCTGACGGGAAGACCGGCCGGGGGCGCTCCTCCGGATAGCAGAAGAAGCTCCAGGGCCATTCGCCCGCCTGGATTCTCCGGGCCGCGAGGTCGAGAAGCTCGAACGCGGCCGACTCGAGCCGCGAGGTCATGAGGTTCAGGAAGGTCGCCTCCGCCCCGCCGAGCGGCGCCCAGTCGAGCTCGTCGTGCGTGACGAGGCCCTCGTGGTCCTCCCCGCACGCACACGCGAACGTCACCTTGAAGACCGCGGGGTGTAGCGAGCCGGGAAGCCGCTCGACACGCCGGAACTCGGACAGCGGCACCCGGACCTCCTCCCGCGTCGGGCAGAAGAACGTGTAGCACCCGGTGAGCCCGTCGTACATGTGGCGGGATTATGTATCGACGTCTCCGACGGCAAGCGACACCCTATTTGGTGGTGGCCCCGTCTGGGGTGGGTGGTGGGGACTTACCTTAGTACTGGATCAGGGAGAAGACGTCGTAGCCCTCGAGCTTTTCGCGCCCGCGCAGGAACTCGAGCTCGATCACGAACGCGAGCCCGACCACTTCTCCGCCCAGCTGCTCGACGAGGTCGACCTTCGCCCTCGCCGTCCCGCCCGTCGCGAGCAGGTCGTCGTGGATGAGCACGCGGGCCCCGCTCTTGATCGCGTCGGCGTGCAGCTCGAGCGCGTCGAAGCCGTACTCCAGCGCGTACTTCGCGCTGACGGTGCGCCAGGGAAGCTTCCCGGGCTTACGGGCGGCGACGAAGCCGCAGTGGAGCCGGTAGGCGAGCGCGGCGCCCAGGATGAACCCCCGCGCCTCGGCACCCAGGATGAGATCCGGCTTCCGGGGCTCCGCGAATTCGGCCAGCCGCTCGACCGTCTCGTGCAACGCCTCGGCGTCGGCGAGGAGCGGCATGATGTCCTTGAAGACGATCCCGCGCTTGGGGAAGTCCGGGATGTCTCGGATCTTCGACGCCAGGTCGACAGGCACGGGTGTGCAGACTAGTGCTAACGCTGGGCGATCGAGCGGAGCGTGCGCCAGAAGAGCAGGTGGGAAAGCTCCTCCGAGAGGGACGCGAGGGTCTCCAGGTCCTCGAGGCCCGCGTGACGGCGCTCGGGGTTGCGTGAGCGCAGGGAGGGCGCGACGAGCTGCTCGAGCAGGCCGGCTTCGCGGTCGACTGCGGTACGGAAGCTCCGCAGGTTCCGTGGCTCGACGCCGAAGCGCGCGAGCCGGAGGCAGGCGCCCACGACTCCGACGTCTCGCTCGGGATAGCGCCGGTCGGGGCCCTCCTGACGCGGCTCGAGGAGGCCGTACTCCTCCAACTCGCGGACGAAGCCCGGGTCGGCCCCGGAGCGCTCGCAGAGCCCGGCCAGGTCGAGCTCGTCCTCGGCGGCCCGGAGGGCGTCCTCGCCGCGGCGCCGCCGGTCGCGGTTTCGGCCCGGCGACTCGAGCTCTTGCCGGATCACGCGCAGCGGCAGGAACTCGTCCCGCTGCAGGCGTAGGATCGTCTCGAGGCGCTCGACGTCCTCGTCCGTGAAGAGCCGGTAGCCGCCTTGCGTCCGGCGCGGAGTCAAGAGGCCCTGATCCTCGAGGTAGCGGATCTTCGAGATGGAGACGTCCGGGAACTCCTCCTGCAGGTGCCGGCAGACCGCACCGATCGTGAGTCGCCCCTGGCGGGGTACTTCGGCTGTTGCCACGACTACTGGCCCTCCAAGAAGGTGAGCCGGTATTTCCCGATCTGCACCTCGTCTCCGTCCTCGAGCTTGGCGCTCTCGACGCGGCGGCGGTTCACGTACGTCCCGTTCAGGCTCTCCTGGTCGTCGACGTAGTAGCCGTCGTTCCGCTTGAGCACGAGGGCGTGCCGGCGCGACACCGTCACGTCGTCGAGGAAGACCGCTGCGTCGGGCGAGCGGCCGACCTCGACGCGGTCGCTCTCGACGGCGAAGGTCTCCCCCGCCCTGCCGCCGCCCGACCGGACGACGAGGGCCGGGCCCTCGATCCGAAGCTCGTTGAGCGAGAGCGCAGAATCGTCCTCGGTGGCCTCTTCCGGCGTGAACGTCATAGTCGTGTGCGCGCCCGGCTCATCCCGCATGAGGAGCGCCCCGCACTTGGAGCAGTAATTCGCGGCCTCCGGATTCTGGAAACCGCACTCGGGACAATGGACGTAGGTCACGCCGGCTGCTTGTCGGACTCGTCCTCGAGGTCGGGCGGCGGGGACTTCGAGGCGAGGATGTCGGTCAGCTTTTCGACGTCGATCTCCGCGAGCGGTCCCTCTCCCTCCTCCCCCACCTGCTTGTGCAGCCGGGCGACGAGCTCGGCGCGCAGGATGTCGATCTTCCCGTGCAGGATGCGCCGCTGGTAGGAAACCTCCCGCTCCTCTTCCATGAGCTTGCGGATGATGTCGCGGAGCTCCTGGTCGGAGAGGGTGGCCAGGTCGGGTAGGGCTTCCATGAGCCTGCGAAGTATGGCAGGACCACCCACCATCCTTCAACCTGCACTTGAGGGTTCAGAGCTCGTTCCAAAATGAGAGCTGCGCCCAATCCTGAAACGAACTCTTAGCCTTGTCCTTCCTCGGCTTCGCCGCCGGCGACGGCGCCCTCGACGAGGGCGAGGAACTCCTCCTCCAGGCTGGCCGCATCCTCGGGAGTCTTGCCCTCGGCGTACACGTGGACGAGCGGCTCGTCGGGATCGGGCAGAACCTGCGCCCAGCCGCGGCGTTCGAACACCTTCACGCCGTCGAGGGTGTCCACCTTCATGCCTTTCACCCGCTCGGTGACGATTCGCATGACGGCACCCTTCCGCGCCCACGGGCAACGGACCTGCCGGTGGACGACGGTCGACTGCGGCAGTTCGGCCACGAGCTCGGAGAGCGGGCGCTCTACCGGCGCCAGGAGCTCGAGGAGCTTGCACAGGCTGGCGACGCCGTCGTAGGCGGGCACGAACTCCGGGAAGACGAAGCCGCCGCCGACCGAGCCGGCGAAGATGACCCCGTCGCCTGCCGCGGCCCGAGTCAGCGAAGCGATCGAGGCGGGAGTCCGGACGACTTCGAGGCCCGTGCCCTTCACGAGCGACTCGACCAGGCTCGTGACGGTGATCGGGAAGGCGAGCTTGCCGCGCTTGTTGTCGGAGGCGATCAGGCTGAGGAAGAGCAGGAGCTCCTGCTCGACTGCGACCTCATGAGCCTGCTCGTCCACGAGGTACAGGCGCTCGCCCGAGGCGTCCAGCGCGACTCCGAAGTCCGCGCCGACGGCCTGGACGAGCCGCTTCGTCTGTCCGAGGGTCTCGGCGACCGTCGCCAGGGGGGCGCCGCCGTCACCCGCGTACGGGTGCGCCGCGATCGCCTCGACCCCGAGTTGTCCGAGCACGAGCGGGAGGACGAGCGAGGCGGCGGAATGCGCATAGTCGACGACGATGCGAAACCCGCGCGCCCGGATCGCCTCGATGTCGAGCGTTTCGAGGAGATCGTGGACGTAGCTCTCGCCCGCGCGGGCCGGAAAGTCGATGCGGCCGACCTCGTTCCAGGCGGCACGGCGGAACTCCTGGCGCGTGTAGTGCTTCTCGATCTCCTTGAGGAACTCGGCGCTCGCCTGCACGCCGGGGGGCTCGAAGATCTGGATCTCCACGATCTCGGGATCGGACTGGCTCGGGCGCACGTGCACGCCGGCCCGGTAGCCCTCCGTCTTCAAGAGGTGCCGGTTGACCGCCGCAGGCATCACCTGGAGGTCGGCGACGTTGACGCCGGTCGAGATGACCCCCGAGAGGACCGCGCGCTTGAGCAGTCGAGAAGAAGGCGACGCAGCGCGGCTCGTCACGACGCGGTCTCCCCGCTTCAGGGCGGTACCGAGGGCGATGCCGATGCGGAGGGCGGTCTCGGGGGTCAGGTCGACGTTGATGAGACCCGAGACGGCGTCGCGGCCGAAGACGCGGGCGGGGACGCGTGACTCCCAGATGAGGTGGCGGTCGACGACCGCGCCGGATTCGACCTCCTTGTACGGATAGATGCGCACCCCGGGCATGACGACGCTCTGTTCCCCGATCGTGCAGTTGTCCCCGACCGCGACTCCTTCGTGGAGGCGCGCATGCTCACGGATGTCGCACGAGCGGCCGACGATCGAGCCCTCGACAAGCGCGCTCCGCCCCAGGTAGGTCGACGCGTCGATGATCGACCGCGTCGTCCGCGCATGCTCGCGGAGCGTCACGTTCGTCGAGAGGACCGAGTAAGGCCCGACCGAGGCCTGGGGCGCGACCCGGCAGTAGTTGCCGATGAACGCCGGGGCCTCGACAGCCTCGAGGTCGTCGATCTCCACCCCCTCGCCGATCCAGACGTTGCCGCGCAGGCGGATCCCCGGGATGTTCAGCCGGACACGTTCCTCGAGGGCATCGAAGTTCGCCTGCCGGTACTGGTCGAGGTTCCCGATGTCCTGCCAGTAGCCGTCCGCGACGTAGCCGTACAGCGGCTTCCCCATCTCGAGCAGGAGCGGGAAGAGCTCCTTGGAGAAGTCGTAGGGGTGATCGGTGGGCACGTGCCGGAGCACCTCGGGCTCGATCACGTAGATGCCGGTGTTGATCGTGTCTGTGAAGACCTGCCCCCAAGAGGGCTTCTCGAGGAAGCGCTCGATGCGGCCCTCGGCGTCGGTGACGACGATCCCGAACTCGAGCGGGTTCTCGACGCTCTTGAGCGCGATCGTGACGAGACCTTCCTTCTCGCGGTGGAAGCGGATCAGCGAGCTCAGGTCGATGTCGCAGAGGGCGTCGCCGGAGATGACGAGGAAGGTCTCGTCGAGGGCGTCCTCGGCGAGCTTGACCGACCCGGCCGTACCCGCAGGCGACTCCTCAACGGAGTAGCGGATCGTGACGCCGTGCGCCTCCCCGGCCCCGAAATAGGTTCGGATCGCCTGCGGCATGAAGGCGAGCGTCACGACGATGTCGTCCAGCCCGTGCTCCCGCAGGAGGTCGATGATGTGCTCCATGCAAGGCTTGCCGACGATCGGCACCATCGGCTTCGGCTGGTTGGAGGTGAGCGGACGGAGCCGCGTGCCCTCGCCGCCCGCCATCACAACCGCCTTCACCTTCGAACCGCCTTCCAGACGGCGGCCGCGTAGACGCCGCCCGCCGCGAGGGCCAGGCCCACGCTCGCCCAGAAGAGCCAGAGCGGCCAGTCGGTGCCGTCCCGAGTGGCGAGCACGAAGGCCAGTGAGGCGTAGAGGCCCCACGTCGCCGCCTTCCCGAGGAAGTTGACGGAGAATTCGTAGCCGCGCCGTGTGGCCGCCGGCGTGGCGAGGACGAGCAGCCCGTCGCGCACGAGGATGACCGCGAGGGCCATCCACGGCAGGCGGCCCTCCAGCCAGAGCATGACCACGGCCGCGTCGATCATCAGCCGGTCGGCGAGGGGATCGAAGTACCTGCCGAACTCCGACTCCACCTGCCAGCGTCGTGCGAGCCAGCCGTCCACCTGGTCCGTGATACCCGCCGCGGCAAAGACAAGAGCCGCCGGCCAGCTGTGACCCTCGTCGGAGCCGAGCACGAGCACGACGAAGATCGGGATGAGCGCCAGGCGAACGACCGTGAGCGCGTTCGGCAGCTGCGCCAGGGGCGCCGGAACGGCTCTCGCGGCCATTTAGCGGCCCACCACAGGTTGAATGGTAGCCTCGCGCCGGTGCAAGGCCGGATGCGGTTTCCTGGCTTCGTCAACGCGCATTCCCACGCGTTCCAGCGTGCGCTCCGAGGGCGCGTGGCCGGCGCCGACTTCTGGGGCTGGCGAGATGCCATGTTGGGACATGCCCGGGGTCTGACCCCGGGCATGGTCAGAAGGGACTACGCAGCCGTGTACGGGGAGATGCGGGCGGCGGGCTACACGGCCGTCGGCGAGTTCCACTACATCGGCCTTCGGGAAGCCGAAGCCGCCGTCGAGGCGGCCGCGGAGGCGGGCATCCAGATCGTCATCCTGCTTTCCGCCTATGCACGCGGCGGACTCGACCGCTTTCGCCAGCCTTCGGTGTCCGCATATCTCAAGCACGTCGAGGATCTGCGAGGCCGGGGCGTCGCAGTGGGCGTCGCCCCCCACTCCGTCCGCGCCTGCCCACGGGACTGGCTGGAGGAAATAGCCAGCTATGCGGCCGCGGAAGGCGTCGTCCTGCACGTCCATGCGGACGAGCAGCCGCGCGAGATCGAGGAGTGCCTCGCCGAGCACGGCCTGCGCCCCATCGAGCTCCTCGCCGAGACCGGCTGCCTCGGACCGCGGACGACTGTGGTCCATGCGACGCACGCTGACGAGCACGAGCTCGATCTCCTCGCCGAGGCCGGCGCACTCGTCTGCCTGTGTCCCACGACCGAGGCGAACCTCGGAGACGGATTCCCGCCGCTGCCGGGGATGATCGAGCGCAGGATCGCGCTCTGCATCGGCTCAGACTCGAATGTGCGCATCGACCCCCTCGAGGAGCTGCGTGAGATCGAAGGCAGCGCGAGGCGGCTGGCGCTCCGCCGAAACGTGATCCCGCCCGAGCTCCTCCTCGAGCTCGGCTCGGCCGGAGGTGCGGCTTCCCTCGGGCTCGAGCACTGGGACGAGGTCGAGGTCGACCTCGAGCACCGGTCCCTGGCCGGCATCCCGGAAGACGAGGTCCCGGCGGCGCTCGTCTTCGGCTGCGGCGCCGACGTGTTCGCGGCATAGGAAAGCACCGCCGCGCCGCGAAAACACGCTTTCCATGCCTCTCAGGGCGTACCTCGCTCTGGGCTTCAGCTTGCTTGCCCTCTGCCAGGCGTTGCCTGCAGCCGCCGCCGGCGACGCGAATGTCGCCGCCCTCCAAGTCGCCCTGCGGGCGCGAGGGCTCTACGACGGCGCCGTCGACGGCCTCGCTGGGCCCCGGACCGGAGCCGCCGTGCGCTCCTTCCAGCGCCGTGCAGGCATCGCCGTGGACGGGGTCGCCGGCCCGCAGACGCGGTCGGCCCTCGGGCGGCGCTGGCGGCGGTCGCTCGGGAGCCGCGTCCTCCACCAGGGAAAGGCGGGTTGGGACGTCGCCGGGCTCCAGTTCCTGCTCGCGTCCCACGGGTTCCCGTCGGGGCCGTTCGACGGCGGCTTCGGTCCCCGCACCGAGGCGGCTGTAACGCGCTTCCAGAGCTGGGCGCGGCTGAGTGCGGACGGCGTCGCCGGCCCGGCGACGATTGCGGCGCTCGTGTCGGCTCGCGTCGGCTCGCCGATTCGGCTCGCCTGGCCGATCCGCGCGCCGCTCGGCGATCGGTTTGGTCCGCGAGGGAACCGCTTCCATACCGGCCTCGACTTCCCCGCTCCCTACAGTGCTGCGGTCACCGCAGCCGGCTCTGGACGGGTGGTCAAGGCAGGCTGGGACGGCGGGGGCTGGGGCTACCTCGTCGTCATCCGGCACGGATACGGCGTTCGGACGATGTACGCCCATCTGTCGGCCGTTGCCGTCCGGCGCGGCCAGCACATCGCTACGGGCGCGCTCGTGGGCCGTGTCGGATCGTCGGGAACATCCACCGGCCCCCACCTCCATTTCGAGGTGCGGCTGCGCAGTGCCGCCGTGGATCCCTTAACCGCCCTGGGCTAGCTCCTTCGAGCGGCGCATGGCCGCCTGGATCGCGTTGAGGAAGGCAGCCCGGACCCCTGCCTGCTCGAGCTCGCGGATGGCAGCAATCGTGGTTCCTCCCGGCGAAGTGACCATCTCCCTTAGTTCCACCGGGTGCATCTTCTCGTCGCGGAGCAGCTTTGCCGTCCCGAGCATGGTCTGCACCACGAGGTCGGTGGAGATCTCCCGCGAGAGCCCGAGGAGGATGCCCGCCTCGATCATCGACTCGGCGAGGAGAGCGAAGTACGCCGGGCCGGAGCCGGAGACGGCCGTGACGGCGTCCATGTACTCCTCAGCGACCCGCACGGAGCGCCCGACCGAGCCAAGCACCTCCTCGGCGCGGGCGAGGTGCTCCTCCTTCGCGTGCGCGCCCGCGGCGATGCCTGCCATGCCCTCGTGGACGGTCACCGGCGTGTTCGGCATCGCGCGCACGACCGGAACGCCGTCTGCGAGATGCCGCTCGATGAGCGCGGTCGGGATCGCTGCGGCGATCGAGAGCACCGTCTGGCCAGGCGAAACCGAGCCGGCGATGTCGCCGAGCAGCGTTTCGATGTCCTGCGGCTTGACGGCGATGACCACCAGCGCAGCGCCCTTGACCGCGTCTGCGTTCGAGAGCGTGGTCTCGATCCCGTGCCGCTCGCGGAGCTCGTCCAGATGCTCCTGGCGCCGCACCGTCGCGACGATCTCCCCGGGCT
>Ga0184623_10000349_pt1 | contig 19799 bp, 17 predicted proteins | sample PLM1_100_b1_FD_133138 | JGI IMG/M metagenome (GOLD analysis project Ga0184623, IMG submission 133138) | Groundwater sediment microbial communities from an aquifer in East River, Colorado, USA - PLM1_100_b1 | ecosystem: Environmental > Terrestrial > Soil > Riparian zone | place: USA: East River... | reverse complement strand
GCGTAATTAAAAAATACTTTCTACAATTAAAAAAACTTATTTTTTAAAAATTTTTTTTAATTCCTTTTGATGCCTTACAAATAGCCATATTTTGTTAACTGGAAATCCGATATTTGTTCCATTAATCGCCCTACAAACAATTGGATTTATTTACGTAGCATATCTTAGCATAATCCAATCGAAAAACAATAAAAATAAAACTAGTCTCTATTCGAGACCATCAACTAAATATAATCTACAAAAAATGTAAGATTCAATGATCTAAAAACTTTATACGATTTATGAGTAACGTATTGACAAACACTGTCAGATGGCATATCAGGCTAGATGACCCCTGCCTCTCTCAATTTATTTGGTAGATAGGTGTCAGCTAAATACTTGAATCCATATTTGAAAAATGCGTCCAATTCGCATTTTTCTTTTTGTTCTAGAAATAAATTCAATTCTCTCTTCCATCGTTTATCCTGAAGCCATGGTTTTTTCTTCATATCGTTTGCCCTGTTTATATCTTCTGGAGTGGCAGCAAGTCTGGCAACCTTTGGTATATTATATTCATAAATATCGGAAAACATCATTCCCAACACCTTTGAGTTTGGCGTTACCAATCTGTCACTATCATAACTTAATGATTCGCTTCCAATTTTGTAACGTAATGCAATTCCCAAACCCCATGGATCTGCATCAGCAAAAATAACCACCGGTTTTTTCCATTTTTCATTTAACATTTTAACCATAATTCTTGTAGCGCGATCAGGCTCACCTGAACCTGTGAGCAATATTGCATTATATTTTTGTATAAAACCAGATTTTCTGATATTATTGAGTACCGTATCTTTCTCGACGACCATGACAAAATCTGCCTTTACTTTCACAATTTCAAGATCGCGAATATTTGTAGGTATTAGTTGGGACGTTGCCCTGCTCCCAAGATTACAATCAATCAAATCACCACCCACACTAAGGGTAATGGGTCCTGAAATCATTCCTTTAGGTTTGGAGGTAACAGAAAATTCCTCCCGTGGAACATTTGTCAAGAGCTCAATTGCTTTTATTGCATCATCTGAATCATCCTGACCGTTCCAGAATTTTTGTTGATTTTTTTCATCGCCAACGGTGCTTAAAGTAGCATAATACATACCTCTTATAGTACTTTCCATTTCTTCGTCTAACAATTTTCTTATTGCATTTGCCATGACTAAGTATTGTGCAAAAGTTGGTATCTTTTTTGAGCTATTAGGACCAATTTGAACTGTCTTGTTACCTATCGTAAGCATTCGCTTATCATCGGACCAAACCGTATTATCATACCCAACTTTTGGAATTTCAAGACTTGGCATAATACCTTCAACAAGAATATCGTCTCCAACATTTTTCATTATATTCCTGATTTTGTTAATTATTTCATTATGTCGTCTATCTTTTGGGGCCATGTTCAGTTACAATTTTAGGTTTTAGTCATTTTGCGGGACATATTAATTTTAGCTAGCTTAATTTTGTTACCATTTTTTAATACATTAGTTCGGGTATCAAATTTGTTTAGTTTATTCTCATTTCCATTACCTTTGATAACTATCTTCTTTTTATTGTTTACATGATTTCTTTTTTGACTCGAATCTGCAAGGATTTGTTTAGTAATGTTCGTTAATTCCCCGCCAACATATCTTTCTGCCATGTTTTGAAATGCCTTGGACAATTTTTTTGAATCAATTTTTATTGATTCTGATATTGCATTAACTATGAATGGAATATAGTGTTTGTAGAGCCTTAGTTTATTTTCGTCCTCCTTTATCTTTAATTCTCTTCTAATGTGGGCACTTACTTTTCTATAAAGATCAGATAAGCATGATTTCATATATTTTTTAAGATCGCCTTCTGAAGCAATGCTCTCCTTACCTGCCGTCTTATACGGTATCTTGGTTGAACATATATGAAAGAAAATGTGGATTGGAAGATATTCTACGGTCCTGTCAGATTTTGTTTCTACATTAGAAAATTGTTCCTTAACCTCCTTTTTTGAAATTCCCATTTTATTTATTCCTACTTCAGAAATTACTTCTCGTGCAACATCAGAACCTTCATCATATAGAAGAGGAATTTTGTTAGCAAATCTAAACAGTTTGAATGAGGGAATATCTCCACCATATGCAATTCCACATTCTACTATTGTCGGTCTATTATTCACAACGCAAATTCTTGAAGAATAGGCCGTTAGTGAAGGTTTTAATATCTTTGCAGATAAATGAGTTTGACTCCCAGAGTTAGTCGTTTCCTTATTCAAAATGATTGAATACTCAGAAGTCATACCAACAGTAAGGATCTTTTCCCCTATCGGGCTCAAATGGTCCGTATTTGGAGATTGAAATTTCGTATGTTTACAAACATTTACGACTTTAATCAATTCGTGTTCATCATATTTGTCTGCCTGCTTTAGGGGCAATCCTGCTTTCATAATAATTTCTTTTGCCCTATCACTAGACATTTTTTGAAATGAATTGCAAAGTATTCCTTGCAGAGTGGTCTTCTGATTCATAAAATTTAAAATAGCTTTCTTTAAAGTTTTAAGGTCCATGTCCGAAGGATGTGGTAATACTTCCCTTGAAGGATTTGGCATGATCTCTGTTCTTTTTTTAAACGTTACCTTTCCTTCATCTGTTTCAAATATAATGACCGCATATGGATTTACTATGCTTGTTTGACTAATATAATCATAAATTTTATTTTTTGTTAAGGGCGATAATTTTGCACGCAAAACCGCCTCAACCTTAAAACCAGACTCGCCTTCTATTTGTGATTCTTCATTCTTAACATTCTTTTTAAAGAGAGTGATTGGTTTATTTGTTCCTATATCTGTTCTGAGATCAAAATAGTATTCTGATTCTTCGTCTGATTTAGACCATACTCTCAGAGGATGATCTGTATCCTTAGTTGAAAATGCTGCTATCATCTTCAAACCAACTCCAAAAAGACCTCTTTGTTGCTTTTCAACATATTTTCCAGAAGTTAAGAATGAACATACAGCGACAGGAACTTTCTCTGCAGGTATTCCTATGCCATTATCCTTACAGGATATGGTCCATAGGTCATTAAGGGGATCAAGGAGCTTTAATTTTAAATGAATAGTTGGTAATATGTGATTTATTTCGCAGGAATCCAATGAATTTTCTATCAACTCTCTTACTGACATGTAGAGAATACGTTCGCCAGTAAAACCTGCGAGAGCAGAATTATCGACAAAAAATTCTGATTCTGCTTTTTTGTTATAATAGATTTTTGATTTTTGCTTTTGAGGTATTTGCAAAAGAGTTTTTACCTGTTTTGTTCCCTTCTCTAAGACTTCGGTTGTAACTTTTGATGTCAATTGACCAAGTTTGTACGTTACTAAATTTAACTTTTTATCAAAAATACTCAGATCATTATGATATTGAATAAAACGGGCTTATATTGTGGAGCCATATGGTGTTGCCTCGCTTTTTAGTTTGATTATTCTATGAGAGTTGAATTGCACCAGAAGCCTCTTTTTACCTTTAAGAACCACTATATAATCAGAACCCGTGCCAACAATTTCACCGCCAAAAAGGTCTTTAATACTCATCTGACATTATATTTGTTTATCACATATTAATATTGAGACACAACTCAATTCCTGCATTCCAAACTGTATTATCTCAGGTAAAAATAATAATTCCCAACTACATCTTTACCTAGTTTATGGATATTCAAAGTAGAATTGACCTTATTTTAAGAGAGCCTACAGAAGAGGTTGTTGAGATCGAAGAATTAAGGGAAATTTTCGAAACTAATTCAAAACCTCGTCATTACATAGGATTAGAAATTTCTGGTAAACTTCATTTGGGAAGCCTCATTTTGACTGGTTATAAGATAAATGATTTCATTAAGGCGGGGGTAGATTGTAATGTATTTCTTGCTGATTGGCATACGTACATTAATAATAAGTTAAATAATAACTGGGAAAAAATAATTGAGGTTTCCAAATACTATGGTGAGGCGTTCAAATTCTTTTGTCCGGGCATAAAAATCGTTTTAGGATCAACACTCTATGATAATTATGATGATTACTGGAAAAATTTTATGATCTTTAGTAAACATATGACATTGTCACGAACATTGAGAGCTCTAACTATTATGGGCAGAACAGAAAAGGAAAAACTTGATTTTTCACAATTAATGTATCCTTCAATGCAATCTGCGGATATTAAGGCATTAGATTTGGATATTGTCCATGCAGGAATGGATCAAAGAAAAATTCACATGCTCGTAAGAGAAATTTTCCCCAAATTGGGATGGAAAGTACCAGTATCTGTTCATCAGCATTTATTACCTGGCCTAAATGAACCGACGAAATTTGCCCTGGAAGGAGGAACCGAAGAGGATTATAGGATATCAAGTAAAATGAGCAAAACTAACCCATTAAGTGGTATCTCAATTCACGATGATGATAGTACAATTAAAAATAAGATATCAAGAGCTTACTGTCCAATTGGTGTATCAGAAAATAATCCCATTTTAGAGATCATTAAATATGTGATTTTCCATAAATTTCCTCAATTTCAGATAGAAAGACCTAGTAAATACGGCGGAAATATAGTATATGATGATTATAAGAACCTCGAATACGACTACAATCAGAAAAAGATTCATCCCAAAGATTTGAAAGATTCCGTTTCCATATATTTGAATAAAGTAATCGAACCGATTCGTAATCATTTTAGGGATCTGACAATATTAGATGAACTTTAAGATCATATTATGAGCTACAAAGGAATAAATTAATATTAATTGCCATATTCATGATATTTTGAATAACACTTGCGATATACTTATCAAAAATGGGAATGCTATTATTCCCTTTAATGGTATTGTTAAAACCAATATTCTTATTGAAAATGGAAAAGTAAAAGCATTAAGAAAAACAATCGGAAATGTAAGTACTGATAGTGTAATTAATGCAGAGAATAAATACATTCTACCAGGTATTATTGACCCTCACGTCCATTATGGAGTTTATACTCCATTAGATAGTGCTGCAATAACTGAATCCACTTCCGCCGTGACGGGTGGAGTGACGACTATTATGCGAATGATAAGACTAGAGGGTAGCTATAGAAAAATTGTGAACCATCTTAATGTAAGCAAGGATACTCACATAACCGATTATGCAGTACATGCTTCAATTCTAGATCCTAGTCAACTTAAGGATATGAGTTTCCTAAAAAGTATAGGAATTAATTCTTTTAAAATATATATGAATTTAGGATCTGATCTAAAAAAAATTCTGGCTGATTTGGATCCAGGCAATAACTCGCTTAAAGAAATTGAAGTAGATATGACCGATAGGTTACTAACTGAAATTATAAAGAATGGTTCAGCCTTAAATTCTATAATATTAGTCCACGCAGAGGACCATGCAGAATGTTCCAGGAATATAAAAGAAATGCGCAAGATGAATGAACACGTAGACTCAGATCTCCTCAAGTTATGGTCGTCATTAAGACCAGAATCATCAGAAATCAGTTCAATAAAAAAAATAGTGAATGTTGCTTTGAATTATGAACCAAATCTGTACTTTGTTCATATTGGCTCATCAGAAGCTCTATATGAAATTTACAGAAATAAAAAATTATATAAAAACCTAAAAATTTGGATTGAAACGTGTCCTCATTATTTGACACATAGTACTGATTATGATAATATTAAGGGCAAGGTAGTCCCACCTTTAAGATCAAAAGGAAATCTTGTAAAGTTATGGGATGCTATAAAATCTGGTATTATCGATACTATAGGAACAGATCACGTTGCCAACGATTTGGAAAGAAAAAAGGCTAAAGGAAATTTTTGGAATGCACCTTCAGGATTTTCAGGACTAGCTACAATGCTTCCAGTAATGCTAAGTGAAGGAGTAAATAAGAAAAGAGTTGATCTTATTAGAATATCTGAAATTTGCAGCGCGAATGCTTCAAGAATATTTGGACTTTTTCCAAGAAAAGGTACCATTACGGAAGGGTCAGATGCCGATCTAACAATCGTCGATTTGGAAAAAGAACAAACGGTAAGTCCTGATATATTAAATTCTCATTCTGACTATACTATATATGATGGTTGGAAGCTAAGAGGGTGGCCTATAATGACTATTGTGAGGGGCAAGGTTGTAATGGAGGATGGAAAAGCAGATCAATCATATATTGGTCATGGTAACTTTATTGAAACCGCAAAAAATTCTCAAAAATTAGATAGATGACCTTATGCAATTGTAGAACTACAAATCGTTTAAATTACTATTGTCATCAATATTCACAGTTTTTGAAGAATATTTTAGAAGTGCAAGATGTCAAAAAATATTTCCCAATAAAAACAAATATTTTTTCCTTTATGAATTTAGGTAAAAAAAATTATAAAAAAGCATTAGACGGTGTAAGTCTACTCATGCCAGAGGGACGAGTTTCCGTTTTGGTAGGTGAATCAGGTTCCGGTAAGACTACATTGGCTAGAATAATCTTGCGCGCAATAGATCCAGATTCAGGTTCAATTATTTTCAATGGCAGTAATATTACCAAAAAGACAGGTCAAGAACTCAGGGATTTTCGCAAACAGGCACAAATGATTCACCAAGATCCATATAGTTCACTTAATCCACTAATGAAAGTGTTTGATATCATAAAAGAACCAATTGATATTTTTTATAAAGACTACTCAAAAGAAGAACGTATTGAAAAGATCCTGACTGTTTTAGAAGACGTAAACCTTAAGCCATCCTCAGAATTCGCTGAAAAGTATCCCCATATGTTATCTGGTGGCGAAAGACAGAGAGTCGCCATTGCCAGATCCCTAGTTATCGAACCTAAGTTAATTATTGCGGATGAACCTGTGTCTATGCTTGATGTTTCAATTAGAGCACAGATACTGCAGATAGTAAAGCAATTAAGTATTAATCGTAAAATAACCATCTTCTACATTACACATGATCTGACAACATCAAGATACATTGGAGATGAGATCTCCGTGATGTATGCTGGCAAGATAGTTGAAAGTGGATCAATAGATAAAGTGTTATCGAATCCACTTCATCCATATACCCAAGCTCTTTTAGATGCCGTTTCTGAACCTAAATTTGACAATATTGACAAAGAAAAAATAATTAGAATAAAAAATTTTGATTCAGCGGCTACTGAACGCGGTTGTAATTTTTTCAATAGATGTCCGTATAGTATGGACATATGTAAGAAAGAACCAGAGTTGGAAAGGAAAGAAAAAAATCATAATGTATCGTGCTTTCTCCATGATACAATATGAAGTTAGAGATAATAAATTAAATGTTAATTGTTTCTTGCAAAATTTAAAATGTTTATCTAGATCTGGTGTTAAAGCACTTGGGCCAGACTAAACCAATGCACAAAAAATAAAAACGAAATGGTATTATTTTCTATGGACATCCTTCCATCTTTTGTATAAAGTAGCCATCTTGTTGTATGCTGTTTTCAGCTACTTTAGGTGCTTCTTGCACGTGACAAAATTGACATTCCTCTTGCGTCATTTTTTGTCCTTCTTCACCGGCATTTTTCAGGTATTCCTTCCCATATTCTATTGCTTTTTCATGTGTAGTTGAAGCGTCCACTATAACGTCAAAATGCATAATCTTTCCATCTTTTTTTGTTACATATGTATCGTATACTGCACATTCCATGGCAATATGATAATAACAATCTCTATTTATTCTATTCAATATCTGCAAAAGAGGAGATTACTGTCAATACACGCCCATGATTATTATAGTCTAGAGATACTATAATGATTGTGCACTTAACTAGAGAGGAAGAGGATGCGCTAGATGAGAAGCATGGTCAATCTATTTCAATAGCATATAAGATATTATTGTCAATAGGTAAAGCAACCAATGCAGAAAGACTAATTCCTGTAGACTGGGTCCACCTTTCTGGTGTAAATTACAATACAATAGGGGAAGCAGGAGTCAACTTTCTTACAAAATATAGTCAAGAAGCACGTTTTGTAGTTCCCACTACTATAAATCCAATGGGATATGACAGTCACAAACAAACGAAACTATCTAATAATTTCAAAAGACAGCAGGGCGAAATAGTCAAAGCTTATGAGAAAATGGGATCAATTCCTTCTTTTTCATGTATCCCATATGAACTATTTCAATTACCAGATAGGGGACACAATGTTAGTTTTGCAGAAAGTAACGCAGCAGTAATGGCGAATTCTGTGTTTGGTTTACATACCAACAAAGAAAGTTCCCTTAGTGCCTTAGCAAGCGCGGTAACTGGGAAGGCGCCTTATTCAGATCTTAGAATTAATAGTTTAAGAGATCCAAAAATCAAAATTAACGTAGAAACCGAGCTCAATACAGAATTGGATTACGGAGTGTTGGGATATTTTTCTGGCAAATCTGTGAGAGAAAGCTGTGTTTCATTTGGTGATCATACTAGTAACATAGATATGTATAAGACCAAATCTTTGGCGGCTGCATTGGGCACATCGGGTGCATGCGGAATGTTCTCTAATAAGGAAATAAATGGCGAAAGTATATCATTTGATAGAGAAGAAGCAAAGTCAGTAATGGATGAACTCAATACTACTGAATCTGGAGATGTAATAGCATTAGGGAGTCCTCAACTTGGAATGTACGAATTAAAGTTATTATCAGATATGATTGGTGATAAAAGATTTTCCAAAAAATGTATGATTTTCTGTCCACGTTCTATTTACGAGAAGGCTTCAAATTCTGGAATTGCTCAGAGACTTGAAAATGCGGGAGCAAATTTGATCTGTGATGCATGTACGTGTTTATCACCCCTATTAACCCATGAAGAATATGATGGTGTAATAACAAACAGTGTCAAAGCAGCTCACTATCTCAACAAGTCTAATGGCGTATCAGTGTGTCTAAATGATCTAAGATCCATAATTAATGAATATACAAAGTAAAGAAGTTTACCATGAACTACTCTATAAAATGTAAAATAATTGTAGGTGGGAGAGCAAGTGGAAGGCTTCTGGCAACAAAGCAACCTATCAACTTTCTATCATCAGTAGATCATTCCACCGGAATGATAACAGATAAGAATCATGAATTGTGTGGGCGTTCTCTTAAGAACCACGTTTTAGTTTTTCCGTATGCTGTTGGAAGTAGTGTTGGTGCTTATTCGATTTTTGCATTGAAATCCAATAGTGTGTCGCCGTCAGCAATAATATGTACCTCAAAGACTGATATAACAACTGCATCAGGATGTGCAATTGCGAATATACCATTGCTTGAACTTTGTAGCGACCGAAATATTCCAAAATTTGAGAATTATGATGAAGGAATTATAGATGGAATTTCGGGAATCCTACAAATCAAAAAGGTTTAATTCAATTGACTAATTTCATTGAAAAGGTGCATGGCATTTGACGGGCGAACGGATCCAAATCATGGGTATGAAGAAAAAAGTCCATGCACCGTTATTAATTTTAGAATTTTGAATATGGAATAATCGATTAAAATGGGTATAACCACAATTTAGCGAAAAAGACTGATTATTCTTTGAAATAGTCTGTACTATTGATTGAAACTCAAGTTTTAATTATTCATGAATTCCATGATTGTTGCATGTCATTACGTGGAATTACTGTTGCCATAACGTCAAGTCGAAGAGCATCTGAACTTGCAAACATAGTTCGAAAATTCGGGGGAGTTCCCTACATAGCTCCAACTATAGGAATCATAAATAACATTCCACCGATTTCTCAGGGTAATAGATTTATTGAAACAATCGTTCAAGAGAATATCCATTTTTTCATTTTCATGACAGGTGTCGGAGTATTCAACCTTTTTCAAAATCTTAAGGAATTGCACCAAATAGATAACGTGATTGAAAGATTACGTGACACTATAGTCATAGCAAGGAGTAACAAGCCAGCTATGGAATTAAGAAAATTCGGTATAGCGACTAACTTTGTTCCCGATATGAATACGCTTGAAGGAGTATTTGACTTGATAAGAAAATTTGATCTTAAAAATAAAAATATTGGAATATTATGGCATGGCGACTATTCTGATTTATTTAAAAGAAAACTTGAATCGTTAGGTTCAAAAGTGTTTGAATTTTCATCTTATTCTTACTCTCTAAATCTTGAGCAAAAAAATGCAAATATGTTAAAGGAGATGGGATATGATTACGTAGCTCCAACTGAAGAGAAAATTAGAAAACTGATTGAAGATATTATGTCAGGATCTATAGATACAATCACTTTCACAAGTCCACCTGCAGTTAATGAGTTCTTTGAATTCGCAAGAAAAAATAGTAAGGTCGATTCACTAAAAGATAGGTTAAACCACTATGTGCTTGTTGTGTCTGTAGGGCCATCTACTTCAAGGAAATTAGAAAAATTCGAAATAAATGTAGATGTTATGCCTAGTACATATAGAATGGGATCTATGATAAAAGAATTGGCTGACTTTATTTCATCATATGATTAGCCGATATCATTTTTTATTGAAACGATAGCTCAATTTAGATGTAATATTGATATGAATATCACGTAACATTTTTTATCAGGTCTGTTTAATAATAAATAGATTGTCTAATTTTTGCCCTGAATGTGGTGGGGAACTAAAGTTGGATACTGCTACTAAAAATTTCATATGCAAAAGCTGCGGTCTTTTTGCTTCCAGAGAAAAAATGGATGAATTAAGAGATAAAACATTTAGAGATGAAGGTAATGATAGGAAAAAATATCATGACGACTATCTTGACTGGTGGACATCTTCAAAGAAAGACAAGCAGAAAATGTAGGTAGGAAAATTAGGAATTAAATTCTAGTTACGTAGGAGTGTCCATCATTGGTACCATGTGATCTTCCTTTCTTGTTATTAAGGCGGACATTAGCTCAGTCTCAATAATCCTGGGCAATTTTCTTATTTTGTTTACAACTATTTCACGCATTTCTTCTAAGTTTTTTGCTCTTATTTTTAATAGAAGATCAAATCTACCATGCATTTCGTGTATTTCTAGGACTTCCTCAATAGTTGAAAGGCTATTTGTTACTTCATCAGCAGTTCCTGGTTCTATGTTTATGCCCATAAATGCAAGATGACCATAACCAAGTTTATTGTTGTCTAATGAAATAGTAAATTTTTTAATTATTCCTGCAGCAAGTAGTCGCCTGACTCTTATATGCACAGTGGCATCGGATATTCCAATTTGTTTTGCGATTTCTACAAATGGTAGAGATGAATCGTTGTTCAAAATATTAATGATCTTGAGATTAACTTCATCAATAACATCATGGCTTGCGATCAAATCAAAAATTAAGTTATAGTTATATGCTTAAATGCTTTTAGAAAAATTTTAGAGTAATTTACCTCTAACGACAAAATTGCATGATAGATGGTAAAAACTATTAATGATGAGTCTCCTTAGACAATATTTATTCGGATGTCGAAACAATGTAGTAAGTGCAAGAAAAACAATGCCATTTACCTCAGGCAGTACTCTGGAGAACTATTGTGTAAAAAATGTTTTATCAAATCAGTTGAATATAAAGCCAAAAAAACATTATCAAAATTTTCGATGATAAAACATGGTGATAGAGTAGCAGTTGCTGTATCAGGAGGCAAAGACAGCCTTACGCTCTTGAATATATTAAAAAAAATACTCAGTGGTGTAAACCCTGAGTTAATAGCCATTACTGTGGATGAGGGAATTGAGGGATATCGTGATGAATCTCTGCACATCGTAAAAAATTTTTGTTCGAATATAGGTGTTGAAAGTAGACTAGTAAGTTTCAGGGAACTTTTTGGTTTATCAATGGATAAGGCAATGGAAGTACGACCATCAGAGAAAATTTCATCTTGTTCTATGTGTGGAACCTTTAGGAGAAGGGCGATTGACTTGCTTGCTGAGTCTTGTGGAGCGAATGTAATCGCAACGGGACATAATTTGGATGATTATATTCAAACTTTTTTTATTAATTTGTTTGCGGGGGACATTGAAAGGATTGGTTGGACATATCCAGAACCAGTGGAATATGGAAGTAGTGGCCTAAAAAAGATTAAACCTTTAATGGAGATCTACGAGAAGGAACTTGTACTGTACGCCATTCATCTGAATATTCCATTTCAATCAGAAGAATGCCCATATAAAGACGAAAGCATAAGAAGTGCTTTTAGAAACCACTTGAATAGTCTCGAGAATATTCACCCGGGGATTAAATATAATGCTTACAATTCAATCTTAAAGATTGCAAAAAAAGTAAAGTCTACAACTAATGTTATTAATCAAGAACGCAAACAGTGTTTAGTTTGTAATAGAGACTCCTCAAACAATATATGTTCAGTATGTCATACATTGAATCTGTTAGTTAAAAGAAATTAGTTATTAGATTAACTTTGGCTCGAGTAAAGAGCAGAAATCATTTTTATAAATACTGGATACACAAATATATCTAAAATTTGTAATATTTATCGCGGTAGTAGGGAGGATTGGGGTGTTAGCCGTACCCCACACCGGAAATCGGCTTTATGCTGGGATCAGTAACTACTGGGTAAATCTTTAGATGTGAAGTTCCTGCTTGCTTTGCTGATATGAAACCACGCCGTGTCGGATGGGTATGAGCAACAATATATGCGAAGGCATGTGCTTGATTGTGAATTGTCGAAATGGATGAGGTCCGGGAGGGTGCAATCCTAAGGCAGCGTATCCATGCTAGCACGTCTACGTGATTGATCTTGCAGAGCTTGAGATTGGACTTTTCTTCTCTAGTGGTACCGGTAGGCTACTACCGCATTTAATTGTTACATCGCTAACCAACTGCTCATAACCAGTGTTTTATCTGTAAAAATCCCTGCGGTGCTTCACCTTTTAGTAATTTAATGAGTGAAATTGCTTGGGGAACCGATAGTACTGGTTTATGAAAATGATTATCTGTTCCTATTCGCGGACATGCAACTTGAATAAAAGCATCTATATCTTGAAAAGATAATAGACGTTCATCTGTAATTTCAGTCATCGCGATTAACAAGATCTTTTTCCCTTCGTGCTCCAGCAATCGTTTAAGTTCTAATGCCTTAATATTGGCAAATTGTCCTTCTTTTAATCCAATAATTATGCCAATAGTTTTCGCATCTTGTGCTTTATATATCGACAATAATGCTTTTTTTTCGAGTTTTTGTGCTATATCACTAACCTCTGAATATTCATTAAAGTAAGGATCCAACATGTAAGTAGGTTTCTGAGTAACGATTGCAATACTTGCCGAGTGAAACATACTCTGTCCTAAAAATAGGTATGCGTCCACTTGATCTATGGTATCATGAACTGGGTAGAACTCGCAACCAAAAACTTGGGCGTCATTGAGGTGGCCTTTACCTTTGCCAATAATTACTTCATATCCATGAAATTCAAAAATCTCCTTTACTTTTTGCACAGATTGAAGATATTGACTGTTAGTCACAAGAGAAATTTTCTTGAAATTGTTCTTTCTTAAATCAACTGCACATCTTTTTGCAATTTTACTAAAATCAATATCATCAAAAGCATCTACCATTATCACTTTATCTCCAAACTTCTCCATTGATATTGTGTGTCCAATGTTGAACAAAATGTCCACACCTAACATTTCTGCAGCATGAATATTGAGATCACATGACCCCCAAGACGTGTCTCCAATCACGTAGACTGGGATATTGTATTTTTCTGTCAACTTGTGTGCGCAGCTTTGAATTTTCTTTAGGATTCCATCTGGACCGTCTAAAGCAATCGAGCGTGGCTTTTTTTCACTAATTGTGGAAAAAATCTTTTCCTCATCTATATGTATCAACTAACTACTCATCATTCAAATCAATAAGTCTAATTTTAACATATAATTTGATTCTGTAAAATATAATTTAATTGCAAGGAATGATCGAAGTTAATATCTTTCTAGTAGTGATGATGCCTATTGAAACCAACGACAAAAGAGCTCAGAGTTCATGATTTGGTATATCATGAATAATATGGGATAAACAGATTCTAATGTTCAATAGGTTAATTTGTTTCTCTGTATATCTATAGAGTAAGTGGTACTCGAGAATTCGGGCAATTTCATATCATCTCGTTCAGGTATAATAGTAATTCTGTCTCTATCAGGTCTAACCGAAATACTGATCTTATTTAGGCCTTTGTCGGTACTAATAAAATGATCAAAATTAAGGTTGTTAAGATCCGATCTAATCGAATCAGGTAATTTGGGTTCCAGACAGATATTATTTTCAATCATGTTTGGCTTTATACCCAACATTAATTCACGCAGAGCATAAACATATAATCCAACGGACCACGCTTGAAGAATGCATGAATTAAAGGGTTCTGGTCTGTCACCACGATATGTCTCCGCGTACATGCCATTTTCAGAAATAATACGATCAGCCATTACAGAAAGATACTCAAGTGCCTGTTGAGTTCTTTGGTTCTTTATTTCACTTATTGCGGCCCAACCAGTGATAAGTGGCCACACAGCACCGTCGTGATAAAGTGTAGGATGATACTTTGAATCCAAACTACTCAACGACCGTATACCCCAAGATGTAGTCATATCATCCTTTTCTAATCTTTCGAGGACTAACCTTGCCTTGTGCTGATCCTTTACTACTTCAGTGAGCAAAAGTACCAATGAATTTGGACGAATACTGCCATCTTTAGTCAAATCCTTGCGAATAGTATCATAGTAAAATCCGAGCTTTGGTTCCCAATATTCACTGTCAATTTTGCTTCTTAGTTTTTGAGCAGATGAAAGCCAGGTCTTCTCGTGCTCTTTATCATCAACTATCTTTGCTAACTCGCTACCGATTACCAGGCTTTCATAAAATAGTGCTTGCACATCATTGGCACTTTTCCTTCTATCAATATGATCCATCCAAGTCGAATCTTGAATTGGTAATTTTTCAGCAGTGCCTGAAAAACCGTGTTCAATCAATTCATCATTGTCTATATCTTTAAGGAAGCCTGAATTAACCAAATCAACTATGGACTCCCATCTTTTAGTGAGATACTGAGTATTTCCAGTGCCATGGACGTACTCACGAATTGCCCACGGAAACAAAAAGGTAGAATCTGCAGAACCGTACGTTGTATTGTGAAGAAATGTTCTCCCACTAATAACCATGGGCAATTCACCTTTCACTGCACCATTCTGGTTATGTTTTGCCTGACGTTTCAAAAAATTATCAATTACACGTAGGGAAAAATCATATTGTCCCATCGATAAATATCCTCTTAATGACCACCCCGTATCACGTGCCCAATAATTGGGAAACCTTGGGAGTCCAGCACAAATGCCTTCTCCAAGGTTATCATAATTTGCCTTCAGGTACTCAAGTGCAGTCTTTGCCTTTTTCAATGCCTTTGCCAATTTAACAATTATTGAACTTGAAATTGAACTAGATGATGCATGATTTATTGTAAAGCTAGATCTCGAAATAGTATTGTGATGATTTTTTGTTTCTTCATACAGTCGCTGATAATTGTCTCTCATGCTTTTGTATTCATTTAAACAATCTTGTGCACTTGTAAAATCACCAGTACCGATTAATGCTATTTCCTTAGTCAAACCCTCTTCAAGTTCTACATCATAAGATAATTCCAAATCGTTATCAAAAGAATCTGTTAGTATTTTGGAAGGTTTCAAATTCTTTGGAGAAATACCAATAGTTCCAAAATAATGTGCAACACCTTTTTTTGCAATGGTTCTAATCTGTAGACAATTCTCTGATTTATAATATCTTGAAAAATTACTTTGAGAAATTGCTGCTAAACCATAGCTGGTAATGTTACCATCTATTAGGAAATGAACTCTGATTTTTTTAGTTAGTTGCTTTTTTTTATCTGGAGTGAAAAGCTCATTAATTTTTTCAGAATCAAAATTGAGTATCTGGATAAAACCTTTATTTTCAATTGGTACGAATAATGTTCTCTTAACATGAATTCCAGCGACTTCGTGATGAGTACAAAGGCTGCCATTATCATGCCTCGATGACATGACAAAGTTTGGAAGTCTTTTTCTAACGCCTTCATCTACGGAAATTTCCACAATGATTCTTCCAAATGCCCTAGCTGGAGGTACATATAATCCTCCGTTATCATATCTTGCGCCCATCCAAGTCCAGTTTGCTGAGAGCGCCCCACTGGAAGAACAGACTATGTAGGCTTTCCTTCCTGAAAGTACTAATGGGGAAGCAAAATTCATAAACATAGTCTCACCGTAAGTTTGGGAATCTGATTCTTCCGGCAAATTGGATGAAATGATTACTTTTTCCTTCCTATTACCGATATAATCCATAAATGTAAATGGAATGATTATTTGTTCAAAACCTTCAAGTTTACTCATTATTGTTATTTTATGTTTTTTCTGATTTTCCAACTCCATACCTATTACCAAAAATCTGGCACTTTGAAACGGCTTGAATTGAATTGGTCTTGTTTCAGATAATGCTGATGCATTGACTATTGTGTCAGATGTCGCTATCTGAATGGATTTTTTGGATATTGGTAATTCATCTACATAAATATCAAGAGAAACTATGTTTCCACCCAATGGAACAGGAGGATTAATAAGTGAGAATATGAAACCATTTTCCTTGACATTCTCGTTCATGACGACCGCATTTTTAAGACTGCCTTCAACATATGAAAGAACAGTATGAGTTTTGTCAAGCGTTCTTGTCATAAGGTTTCTCCAAATCGTCTAAAGAAAAAATAATCAACACTCTTCTTATTAATTGACAATTTGACCTTTATTAAAACTATTGATCCAAAAATTTGTATGTATAAATAAATTTATACTTTGTTTAGTATTGTTTAACAAGGATTTTATGAACTGTTACTCTCAGTATAAGTGGTAATAAATTGATTGGATAAGATCAAGATAGGGAATCTTGAAATTGGAAACGGGAAGCCAAAGATAATGGGAATTATCAATTCTAGCCCAGAATCCTTTTACAAAGAATCCATTTCAATAGATAAGAAAAATATTTCTGAGAGGGCAAAAGAAATGGAACTAGAAGGTGCTGACATAATTGATATTGGAGGAATGTCTACCGCCCCTTACCTTGATACTCTAGTGTCGGTGAATAAAGAGGTAGAAAGAATACAAAGTGCGATCAGTGCTGTAAAAGAAGTGTGTACTATTCCTCTCTCAGTGGATACACCACGGGCCAAGGTAGCTGAGGTTTCGATTGAGATGGGGGTTGATCTAATTAACGACGTGACAGGGCTCAAATATGATGAGAAAATGAAATCTGTCGTTTTTTCCTCGGGTTTACCTGTAATTATCGGAGCTTATGGAAATAAATCGATCACATATAACTCAGGAGATATATCTGAAACAATCGGCATTTTGCAGGAAAGTATACTCTTAGCAAAGGAAACTGGCATAAATGAAAATAAACTCATAATTGATCCATTAATTGGATTTTTTCGAACAGAAGGGAATAATCCGTTTTTTACAAAGATATCTGACCGGAATTGGTACGAAAGAGACATAGGAATAATATCAAATCTAAAAAATCTATCCATTCTCTCAAAACCAATTTGTATCTCAGTTTCACGAAAATCGTTCATAGGTTATTTATTAAATTTGACCGAGTCAGAGCGTCTTATACCATCAATTGTTTCTCAGGTTACCTGTGTCTTGAATGGAACAGACATAATTAGGACCCATGATGTTAAAGAAACAAAACTTGCGCTTGATATGCTGGAATCATTGTCCAAACATATGTCTACTTGAATCTGGTAGAAAGAATTCTGCTGATAGAGTAGTGGAAAGAAACCGATCAGAAGAAAACGCTTATAATCCCAACGTAAATATAAAAATCAAGGGAATATTGGAAGTAAAAGAAGGTTTAACGTTTGATGATGTTCTCCTTATTCCAAAACGGTCTCCTATAATTTCAAGATCTCAAACCGACTTGAAAACAAGATTATCCAGAAATATTTTCTTGAATATTCCATTAATTAGTGCGAACATGGATACGGTTACTGAATCTAATATGGCAATAGCTATTGCAAAAGAAGGAGGAATAGGCATAGTACACAGATTTATGACAATAGAAGATCAGGTCGACGAAATATTAAAGGTAAAAAGATCAGAGTCTGTAATTATTGAGCAACCTTATACTATTTCGCCTTCTAAAACTGCAAACGAGGCAGCTAAGATAATGCAGGAGCTTGGGGTATCTGGTCTGTTGGTAATGGAGGACGATACAAGAAAATTGATAGGAATAATTACTAATAGAGATATCATGTTTCAATTTAAAACAGATACTAAAGTGAGGGATCTCATGACAAAGGATCTTGTTACGGCAAAACAAGGTATTTCTATTCAGGAAGCAAAAGAAATTCTACACAAAAATAGAATTGAAAAACTACCTGTAATTGATGAATCAAATAATGTTGCCGGGCTCATCACAAGTAAAGATATACTGAAAATGGAACGATATCCTTTGGCCTCCAAGGATAAGAAGGGCAGATTATTGGTTGGCGCCGCCGTTGGAGTCAAAGGCGATTATTTAGATAGAACTGAAGAATTGCTCAATGCAGGTACTGACATCATCGTAGTAGATATTGCACATGGTCATAGTGACAATGCAATAAACGCAGTACACATGATAAAAAAAGCGTTTCCAAATTGTGAACTAATTGCAGGAAATGTTGCTACCGGCGAAGGAGTAAAAGATCTCATTAAAGCGGGTGTTGATGCCGTAAAAATTGGTGTTGGTTCTGGTTCAATATGTATAACAAGGGTGATCACTGGATCTGGTGTTCCACAACTCACTGCTGTTTTTGATAGTGTTAAAGTTGCAAAGGATTATGATGTGCCTGTAATCTCTGACGGTGGAATAAGAACCTCTGGTGATGCTATTAAAGCTTTAGCAGCAGGTGCGTTCACAGTAATGATCGGAAGTCTTTTTGGAGGAACTGATGAAAGTCCGGGCAAAACAATAGTAAGGCATGGAAAAAAATTCAAAATGTATCGTGGCATGGCATCTTTTTATGCGTCCCTTGGAAGAAAGTATAGAGAAGAGGGATCATATGTGATAGACGGAGAAGATCCTAATGACTACGTTCCTGAAGGCGTTGAGGCAATGGTACCATATAAGGGAAGCGTTACTGATTTAATAAAGCAATTTGTTGGTGGGATTAGATCAGGTCTAAGTTATTGTGGGGCAAGAAACATCGTTGAAATGCAACAAAATGCAGAATTTATAAAGATTACTCCCGCAGGATATATTGAAAGTCAACCTCACGATGTGGATGTTATGTAATGCCATCATTTGATAGTAAAATTTTCACGTGAGTCGTCGGATTAAAATTACTGAACTTGAAAGGTCAAAGTTTTAGTACTTTCAACACCCGCTTGTGATGCAGTAGCTAAAATTGTAAAAGTTCCAACCGCATTTTCGCTGATTTTAAAGCTACGGGTGAGACTACCTTCTGTTCCAGTATAATTTTTTATGATAATCCCAATGGGATCCTTAATTGTAAGTCGTAGAAATACATGGTCAAGTGTTTTTCCCGTAGCCGAATCGGAGACAACTACGGCTACTATTTGGCTTTCTCCATGAGAAATTGGATCTTTATCTACAGTAATCTCAAGGTTTATCTTCTCTATATTGACATCTTGGGAAGCATTGCTTTCAGGGACGTTTAGGGAAGCATTGCTTTCAGGGACGTTTAGGGAAGCATTGCTTTCAGGGACGTTTAGGGAAGCATTGCTTTCAGGGACGTTTAGGGAAGCATTGCTTT
>Ga0184623_10000348_pt1 | contig 19810 bp, 14 predicted proteins | sample PLM1_100_b1_FD_133138 | JGI IMG/M metagenome (GOLD analysis project Ga0184623, IMG submission 133138) | Groundwater sediment microbial communities from an aquifer in East River, Colorado, USA - PLM1_100_b1 | ecosystem: Environmental > Terrestrial > Soil > Riparian zone | place: USA: East River... | reverse complement strand
GGGGATCGTACTGACGGAGCGCGTCGTTGCGCCCACGCCGATGGGGCCGGGCGAGGTCTGCTTGGCCTCGACCGTGCCCGATTGCCACTTGGGGCCGTTCTCGACCTTGCTGAACACTGCGAAGACGTCCTCGACGGGTCGCTTGATCGTGATGCTGATGTCGAATTTGGCCATGACTCGATCCTCCAATCTCTTCGGGGGGATGGCGAAGCTGCGCGCTCACGACCCTCGCCGGTCTACACCCTCATCTTAGGGGCGTCGGGCGGGCCGGACTGGGCCGATCGAGGTCCGCTGACCCTGTCGCGCGCAGGCTCCTGCCGGTATTGACGATCACCGAAGGAGCTGACGGAGCCCCGGCCGAACGTCAGCGAGGAGCGGGATCGCACGTAGCTAGACGATCGCAAGGCGCTGGCAGAGACGCTGTTTGCCAAGATCAGGGTGCTCGGACTGAGGAGGGCTGTCATCCGAGCCGACGCCCGAAGCGGTCGCGCGGGGACTTCCGCAAGCCTTCGACTTGATGAGGTCGAAATGGTCGGGGCGAGAGGGATAGCCCCTCCGAAACTCAGCGAACGATCCCGTTCGTCCTGATCAATCGCACCCCGCCGCGCGAACGCAAGGCGGAGAGCGCGTGAGCGCGGACGAGGCCACGGTTCGCCCCACGGGCGCGACACGGCGCCCATGTGGCGCGATGTGGACAGCAGCAGCCGCTGACGCGAGACAACAGCCCGGACGCGACAGGGCCCCGGGACGACGCCCGGGGCCCTTGGTGCGGCAGTGGGAGATGCGCCTAGCCGGCGTCCCCCTGCGCCCCGGCGCCCGGCGTCCGAGTGGTCTGGGGTCGCTTCGGCTTCCGCGCTCGCTCCGGCTCGGTCGGGCTGTCCGGCTCGGCTGGCTCGGCAACGCTGCCGTCGGCTGGCTCGGGCGCCGGCTGCGCAGGCTCAATGGTCGGCTCGGGCGCCTCGGCCGCCTTGCGCGCCTTGGCGTCGCGGGCGAGGCCCGCCGTGTACTGGTTCCAGTGGACCTTGCACATCCGGCCGAGCCCGTCCTTCTGGCTCGGCTGGCGGGGGAAGTCCTCGACCGGCGCCTCGTGCGCGTCGATCCCGAATCGCTCCGAGCCGATGCATCGACGCAGGGTCGTCGTCTCGTCTGCCATGGCGGTCGCTCCTTGGCTCGCCGACGCCCATCCGGCGTCGCGCCGGACATCCATCACTCGACGGGCGCGACGATGCAAGGCCGCTCGATGAGCTCCGGCCCGACCCGGCCAACCCGCGCCGGATCAGCGATGAAGAGCTCGACGCCCTGACCCGCAGCCTCCGCGAGTTCGGCTTTGTCCAGTCAAATGGAATTCACGAACGAGAGGGCACCTACGGCACCGTTCTCATCCGCGCTCGGCGCTCAGGTCTGGGGATCCCAAATCGACGCGTCGATCACGTCCTTCAGCAGCGTGTTGCTCCAAGGCGCGGCGAGGTCAAAGTCGCCGAACTTCGTCGACTCCCGGACGAGTCTCCCGTACTCGCTCTTCGCGTCCTTGGTCAGAGCTGCCAACTTGTCCATCGCACCGTAGCTGTCGAGCTCGAAGAGCACCCGGTACGAGCCAGCATTCTTCTCGGAGCCCAAGACCACAGTGAAGGTGCCGATGTAGCGCGTCCCAGCCGGCATCGACTTTGCGAGCGCCTCACCGTTCTCGATGAGCCATTTCTGCTGAGCTTCGTCCTGGCCGACCTTGACGGTGTAGCCGAACTCCTGGATGAACCGCATCGCCACCCTCCTGTCCCTTTCACAGTGCCGTCGGTGGCATTGTGCCTTAGCGAATTGGTCCTGAGAAGGGGATCAATCGCTCGAGCCGCGCCTGGCGGCGTGGCGCTGAGGAGAGCCGCGTGACGAGCGGCGCCGCGGCCTCACCTATGGCTGTTGCCCGCGTCCCCATCGACGCCCTTCGCGTCGATCCCGCCAATCCACGTCGCATCACCGAGCTTGAACTCGAGGCGCTCACCCGGAGCCTCCGGACGTTCGGGTTCGTCCAGCCCGTTCTGGCTCGACGGGAGGACCGCGTCGTCATCGGTGGCCATCAGCGGCTGGTTGCCGCTCGGCGGCTCGGGATCACGACCGTCCCGGTCATCTGGCTCGACCTCCCGCCGGAGCAGACGAGGCTTCTAGCCTCGCCCTCAACAAGATCTCGGGCTCCTGGGACGATCAGCTCCTCGCCCGACTGCTGGCCGAGCTCGGAGCCGAGCCCGACGTCGACCTCAGCCTGTCGGGCTTCGATGAGGACGAGGTGCGCGACCTGCTGCGGAGCCTCGAGGCGCGCGAGAAGCGCGAGCGGCCCGAGGTGTTCGACCTCGAGGACGCGCTCAATGAGGCACGCCGGGCGCCGCGGACGCAGAGAGGCGACCTGTGGCATGTCGGCGAGCATCGGCTCCTGTGCGGTGATGCGACCGACGCCGACGACGTCACGCGCCTCCTCGGCGGCGCCACGCCGACGCTCCTGGCGACCGATCCACCGTACGGGGTGGCCCTCGATCCCACCTGGCGCGACGGCGTGTACAACGCCCTCGGCCCGGCCGAGCGGCCGTATCTCCGCACGAAGGGCCACCGCAACACGACGCTGTCGGGCGACACCCGGGTCGACTGGGCCGATGCCTTCGCGCTTGTGCCCTCTCTCGTCGCGGGGTATGTGTGGCACGCCGGTGTCCACGCCGCCGCCGTCGCCGCCGGCCTCGAGCGGGTCGGCTTCGAGATCGTCAGCCAGGTCATCTGGGACAAGGGCCTGTTTGCGATGGGCCGCTCCTGGTACCACGGGGCTCACGAGCCGTGCTGGGTGGTCCGCCGGCAGGGTTCGAAGGTCCGGTTCCTCGGCCCACGCGACCAGGCGACGGTCTGGCGGGCACCCTCGCCGAAGATGATCATGGCCGGCTCCGCCGAGGCGAAGCAGGACCATCCCACGCAAAAGCCCCTCGTCCTCTTCGAGACCCCGATCCGTAACCACCTCCGGCCGGGCGGCGAGGTGTATGACCCGTTCCTGGGCTCAGGGACGGCGCTCATCGCCGCCGAACGATCGGGCTGCCGCTGCTACGGCCTCGAGATCGACCCGATCTACGTCGAGGTCGCCCTGCGGCGCTGGGAGCGCTTCAGTGGCCAAGTGGCAGTGCGGGTCGATGGCTGAGCCACTCCCCTGCCCCGCGCCCGACGTGGGCGCCCGTTGCTGCCCACGACGCTGTGCGATACCAGAGCTAACGGGTTGGTAAGGCGCCGCTGCTCCTTCGAGATGCCCGTCGGGCGGCCGTGCGGCGCGCCGCCCGGGCGCGACTCGGCGTTCTGCTTCTGGCACGACCCGGGCAAGGCCGAGGAGCTCGCCGAGGCGCAGCGCCTGGGCGGCATGCGGCGGAAGCGCGAGCGGACGATCGCCGCCGCCTACGACTTCAGCGGCCTCGGCTCGATCGAGGCGATCCGGCGGATCCTCGAGGTCGCGACGACCGACGCCCTGAGCCTCGACAACTCGATCGCCCGGGTACGCGCCCTGATCTCGGCCGCGCTCGCTGCGGCCAAGCTCCTCGAGAGCGGTGAGCTCGAGGAACGACTAGCCACGGTCGAACTGGCCGTCCGAGGCCAGCAAGGCGGGCCACCGGGTGAGGGCTTCGGCGGCGGCCTCCTCGGGGCGTCGGAGCTGTGATCACGGAGCGACGGCTGGCCAAAGTCGAGACCTCACTGCCGCCCAAGGAGGCGGTGCTCCACTGGCTGGCGGAGGCGCAGCAGTTCGCGAGCCTCGTCGACTACGTCCGCTCGATCATCGACCTTCCGGTGTCGGCGGCGCCCCTGACCCGGATCGGCGATTCGGTCGAAGCCGCCGTTCGGAGCGCGTTTAAGGGCGAGCCACGGCAAGCGGTGGAGTCGGCCGTCCGGCGGGCCGTCGGCGACGCGGTGTTCCTGTTCGTGCTCGTCCTCAAGCTGAATGGCGCCGCTCTCGAGGTCGCCCGCCTCGAGGGCCTTCGGGCGGCCGCCATCTCGCTCTGGGTCGGCCGCCTCCTCGGCGATCCGGCCGCCGACCACCCGAAGGCGGATGAACGGGAGCTCGAACGAAGCCGGGAGCGCCTGGAGGGGTGGCGGCAGTGGCACCGGGTCCTCGATGCCATCCTGACCGATGTCGGCGCCGAGGAGGTGGCCCGGGCCACGCTCGAGCGCCGCTACTTCGACGACCAACGGGTCCTGTTCTCGGACGCGACGGAGGCTTGGGCAAGCCTGCGGGAGATTGTCGACCGACTCGTGGCCCTGGCCGAGCTCAACCAAATCGCGATGCGAGCCGCCGACTCACCCACGGACGAGCGTGCGACCGATAGCCTTGCTGCGCAGGTCCCCGACACTGCGGAGAGCCGGGCGGCGATCCTCGCGGACGACGCCCGGGTGACCGCCTTCGAGCTGCTCGGCGACCGGTCGCGCGCCGTGGCGATCATGGAGCGGCGGCTGCGCGCGGAGCCGATGCCGGCACCCATCAGTGGAAGTGTGCGCGACCGAACGAACCTTGCCTCGCCGGATTGATGGGCGTTAGCATCCCGGCCCTGGACCCAGGCGCCGACCGACGCGGGGATGAGCAGCGCCGGCACAGGAGAAGGAACGCTGCGGGAGGGGCGAGTCGCCAGCCCCTCCCGAACAGCCGTTTGCCGACGGTTCAGCCGCCGATGAAGGCGAGTCCGTCGATCGTGTCGGGGATGGCGCCGAACGGCTGGAAGGCCGAACCGGGGACGATCGTCAGCGTGTCGAGGTCCCAGGCCTCCACCCAGCCGCCGAGGCGGCCGACCCACAGGAGGTTGTTGGCCGCGTCGTAGGCGAGGCCGCCGGCGTTGGTCGCCGTACTGAACATGGGTGTGAACGTGTTCGTCGTCGGATCGAACGTTCCGACCTGCATCGCGGACCACTTCGTCAGCCACAGGGTGCTGCCGACGAACGTCGCGCCGACGACGTCCGTCTGGTCGTACGTGGCCACGACCGTGCCGTCGGGCAGGAACCTGAAGAGCGGTCCGTCGAACCAGTGGGCCCGCCACAGGTTCGTTCCGTCGAAGGCGATGTCCTCGTTGCAGCACAACGCGGGCAGCGGCCCCGCGCCCGTGCTCACGAGGTCGCCGTCGGTCTCGATGACGCTCTGGGCGCTCGTCAGTGGGTCTCCGCTGTAGAGATTGCCGGTCATCGAGGATTCGATGCCGTTGACGTAGACGTCAGCGGACTCGATCGTCGTCGTCCCTGGCGTCGCCCCAACGACCGGCGTCACAGCGAGCCGGTCGGGAAGGGCAAGGCCTGAGAACTCCTCGGTGTCGCTAGCGGCGAACAACCTGCCGCCGAACGTCGGGGCGGGGCAGTCGGCCGGATCGGTCGGCACGAGGATCGGCGCACCGTTGTTGATCGAGTCGATGAGCGTCTTGAGGGCCGCCTGCGCCGCGCGGTTCGGGTCGCCGCCGAGGGTGATGCCGTCCGCGGCAAGAAGGGCATCGGCGTCGGCGATGATCTGGTTCACCGTGCGGCCGTCGGGGTAGATGTGGGCGGCGCCGTCGACGAAGCCTTCGCGGACGTTGAGAACGAGCGCCGCCAGCTGGGCCGAGAGCATGTACGCCATGTTCTTCGCCGTCGCATTGAGGCTCCACGAGCGGTAGGCGCCTGCGCTCGCGAACGTCGCGTCGCTGCCGTTCGCGTTGCGGAGGTGGAGGGTGTTGAGAGCGGCGAGATCGGCCGCGTCGATGAGCGCCTGCCCGTTCTTGTTGGACCAGAAGCCGAGCGTCCGCCCGCCTGTCCCAACAAGGCAGACGTTGCCGAAGTTCAACCCCTCGGCCGCTTCACCGGCATCGAGGACGACGGCGTACGTCATGTCAGGGTTGAGCGTCACGTCGGCCGTGCCGCTCGACTGGTCGACCGTGTTTCCCGTCTGGACCCACGGGCTGCCGGACTGCCGTTCTGCGAACGAGTACGTGCCCGGCGTGAGCGTGACGAGGAAGTCGCCGCTCGCATCCGTCCGCACCGTCTGAATGACGAGCCCGGTGTAGTCGATCGGCCAGTTGGCCAGGCCTGCCTCACCGAGATCGAGCTGCCCGTTGGCATTGGCGTCGTAGTACTTGGTGCCCGATGCCACCTCATCGGCTGGTGGGACGGTTCCCTCCCATGTCTTCGAGGCGGTCGTGCTCCGTGTATTACCCGTGGTGTCGACGAACGAGGCCTGAACGGTGTCCGTACCGGCGCCGCCATCTCCAGTCCAGGTGAACGTGGCCTGACCGCTGACGTCGGTCGTATCACTCCCAGAGTCGCCCGTGTTGGGGCCCGAGACGATCTGGAAATTGACTGTCACACCCTGTTGCACTTGGCCCTGGTTGTTCCTCACCGTGGCCGTCACCGTGTGCTGCGTGCCCACCGGGTTGGTATCGGTGGCCGGGTCAAGCGTGATGCTGCCGGGGAGTGTGACGGCCGCCCCGCCGAGGATGACGGGCGCGTCGGCACCGGTGTTGTCGTCGACGACGTTCGACGCCGCGAGCACCTTGAGCCCGCCCAGGTCCCCCTCGAAGTGGTTGTGCCATGGCCCGGCATTGATATCCGTATCAGTCAGTCCGGGGAAGGCGGACTGCCCGTCGGCCGTCAGGTAGAGGTCGAGGAAGCCGCCGCCAAAAACGACCGTCGCGCTAGGGAGGAGCGCCGACAGCCACCCGTACTCGCTTCCGTGCGAGATCAGGCCGCCGCCGGAGTTGACGAAGTCCCCGATCGCCGTCGCGTTGTTGGTCAGTGCCGCTGCCTCGTCGCCGGGGCCATCGGCGAGGTCGTTACCCGCACCATTCCCAGCGATCCAGATGATCGCCGGATTCGTTGTCCCGGCGGCCAGCGCGCTGAAGAATCCGTTGATGGCCGCGTCTCCGTTGTAGTAGGTCACCGGCACGCCGCTTCCGGCGTCCTGCGCGGCCCAGTGCATCGCGGCACCGGCGTCGAACCCGAACGTGCCGGTCGAGTCGGCGGAGCCGAGTGCCGCGATGGACCCGTCGTTGCTGGCGCGTGTCACCGCTGGCAGGACGTTCTCGATCGCCTTCTCGAGATAGAGCCAACCGGCCTGATTCGTGTTCGTGGTCGTATCGCGGGAGCCGTGGTCGGTGAGGTCGTCGCCGCCGAGGATGACCGGCCCTCCAGGGGCCGCGAGCGCCGCCCGCGGTGCGGAAAGGCTTATGGTCAGGGCTCCCAATAGCATTGCGAGCGTGAGGAGCGCAACGCTCAAACGATAAGTGCTATGGGTCGGTGTCATTGTCATCGTCTTCCTAAGGAACTTCGCACGTAGGCCCTGCACGCCAGGCGCGTGAGGGCGCCAACATCAGCTCGCCGAGATCAGCTGAGCGTCACCCCCTTCGCATGCAGCTCTGGTCATGGAAGGCGCCCGGTGTGGCGTCCCCGGATCATGCGGTGGGCATCGAGAGCCATCGTCAAGAAGTGGGATTGGGCAGCTCGGACGCCAGGCGGAGTATACCGTGATCGGCACCAACGAAGTCCGTTACTACCAGCTGACGCGGAGTGAGAAGCTCCCAGATCGAGCGGCCGGGTTTCCCGCCTTGACCGCCACACGATGGCAACATCGTGGCCGGCCCTTGTCCGCCATGTCAGGGCCTGGCGATCGACGCGGCGACAGGCGGGGTCGAGGACCTGACGTATCCGCGCACACCTCCGTGCGACCTCGCGGCGAGGGCGGGCACATGGAAATCGGAGATGTCGGTGCTACGCTCTCGGGTCGGATGACGGTCGAGTCCCCGCCACTGTCCTGCCCGCGCTGCGAGGCTCCGGTCCCCGGCGACGCTCGATTCTGCGCGAGCTGCGGATTGGCGCTCGGCGAGCCGACCGAGACGGACGAGGCGCGCCAGGCTCGCCTGTCCGCCGCAGCACCGTCGCCGCTCATCGAGAAGATGCGCGCGACCAAACTGACCGGCGAGCGCAAGCCGGTGACCGCGCTCTTCGCCGACGTCGTCGGTTCCACGGCACTCGCGGAGCGGATGGATCCCGAGGACTGGACCACGATGATGAATGAAGCCTTCGACCACATGTCGAAGGCCGTCTTCCGTTATGAGGGCACGATCGCCCAGCTCCAGGGCGACGCAATGCTCGCCTTTTTCGGTGCCCCGATCGCCCATGAGGACGACCCAGACCGGGCCGTGCACGCGGCGCTCGAGATGATCGCCGCGACCGACGAGTTCTCTCGGCAGCTGCAGGCCACGCATGGCCTCGATTTCCGGATCCGAGCCGGGATCAACAGCGGCCCGGTCGTTGTCGGCAACGTCGGATCGGACCTCCGCTACGAGTACACCGCCCTCGGTGACGCCATGAACGTCGCGGCGCGGATGCAGGCAGCCGCGGAGCCGGGGACCGTCCTGATCACGGCCAGCACCCATCGCTTCGTGGCCGACGCGTTCGACGTCGAGGATCTCGGCGAGATCGTGGTGAAGGGCAAGACCGAGCCCGTCCACGCCTACCGGGTCCTGGCGCCGAAGGCCGTCCCGGATCGCCGGCGCGGCCTCGAGCGGGCCGGCCTCGCCAGCCCGATGGTCGGGCGTGAGAGCCAGCTGGAGACGCTGCGATCGCTCTACGGTGTGGTCGCGGCGGGTCGCGGCCGGGTCGCCTTCCTGGTGGGCGAGCCGGGCATCGGGAAGAGCCGACTCCTGGCCGAATTCCAGCGGTTTGCGACGGGCCGTGGGGCAGCCGATGGGCCCGCCGCGGCCTCTGACGGCGATGGCCACCCGACGTGGATCGAGGGTCGCTGCGTCTCATACGGCCGGAACCTGCCCTATCACCTCCTCCTCGACCTCGTTCGGTTCACCCTCCGACTCCCCTTGGGGGCCGCAGAATCCGAGGCGCGCGCCACGCTCGACAGAGACCTTTTGGCACTCCTCGGGGACGAGGCCGCTGATACGGCGCCCTTCCTCGCGCATCTCCTGGGCTTGCCGCTCCATCCCGAGGAAGCTGCGCAGGCCATGATCGATCCTGAGACGATGCAGATCCGCTACATCGCCTCGATCCACCGCCTGCTTCGTGCCCTGTCCGCACGGGGGCCGGTGGTCCTGGTGTGCGAGGACATGCACTGGGCCGACGCCTCGTCGGTCGCACTCATGAGCCAGGTGCTGCCGCTGGCCGCCCAGCTCCCCGTCCTCCTCATCGCCTCGCTCCGCGCCGAGACCGACTCGGCCGGCTGGAAGCTCATGGCCGCGGCGCGCGAGCTGTTCGGCGCCGCCCTGACCGAGATGCGCTTGCAGCCCCTGTCGGCGACCGAGAGTCGGGACCTGGTGGCCAACCTGCTCGAGATCGAGTCCCTGCCAGGTCGGGTCCGCGAACTGATCCTCGCCCGCGCCGAGGGGAACCCGTTCTTCGTGGAGGAGGTCATCCGGATGCTCATCGAGCATGGTGTGATCGAGCGTCGCGCGGATCGCTGGATCGCCACCACCGAAGTGGAGTCGGTCGAGATCCCCGAGACACTACACGGGCTCCTCCTGGCACGGATCGACCAGCTGCCCGATGCGGCCAAGCGGAGCCTGCGGGTCGCGTCGGTGATCGGCCGCCAGTTCCCGGTCCGCGTCCTCGAACGTGTCCTGGGCGAGACGAGCGCATAGGTCGACGATGGCCAACGCAGCGCAGCTTGACACGCTCGAGGCGAAGGGGCTCATCGAGCTTGCCGCCTCCCGGCCCGAGCTCGAGTACCTCTTCCGCCACTGGCTCGTGCAGGATGCCGCCTACGAGTCGCTCCTCAAGCAGGAACGCCGGCAGCTCCATCGCCTGGTCGGCGAAGCCCTCGAAGTCCTCTACCCGGATCGGCGGAGCGAGCTGGCCGGCGTCCTGGCGATGCACTTCGAGCAGGTCGGCGACACCGAGAAAGCGCTCGAGTACCTTGCGGCGGCGGGCCGGTTCGCCCTGGAGCGCAACGCCATCACCGAGGCGTACTCGGCATTCGATCGAGCGGCGAAGCTCCTTCCGCCGACCGATGATGCCGAGGAGGAGCGCCTTCTGCGCCGGCGGATCGAGATCGAACTCGGCCGACACAAAGCCGGTTATGCCTTCCGCTCGGCCGACGATCTCATCGGCGACCTCGAGGCCATCCTGCCCGCCGCCGAGCGCCTCGGCGATCTCTCCCTCATCGCGCCGGTCCATCTCGGCCTTGCCCTCGCCCGCTTGATGCGCGGCGAGCCGGCCTCGGACCCTCTGGTCAAACGCTCGCTCGACCGGGTGGCGGAGATCGGCAAAGCCCTGCACGACCCCTCACTCCTCGCACTGACGCTCGCGCTCATCGGGCTCAATCAGGTCTTCACCGGACCCATCCGCGACGGCGTGAGAACCCTCGAGGAAGCGGTGCCGCTCCTGGAACAGCGCCAGGACTTCATCGGGGCCGCGTTCGCGCGGGGTGCACTCGCCATCGGCTACGCAAACCTCGGCGAGTTCGACAAGGCCGAGGTGGCCTCTCGCAACGCGACCGAGCTGGCGGCGAGCGGCGACCTGATCGCCCAGCTCGACGCCCAGATCGCCCAGTCCTGGCTGCGCGCCGCACGCGGACAGCTCGACGAGGCCGTCCCCCTCGCCCAGGCCTGCATGGCCCGCGCCGAGGAAACGGGCGCCACGGGCTGCGTCGTCGCGAGCTCCTGGCTGCTGGGCGATGTCTACCATCGGCAGGGTCGCTTCGATGAGGCCAGCCGAGCGTTTCAGCGGGGCCAGGAGATCGCACTCGTCGTCGATCGCAAGGTCTGGCGCCCGACCCTCCAAGCCTGGCTCGGCTCCACGTCAGCCGCACTGGGCGAGGTCGCAGCGTCCGAAGGCGACTGGGAGGATTCGCTCGCCACAGCACGCTCCATCGGTAATCGCTACGGTGAGGCGGGCATCCTCCGGAAGCGCGCCGAATCCACCGCCAGGCGCGGCGAAGCGGCAGCCGCGCTCGCGGACTTTGCGGCCAGTTCAGCCATCCTCGAGGAGCTCGGGGCGCGGCCCGACCTTGCCCGCGTCCTGCGTGGCTGGGCCGAAGCGCTCCTCGCCGCTGGGCGCACGGCCGAGGGCGACGAGGCGCTGCGCCGGTCGCTCGCGCTGTTCGAGGCGATGGGCATCGACGCCGAGGCGGAGGCGGTCCGGGCAGCCCTCTAGATCGGCCGGGAGCCCGCGACGTCCGCAGGCTGGCTACGCCCCGGCCAATCCCGCCAGCTCGGCGGCGAAGTCGGCATCGAGGTCGAGGACCGTGACATTCTCGCCCCCCAACGATAGGGTCTCTGGACGCCGTTCAGCGCCTCCTGGACGGGGCGGAGCTGCGCCGGTGGAAGGGAAGGTCGTCCAGACCCCAACACCATGGCGAGATCGTGCCATTCGGCGCGGGTCGCAAATGCGAAGCCCGACTCCGACGTGGACCTTCTCGCACCAGATCAAGGCCCCACCGCGTCGCGCTCTGCAACAGGGGTGAACGAGGCGCCGCGGACTCCGCCCGACCGGAGGTCGCGCCGCAGCGCCTGCGAGACGAGCACCTCACGGAACGCGCTGGCGCCGCTGCCAAAGAGTTCGCGCGTCTTGCCCATGTGGCCTGTCGGCTCGCTCGTGAGCGGCGGCAGCGGGCCGCGGGTGACGGGCAGGTATTTGATCCGGCCGCAGGCGCCGCACGTCTCCTGGGCGAGGCCGTCGGTTTGGAGCCCGACCTCCTCGGCGACGACGAGCTGGACCACCGTCCGCAGCTCGATGCCCCGGCGGTTCGTCACCGTCCGGCTGGCGATGCCGCGCGGCTCGAAGACCGCCTGCCAGACCTCGGGCGTCACGAAGAACTCGTCGAAGACCCAGTTGAGCTGAAGGATCGACCGGCGCCCCCAGCGTGGCTCGCCGCGCATCTGGAAGGGCGCCTTCTGGCGCAGGCCCGCGCCGCACTGACGGCAGTACTCGGTGAGGTCGTATGTAGCCTCCAGATAACCGAACTCCAGCTCGTTCGGCTGGGGGTAGCCGTGGTGCCAATCGGGCTCGAGGCCCAGCCACCGCGCGGCGGCGATCTCGCCCTTCGAGAACCTCGTGTAGACGAAGTCGCTCGGCCGCCGGCGGGCAATCCAGGTCCGGAACTCCCCCCAGCGAGGGTCGGACTCCGTCACCTCGAAGGCGAAGAATCCATCCTGGACCTTGACGCCGAGGCCCTCGAGCTCCCGCATCTCAACCTCATCCGCCGAGAGGGCTACGTGATGGACGATCTGCATGCGGCCTTCACCTGCCCAGCGCCTCCAATATCGCCGGATAGTCCTTATAGATCCTCCTGGCGGCCTCGAGGACTTTCTGTACCGTCGCCTGCTCCGTCCCTGTCCCGTACGAGATTGCCGTATGCCAGGCATTGGTGAAGACTTGGTGCTCCGCTTTCGGCCGGCGGGCCTAGCCTTCCACCCGTAGGGTGCGCTCGACCCCGTTCGGGCTGAGGTCGACGAGGTAGCCACGCAGGATGCCCATGCTCGACTCCGAGCCGGCATTCACGCAGACCGTGTCGCCGATGCGGCGCTCGCCGCCGGACTCGTGGATGTGGCCGTGGACACCGAGGACGGGCCGGAACGACTCGATCGCCCGGCGCACGCCGGTCGAGCCCACGGGGCCGCGGAGGACGTCGCCGGCGCTGATCGTCGGCCGCAGGTCGGGCGACAGCAGCGGCGCCGTGTCGAGTCCCGAGTCGTACGGCGGGACGTGGGTCATCATCACCGTCTTCCGCGGGTCGCGGACGCCCGCGAGGAGCACCGAAAGCCGGTCCAGGAACTCCTCCTCTGGCAGCTCGCGCGGCGTCGACCACGGCGTCGGCGACGACCAGCCCATTGCGACGAGCTGGTGCCACGGCGTCAGCTCGATGACCTGCTCGTTGACGTTCCGGCAGTAGGCCGACTCGGCCAGAATCGGGTCGATCTCGAACTCGTCGTCGTTGCCGGGCATGAGATAGACCGGGATCCCGGTGCCGTCGAGGCGCTCGGCGGCCAGGGCGAGCCACTCCCGGAGCCGGTGCGCGATCCGGTCGTGGAACCGGGCCCGCACGATCGCCGGGTCGGCCTCCATCGCCGCCCGCTCCTCCGGGGTCACCCGGACCGCGTAGTAGCCGAGGTCCGCGATCGAGCGCTCGAGGTCGGCCAGCTCCCCCTCGGTCCGCGCGACGCGGCGCTGGCCGAGGACGGATGCGGTCCACGCCTCGCCGCCATCCTCGCCCTTTACGACGGCGATGAGCGCCTTGCCGGTCAGATCGCCGGCGATGAGCACGGCATCGGCCTTGTACGTGTTCACCCGCGTTACGTTGAGCAGCTTGCGCCACGTCCGCTCGGAGGCGTGGATGTCGGAGCAGACGTAGAGGCGGAACGACTTCGTCATCGGCGACCCGAGTCTATTCGTCTCGCGCTGGATCCAGCGCTCCGAACCCGCCACCGCCGCCCGTCTCGATCGTCACGGTCGAGCCCGGCGCCAACGTGAGCGTGCCCTTCGATGCCACCCGAAGCCGGCGCCCGGACGGGTCTCGGACGATCAGCCGCGTCGGACTCCCGTCCTCGCCGCCCGTGGCGCCCCACGGCCGGAAGCGCGGGTCCGTCTGCTCGCAGTACAGGACGACGCGTTGCGGTTCGGCGAGCACCTCGTACGTCCGCCGGACTCCCCGTCCACCCTGCCAGCGGCCGCGGCCGCCCGACCTGCGGATGAGCTCCGAACGGACGAGCCGCCACGGGTACTCGACCTCACATACCTCCGCGGACAGCAGGCCCACGTTCGAGAGGTGGGTGTCGACCGCGTCGAGGCCGTCGCCGCCCGAGACAGCCCGTCCATCCGGGTACTGACGAGGCCCGTGTGCGCCGGAGCCGCCGCCGACGACGTCCTGGAGCACGGTCGGCCGGCCGGTGCGCGGCGAGGGCCCCTCGGCCATGAGCGAGAAGAAGCCGACGAAGTGGCCGGCGACCGCCACCTCGGGCCACAACGTTGTCGCCGCCCGGACCATCGTGTCCGCGAGCCGCTGGATCGTGATGTGGCGGACGCTGACCGCCGCTGGCGGCCGTGGGTTCAGGACGGAACCCTCCGGGCAGACGATCGACACGGATCGCAATGCCCCGTCATTCGCCGGGATCGTCGGGTCGGTGATCGCGCGGACGAGATAGGCGACGCTCGCGAGCGTGCTCGCCCACGGGACGTTGATGCCTCCTGCGACCTGTGGCGCGGAGCCCGACAGGTCGACCGTCAGGCGGTCGCCGCGTTTCGAGAGCCGGACCCCGATGCGAGTCGGCGGGCCGCCGGCACCGTCGTCGTCGAGGTACCCGGCCGCCTCGGCCTCGCCGTCGGGCAGCGTCGCGAGCGCCGCGCGCGTCCGCCGCTCTGCGTGGTCGATCAGCGCGTCGAACGTCGCCCGCAGCGTCCCGGCGCCGAAGCGCGACCATAGCTCGAGGATCCGCCGCTGACCGACGAGGCAGGCGGCCGACTGGGCGCGCAGGTCGGCCAGCGTGGAGACGGGGTCGCGGACGTTCGCCGAGATGATCTCGACGATCGGGACGACCGGCCCTGCCGCCGTCTCCAGGCGGACCGGCGGCAGCACGAGGCCTTCCGCGAACAGCTGCGCATGATCGGCTCCCTCGGTGCCCGGATTCGGGCCGCCGAAGTCGACCTGGTGGGCGACCGTCCCGGTCCACGCGATCGGCCGTCGACCGCGACCGTCGAAGACGGGTCGCAGGACGTTCACGTCAGGTGTATGGGCACCGCCGAGGTACGGGTGGTTGGCGATGAAGACGTCGCCGCGGGCGAGCGTCGCCTCGTGCCGCCGGATGGTCTCGCGCACAACGAGACTCATCGCCCCGAGCTGTGCCGGGATGAACTCGCCCTGGGCCACGAGTCGACCGCTGGCGTCGAACACGGCGCACGAGAAGTCGAGCATCTCGCGGATGATCGGGCTGTACGACGAGCGCCGAAGCGCGGCGCCCATCTCCTCGCAGGTGGATCGCAGGGCGGCCTCGAGGACACCGAAGGTGATCGGGTCGAGCGCGGCCGGCCGCAGCGTCATCGGGCGATCTCCCGAACCCGCAGGTCGCCCCACCGGCCGACCTCGGCACGCATCCCGGCCAGGATGAGCGTCGTGGCATCCAGCTGCTCGACGATGCACGGACCGTCGAGCTGGTCGCCCGCCCGCAGGCCGTCGCGCCACCATACGTCGACGGGGACGCGATCTTCGGCGCCCGGCAGCAGCACCGAGCGGGTCCCGCGCGAGGCGGCGGCAGCCGGTCGGCCGTCGCGGGCGCCCTGCTCGACCGCGGCCGGTCGTGGGTGGTCGAGCCGGCCGACCGCGCTCAGGCGCAGCGTCACCGCCTCCACCGGCTCGTCGGGTGCGGCGTGGCCATACCGCATCCGATGTGCCGCATGGAACGCGGGCGCGAGTTCGCGCACGTGGCGGGGGCCAAGGCCCGCGAGCGCGATCGACAGCTCGTGACCTTGGCCGACGTAGCGGCAGTCGGCGCTCCCCTGGAAGGTCGAGCGATCGGCGGCGATGCCGTCGGTCGCGAGCCGCCCCCGGAGCTCGCGCGCGGCGGCGCGGAACCACGCCACGAGTGCCGGCGCCGCCGCGCGATCGAGACGCGCGATCACGGTCCCGGCCACGTCGAGGCGTTCGTCGGCGCCGGCAAGACCGGCCGCGCACAGCAGGCCCGGGGCGCGCGGCACAACGACTTCGCTCAGCCGCAGGTCGCGCACGAGCCGCGCCGCGTGGAGCGGGCCGGCGCCGCCGAAGGCGACGAGCGGCAGACCACGCGGGTCGATGCCTCGCTCGATCGAGACCAGGCGTACAGCGCCCGCGAGGTGCGCCGTGGCGATCGCCAGGATCCCTTCCGCGGTCGCCTCGAGCGTCAGCCCAAGTGGTTCCGCCAATCGGAGCAACGCCGCCTCGGCCGCGGCGCGATCGAGCCGCAGTCGCCCGGCGAGCGGCGTCCCCGGGTCGAGCGTCCCGACGACGAGGTGTGCATCGGTCACGGTCGGTTGGTCACCGCCCCGCCGGTAGGCCGCCGGGCCGGGCTCCGCGCCCGCGCTCTGCGGCCCGACGTGGAGCGCGCCGGCCGGATCGAGCCAGGCGATGCTCCCGCCGCCGGCGCCGGCGGTGACGATGTCGAGCGCCGCGACCGTCAACGGCGCGCCGTCGTGGCGCTGCAGTCCGGTCACCGGCGCGCGGCCGTCACGGACGAGGCAGACGTCCACGGACGTCCCGCCCATGTCGAGTGCGAGGAGATCGGCCAGGCCGAGACGGGCGCCGAGCTCGATCGCACCCGCGACGCCGGCTGCTGGACCCGAAAGGATGAGGCGGTGAGGCTCACCTGCCGCGCGATCGGCCGGGACGAGGCCGCCGCCGGACTCCATCACGAGGAGCGGCGCCCTGACCCCGTGCGCGACGATGCCGGTGCGGGCGCGTTCGAGGTAGCGCTCCATGACCGGTCGCAATCCGGCTGCGACGGCCGTCGTCGCCGTCCGCGGGTACTCGCGGATCTCGCGCGACACCTCCGACGAGAGGGTGACCGGGACGCCCGGCATCGCGGCTCGCAGCGCCACACGGAGACGCTCCTCATGGCGCGGCGCGAGGTACGAGAACAGGAGCGCGATCGCGACGGACGCCGGTCGACGGCGCCGGACAGCCCAGACGACGCGGCCGATCTCCTCGTCGGTCAGCGCATGAACCGCGGTCCCGTTGGCGGCGATACGTTCGCGCACGGCGAGCCGGTCCGCCTCGGATACGAGCTCGGCGGGTCGGGGCTGGAACAGGTCGTACATGTCGCGTCGCTGCCCGGTCCGGATCGTCAGCAGGTCGGTGAATCCGTCCGTCGCACACAGGACGACGCGGGCGAGCGCGCCGGTGAGAAGGGCGTTCGTGGCGACGGTCGTGCCGTGGACGAGCCGATCGATCGCGTCCGGGGGGACACCGTCGGCGGCGAGGGCAGCGAGCGCGTCGAGCAGCGCCCGAGACGGATCGCCGGGCGTCGAGACGACCTTGGCCGTCGCGAGCCTGCCGTCGGCCGAGATCGCGACTGCGTCGGTGAACGTGCCACCGACATCGATGCCGACGGTCCAGCGGGTCGTCATCGGAAGGTTGGACGGGATGGGCGCCTGCTCGGGGCGCCCATCCGCAGGGCCGTCGACGCGACGATCGTCAGTCGGGCGGGATCTCCTGGTACATCAGACGCGTATCGATGCCGGCCGCCCGGTTCCGTGCCGCCTGGATGAGGTAGACGACGACCCCGGCCGCGAAGATGACGAGCGTCATCGTGATGCCGGTCCGGTTCAGATAGTCGAGCTGCGACTCCTCCGCGCCGGCGCCGACGCGGTTGAGGATCGGGCTGATGCCGGCGTACCAGTACAACCCGACCGTCATCACCACCCAGACGATGCCCATCGCCGGCAACCACATCAAGAACGGGGCGTCCTTGGCAATATCCGGCCGGGTCCAGCGGACGAGCAGGGCGTTCACGCCGGGCATGATCCAAGTGAGTCCCGCGGCGAGGATGCTGAACCACAGCGTTGACACGAGGTTCAGCTTGCCGTCGACCGGCGCGAGGAAACCCAGCCCGACGGCCCGCAGGATCGGGAAGTTCTGGAGCAGGGCCAGCACCCCGGCAACGAGGATCGCCGCCAGGATGGCGTTCGCCGGCGCATGGAGCCGCTCGGACACGCGGCCGAACCATTCGGGAACCTGGCGGTCCAGGCTCCAAGCGAGCTGCACGCGCGACAGGAACGCGACGTAGACCGGGCACAGCAGGAACGGGAAGAGCGTCACCGACAGCGACACGATCGTCCAGATCGGCCACAGGCCGGGCGAAGCGATGACGCCCATGAGCGGCATCGAGTTCGGCTGTCCGAGCGGCAACGCCGGGTCGCTGATGAAGCCCCAGTAGATCGCGCCCCACGCGACCTGCCCGTCGATGCCGAGCCGGTCGCTGATGAAGTCCGTGTAGACCGAGTTCATGAAGACCGCGATGGCGAGGGCGCCGAGCAGCGCGATCAGGACGCCCCGCCGAACGTTCCCCCGGATCTCGCCCGAGATGTAGGCGCTGTACTGGAAGCCGATGTAGTTCAGCAGGACGATGCCGGCGATGAAGGCGAACAGGTCCGGCGTCAGGTTGAGGCCGGTCGTCTTGAAGCCGGCCGCATCGCCGGCCGCGGCGAGTTGGTCGACCGTTACGCCTCCGCTGTACTGGGGCAGGTTCGCGGCGAAGTTCTCGGGCGTGATCGCGACCATGCCGACGACGAACATCAGCGCGGCGCCGAGCAGGCCGAGGACGGCGAGCCAGGTAATGATCCGGTGGAAGCGCCGGACCGCTTGGAACGTGATGACCGCGATGAGCGCGAGGACGGCGAGCGAGGCGATGAAGCCCGGCACGCCGGTCACGACTCCGGTCTCGTCGGTGAACCAGGCGTTCGCGCCGTTGAAGAAGTCGCTCCCGGTGCCGATGCCGACGATCCGGCCGGTGATTTGGAGGTTGCGGACGACGATCGGCACCTCGAAGGCGATGATCGCCAGGCTGGCGAAGGCGAGCGTCCAGCTTTCGAGCCAGCCGATGAACGGGCCGATCTTCGGCACGATCCGGCTGGTGAACACGTAGTCGCCGCCGGAGCGCGGCATGACGCTGGTCAGCGAGGCGAAGATCAGCGCCAGCAGGACGCAGAAGGCGCCGACGATGATCGACGCCCAGCCGTACGTCGTGAACGCGACGTACGTGCCGATCGGCACGAAGGCGAGCGAGTAGAAAACCGGGTACCAGCCCACGCCGGCGCCGATGAACGCACTTGTGTTGAAGAACAGCGCGTTCGTGACGCTGACCTCACGCACGAGGCCGGACGATTGGCGCGTGAACAGCGCTCGGCCGCCGGTGGCAGTCATACGAGGACCTCCTCCTCTCCCTCCACGACCGCGACGCGGGGACCGGCGCGCGGCCACCCTGCCTGGCCTGGCCCGCCGTGTGGCGCCATGGCCGTCCCGAACCCGCGGGACGCCGCCAGTATACTTACGCCCGCTCGCCCGGGAACGTCGGATCGCGGCCCTCCGGGATGATCGTGGACGAGGTTCGAGGATCCCCACGCCCGTGAGCGAGACGATCGGCACGCTCGAGGATCCCCTGCGTGAAGCACTCCGGCTCATCGAGCTTGCCGATGCGCGCGGCCTCGGCCTGCGGCTGATGGGCGGCCTCGCGTTCCACGTCCGGGCGCCGGACTGGACCGCCCGGATCGCCCGCGAGCGCCGCGACATCGACCTCGCCACGGTCGGCCGGTCGCGCAAGGGCGTGGCGGAGCTGCTCGTCGAATCCGGCTACGTCCCGGACAAGCAGTACAACGCCCTGTACGGCCATAAGCAGCTGTACTTCGTCGATCCCGCGTACGAGCGTCCGCTGGATGTGCTCGTCGACCGCCTCGAGATGTGTCACACGATCGAGTTCGCAGGCCGGCTGGGGCTCGATCACCCGACGCTGCCGCTCGCCGACCTCCTGCTCTCCAAGCTGCAGGTCGTGAAGATCAACCGCAAGGACGTCCTCGACGCCCTCGTGCTACTCGTGGAGCACCCGCTGGCGGACGCCGACCGCGACGGGATCAGCCTGCCCCGGATTGTTACTCACACGTCGAACGACTGGGGCTGGTGGCGAACCACGACCGGGAACCTGGCGAAGCTGCGGCTGTTCGTCGAGGTCGAGCTCAAGCCCGAGGACCTCGACGTGGGGCGTCCGCCCCGGTTTGATCCGGTCGCCCAGATCGATGTCCTTCGGGCGGCGATCGACGGCGCCCCGAAGTCGACGCGCTGGAAGCTGCGCTCGCGCGTCGGCGACCGGATGCCGTGGTACGAGGAGCC
>Ga0184623_10000347_pt1 | contig 19821 bp, 17 predicted proteins | sample PLM1_100_b1_FD_133138 | JGI IMG/M metagenome (GOLD analysis project Ga0184623, IMG submission 133138) | Groundwater sediment microbial communities from an aquifer in East River, Colorado, USA - PLM1_100_b1 | ecosystem: Environmental > Terrestrial > Soil > Riparian zone | place: USA: East River... | reverse complement strand
CGCGGCGGTCGCGGCCGGAGCCCGATGCAATCGGGTGAAATCAGACTAGGTAATGCTCACCTAAGTTACTCGCGAGTTAGGGATGTACACGCTCGGCGATCACAGATCAGAATGGTGTGAACACTTTCCGTAATATTGGTACCGAGGACCGGGGTGGGCCAGATGGGAAGGATCGCGAAACCAGCGAGCGGCGGCATCACGAAGTACTACTGGTACCCGGGCGAGCGGAGCGACTGGATCAGGGCCGCGATCGCGGCCGGGTGCGGCCTCGTCACGATCGCCCTGGTGGCCGCGATCACGGGAAGCGACCTGTGGGCGGCCGTCCTCGGGGCCTCGGTGACGGCCGGGGTTGCCGGCGTGACCTTCGGACGTAAGGACGTCCGTGCCCTGCAGACCTTCGCCGGCTTCGCCGCGCTCGATACCGGCCGCGCGGTCTGGCGCGCCGTGGTCAAGGGGTTCGGAGCGGCGGCCGCCGCAGTCCTGGTCGTGCACGCGGCCAACGGCGTGGGCTTCGTCGCGAACTGGCTGCTGCCGGTGGTCCCGGCGATCGTCGGCGCCATCGCCCATCAGGCCGGCATGATGTACGAGCGCGCGTCGCAGGCCAGCGCCGAGCAGGAGGCGCTCGCCGAGGCCGAGGAGCCCGTGTCGGCGGCGCCTGTGTCGGCCGAACCGATGCCGGAGTACTCGTACACGCCGCTACCGTCGAGCCCGGCCGTCACCCCGGCGGCGCCGGCGTTCGCGTCCCCGCTGGGGGCGTCGATGGCCCAGATGCGGAGCCCGCTGCGGCCGGCCGGGCCGGCGAGCCAGTTCGACAGGTAAGGAGCTGCTGGTCGGAAGCGGCGGGACATCCTTGCTCGCCGCCCCGGCCGGTTTAGCACGGTGCACGGCCCGGCACGAATGGGCACAGCCTGCGCGAGCCGGCCCTGTGGGTGGCGTCGCTGGGGCATAGTCGCTGCATGTTGCGGATGTCCTCGGCCGAGCGGTCGCCGCGTGCGCTGCTTGCGCGGCTGAACCGGGCCCGGGCGGGCGGTGCGTACGAGCGCTTCGTCGACCGTACCGAGAACTGGATGCTCGCCCTCGCCGTCGTGTTCCTCGGCGTCCTCGTCTGGCCGCTGATCGACAAGGACATGTCACCCGGACTGCGGGACGCCGTGCACTGGGCCGATGTCACGATCTGGCTGGTCTTCGTCCTCGAATACCTGATCCGGTTGACGCTGGCGCCGCAGCGGTGGCGCTTCGTCCGCACCCATATCCCGGACCTCATCGTCGTGCTCGTGCCGCCGCTGCGGGGCCTACGGGTGCTGATCGTGTTCCGGATGCTGCGCCTGCTCGGCGTGGTGAGCATGGCCAGCCGGCTATCTCGGCAGAGCCTGCACGTCCGCACCGGCACCTATATCGCGCTGCTCGCAATCGGGGTGCTCCTGGCCGGTGCGCTCACGGTGCTGGAGGTCGAGCGATCCGCGCCCGAGGCGAACATCACCTCGTTCCAGGACGCGGTCTGGTGGGCGCTCACCACGATGACCACCGTCGGCTACGGCGACCGGTTCCCCGTGACGGCAGAGGGCCGGTTGATGGCGGCCGGCCTCATGCTCTCCGGGATCGCCGTGCTCGGCGTACTCACCGCCAGCATCGCCGCCTGGTTCGTCGGGCAGTTCCACGCTGTGGAGAGCGCCGTCGAGCAGGTCGAGCGGACAGCCGAAGAGGTATCGGACTCCGTCGACGACGTCGCCGAATCGGTGGACGACATGGAGGAGCAGGTCGAGGCGAACGCCGCCGAACACGGCGAGTTGTTGACCGCTTTGCGGGATATCTCGGCACGATTGGCTACGCTCGAGGCTGCTGTAGCGGCGACGCGTCAGGAGGGGGAGCGGAGCTGAGCTGCCGTGATGGGCTGGCGGAACAGCAGCCTCACGTGCATCATGGGTGACAGCTGAACGGTGTGAGAGGTCGTTGGGGAAGGCGTACCTCGTCTCACCGGGAGGTCCACGTGGCTGCTCGTGGCGTTCTTTACGTCCACTCGTGCCCGCCTGCCGTCTGCGCGCATGTCGAGTGGGCGGTAGCGCGAGTCCTTGGCGTGCCCGTGCGCATGGAGTGGACCGCGCAGCCAGCGGATCAGACCGCGCTGCGCTCCGAATGCCAGTGGTCCGGCCGGGTCGGCACTGGCGGTGAACTCGCGTCCGCGCTGCGCTCCTGGTCGATGATCCGGTTCGAGGTCACCGAAGAGGCCAGCCCCGGCGTCGACGGCGAGCGGATCGCGTACGTGCCCGGTCGCGGCATCCACCGCAGCACGATGAGCGCCAACGGCGACGTCCTCGTTTCCGAGGACCGCATCCGCAGCCTCCTCGCCACCGCCAGCGGCCCAGAGGCCATCACGCATGGCCTGGAGAAGCTCCTCGGCACCGCGTGGGACATGGAGCTTGAGTCCTACCGGCACGCCGGTGAAGGCGCCCCCGTCACCTGGCTCCATCAAGTCGGATAGTCCGGCTCAGTGGGCGGCCCGCTCAGGCACCACGCTCGCGGCGTTCTCGTCGGCTCGCGTGCAATAGCACGCGTCGCCTCCTCGGCCTTGCGATCGCGGCACCTGAGCGGGCTCCGGGTTCAGATCAAGAGCGATCTGAAATGGCAGTGCTGTGACCTGTCGATTCGACGTTGGTGGCGCGGTGATGGTCTGCTTGGCGGGTGATGCGTCTGCGAGCCGTGGTGGTCTCCGTTGCGCTGAGCCTGCTCGTCGCCGGGTGTAGTGCCGCCGGCGACGCCCGTCCCAGACCCCAGGCCGCGCCGACCGTCACGGAGGCCGTGCCGGCTCCGTTCCGCGCTGGGTCCGACCCGGCAGCGGCCGCCGCGGCCCTGTCCGACGCCGACCTGGTGGGCCAGGTGCTCATGCCGTTCGCGTACGGCAACGACGCAGTGCGGGTCAGCGCCGGCTCCCGCGAGGCGAACCGGAAGTTCGGCGGCGTCGACACGCCCGCGCAGCTCGTCGAGCGGTACCGGCTCGGCGGGCTGATCCTCGTGCGCCGCAGCTCCGGTGACGCCACCGCAGGCACGAACCCGACCTCGAACATCGACTCGCCGAAGCAGGTCCGCCGCCTGACGACCGGACTCCAGACGGCCGCGCAGAAGCTGCCCTCCGCGGCGCCGCTGCTGGTCGGCACCGACCAGGAGCACGGCACGGTCACCCGGGTCCGCGACGGCATGACGCTGCTCCCATCCGCGATGGCGTTCGGCGCCGCCACGGACCCGGCCATCACCGAGCGGGCCAGCCGCGTCTCGGGCACGGAACTCGCCGCCCTGGGCATCAACGTCGACTTCGCGCCCGTCGCCGACGTCACCGGCGGCCCGGGCAACGAGGTGATCGGATCCCGCTCGTTCGGATCGAACCCCACGCTCGTCGGCCAGCGGGTGGCCGGCGCGGTCCGCGGCTACGAGCGGGCTGGCGTCGCCACCGCCCTCAAGCACTTCCCGGGGCACGGCCACACCAGCGCCGACAGCCACACCGAACTGCCGGTCCTGAAGCAGGCGCGCCCGCAGCTCCTGGCCGGCGACGTGGCGCCGTTCCGCGCGGGCATCGCCGCCGGCGCGTCGCTGGTCATGACCGGCCACCTCGACGTGCGGGCAATCGACCCCGGCACGCCGGCCACGCTGAGCCGCAAGGTCCTCGTCGACCTGCTCCGCGGTGAGTTGGGCTTCAAGGGCGTGGTCATCAGCGACGCCATGAACATGGGCGCGATCACCAAGAAGTACCCGGCCCGCGAGGCGGCGGTCCGCGCGATGCTGGCCGGCAACGATGTCCTGCTGATGCCGCCGGATCTGCGGGCGGCGCAAAGTGGCCTGCTCGACGCGGTGCGGTCCGGGCGGCTGCCACGGGCGCAGCTGGTCGCCTCGGTCACCCGGATCCTCACCCTCAAGTACCGCCTCGCCGCCGGTACGCAGCCGGCGTTGGATGCCGTGGCGACCCCGGCGAACCGCGCGGCGGTCTTAGCTGGCGCGGCAGCGGCCGTCACCCAGTTCCGGGGTACCTGCGCCGGGCCGCTGACCCGCCAGCCCGTGCGGATCAGCGGGGCGACCGGACGCCAACGGGAAGCTCTGGCGGCGGCGCTACGACGCAACGGCGTCAAGGTCGATGACGGCGCGGGGGAGACGATCCACCTGGTCGGCTACGGCGACGACGCCAAGGCGCTGCGGCCGGCCGGAATCACGATCGCCCTCGATACGCCGTACCTGCTGGCGTCGGCCCGCTCGCCCGTGCTGCTCGCCACGTATAGCGGGGTGCCGCTCTCGATGGACGCCGCGGCGGCGGTGATCGCCGGCAAGGCGCGCGCCATTGGCCGCTCCCCGGTGCCGGTCCCGGGGCTGCCGGCCACCGCCTGCCGCTGACGGAAGTGGCCGTGGTTTCGAGGCTATAGCCCCGAAAACCACGGCCACTTCGCGGAAGGCCTACAGCGGGATGTTGCCGTGCGCGCCGCGGGCGGCGGGCGCCGACGCGAGCGCCTCGGCGATCCGGCGGCGGGTCTCGGTGGGCGCGATGACCTCGTCGACGACGCCGAGCTCCAGGGCCCGGTTGACGCCGCCGGCCTTGCGCTCGTGCTCACCGATCAGCTTGTCGCGCAGCGCCTCGCGCTCCTCGGCCGGCGCGGCGGCCAGCTTCTTGCGGTGCAGGATGTTGACGGCGGCCGAGGCCCCCATGACGGCGACTTCGGCGCCGGGCCAGGCGTAGACGGCGGTGGCGCCAAGCGAGCGGGAGTTCATCGCGATGTACGCGCCGCCGTAGGCCTTGCGGGTCACCAGGGTCACCCGGGGCACGACGGACTCGGCGAAGGCGTGTAGCAGCTTCGCACCGCGGCGCACGACGCCGTCCCACTCCTGGCCGACGCCGGGCAGGTAGCCGGGGACGTCGACGAGCACGACGAGCGGTACGCCGAGCGAGTCGCACATGCGCACGAACCGGGCGGCCTTCTCGGCGGAGATGGAGTCGAGGCAGCCGCCGAGGCGCATCGGGTTGTTCGCGATCACGCCGACGGTGCGGCCGGCGAGGCGCCCGAGCGAGGTGACCACGTTCGGCGCCCACTTGGCGTGCAGCTCGACGCCGGGGCCGTCCAGAACGGTGTTCACCAGCGAGTGGACGTCGTAGGCGCGGTTGGTCTGCTCCGGCAGCTTCTCCGACAGGTCGTCGCCGTCGGTGATGTCGGCGGGGGAGAGCCGACCCTGGCCGCCGAGCAGTGCGGCGAGGTCACGCGCCTTGGCGAGGGCGTCGGCGTCGGTCTTGGTGGTGATGTGGACGACGCCGGAGCGGCGCCCGTGCGGCTCGGGGCCGCCGAGGCGCTCCATGTCGACCTGCTCGCCGGTGACCGACCGCACGACCTCGGGGCCGGTGACGAACACTCGTCCGCCCGGGCCCATGATCACCAGGTCGGTCAGGGCCGGGCCGTACGCGGCGCCACCGGCGGCGGGGCCGAGCACGATCGAGATCTGCGGCACCCGCCCGGATGCGCGGACCATCGCCGCGAACACCTGGCCGACCGCGTCCAGCGCCTCAACGCCCTCCGCGAGCCGTGCGCCGCCGGAGTGCCACAGGCCGAGCACCGGCACGCGCTCGCGGACGGCGGAGTCGATGGCGTCGACGATGTGCCGGCACCCCTCCGAGCCCATCGCGCCGCCCATCTTGGTGGCGTCGGTGGCGAAGGCGATCGCCGGGTTGCCGTCGATGTAGCCCCGGGCGGTCATGACGCCGGAGGTGTCCCGGCCGGAGATCGTGCGCAGTGTCCCCGCGTCGAACAGCGCCTGCAGCCGCAGCTCCGGGTCGCGGAGGTCGCGTTCGTCGGTGGCCGGTCCGGCCGAGGTCGGGGTGGTGGTGAGGGTCACGGCGGTCTCCTTGTCTTGGCCTAACGGACCAGCGTCAGGCACGGCGGAAGGCCAGTGCGACGTTGTGGCCGCCGAAGCCGAACGAGTCGTTCACGGCGGCCGTCAGCTCAATCTTGCGGGCACTTCCGGCGACGACGTCGAGGTCTACCTCGTCGTCACGGTCTTCGAGGTTGATGGTCGGCGGGATCAGGCCCTCGCGCAGGGCGAGGATCGTCGCGATCGCCTCGACCGCTCCAGCGGCGCCGAGCAGGTGCCCGGTCATCGACTTGGTGGCGGTGAGGACCGGGTGGTTGCCGACCGCGTCCCGGATGGCAGCCACCTCGGCGGTGTCGCCCACCGGGGTCGAGGTGGCGTGGGTGTTGACATGCTGGATGTCCGAGGTGGACAGTCCGCCGCTGACCAGCGCGAGCTTGATCGCGCGCGACTGCCCGGCGCCGGACGGGTCCGGCTGGACGATGTCGTACCCGTCGGCGGTCACCCCGGCTCCGGCGAGGATGCCGTGCACGCGGGCGCCGCGGGCACGGGCGTGCTCGGCCCGCTCCAGCACGACGATGCCGGCGCCCTCACCGAGGACGAAGCCGTCGCGGCCCTTGTCGAACGGGCGGGACGCGCGCTCGGGCTCGTCGTTGCGGGTGGACATCGCCCGCATCGCGGAGAAGCCGGCGAGCGGCAGCGGGTGGATGCACGCCTCGGCACCGCCCGCGACCACGACGTCCACGGCGCCGGAGCGGATCAGCTCCAGCCCCCGCGCGATCGCCTCCGCACCCGTGGCGCATGCGCTCACCGGCGCGTGCACGGCCGCCTTGGCACCGACCTCCAGGCCGACGTACGCCGCTGGCCCGTTCGGCATCAGCATCGGGACGGTGAGCGGGGAGACCCGGCGGGGCCCCTTCTCCCGCAGGATGTCCCACTGGCCGAGCAGGGTCAGCGCGCCGCCGATGCCGGAACCGACCACGACGGCGAGCCGCTCGGGGTCGACGGCGTCGGACGGGCCCTCGCCGAACCCGGCGTCCGCCCACGCCTCGCGGGCGGCGACCAGCGCGAGCTGCTCGACGCGGTCGAGGCGGCGCGCCCTGACGCGTTCAATCTTTTCGGTGGGCTCTTCGGCCAACCGGGCGATGATCCGGACGGGCAGTTCGGCAGCCCACTCCTCCTCGTTGACTGTGACGCCGGAGCGTCCAGCGAGGAGACCCGCCCAGGTCGACGCGACGTCCCCGCCAAGCGGGGTCGTCGCGCCAAGCCCGGTGACGAGAACATCCAGGCCCGAACGGCCAAAAGTGGGAGCTCCGGTCACACCTGCGCCTTTTCGATGTACGCCACGGCGTCGCCCACAGTGCGCAGGTTCTGCACGTCGTCGTCCGGAATCTTGACGCCGAACTTCTCCTCGGCGGCCACGACGACCTCAACCATGGAGAGCGAGTCGACATCGAGGTCGTCGGTGAACGACTTCTCGGCGGTGACGTCGTCGGGGCTCACGTCGGCGATCTCCTCGAGGATCTCGGCGAGGCCGGCGCGGATTTCATCGTTCGTCGCCACAGGGGACGTCCTTTCGGTTGCTGTTGATACCAATATTGGGATTCATTACGGGCAGGTGATGACCTGACCGGCATAGGTGAGGCCACCGCCGAAGCCGAACAGCAGGACGGGCGACCCGGAGGGCACCTCGCCGCGCTCGATCATCTTCGACAGGGCCAGCGGGATGGAGGCGGCGGACGTGTTGCCCGACTCCACGATGTCGCGGGCCACGACGGCGTTGGTGGCGCCGATCTTCTTCGCGATCGCTTCGATGATGCGCAGGTTGGCCTGGTGCGGGACGAAGGCCCCGAGGTCGGCCGGGTCGACGCCGGCGCGCTGGCACGCCTCCAGGGCGATCGGCGCGATGGCCGTGGTGGCCCAGCGGAAGACCGTCTGGCCCTCCTGGATGATCGCGCCGTTGCGGTGCTCGACCCGGATCGCCTCGCTGCGGGTGCCGTCGCTGCCCCACACCACCGGGCCGATGCCGCTGGTGTCGCTGGCGCTGACGACGGCCGCGCCGGCACCGTCGCCGAAGATGATGGCGGTGGTGCGGTCGTCCCAGTCGGTCCAGTCCGACAGCTTCTCGACGCCGATGACGAGGGCGTTGCGGGACGAGCCGGCCATGATCGCGTGCTGCGCCGTAGCGAGGGCGTAGGAGAAGCCGGAGCACGCGGTGTTGAGGTCGAACGCGCCGGGCGCGGTGACCTCCAGCCGCGCGGCCACCTGGCAGGCGACGTTCGGCAGTGGCGTCACCGCGGAGCAGGTGGCGACGATGATCAGGTCGATGTCGGACGCGGCGAGGCCGCTGTTCGCCAGCGCCTTGCCGCCGGCCGCGACGGCCATGTCGGCGACGCTCTCCTCCGGTGCGGCGATCCGCCGGGTGGCGATGCCGACCCGGTCACGGATCCACTCGTCGCTGGTCTCGACGCGCTGGGACAGCTCGTCGTTGGTCACCACGCGGGCTGGCTGGTAGTGGCCGAAGGCGACGATGCGCGCGCCGGGCGAGGTCATAGGTCGGCTCCCGAGGGGTGGAGGCGGGCAAGCGGCTGGCCGGGCGCGACCGGATCACCGGGGTGGGCGAGCCACTCGGCCAGCACACCCGTGTGGGCGGCGTTGACCGGGCTGGCGCCCTGCCGGTTCTCCACCTGGCCGACGGCCGTGCCGGCCTTGACGAGGTCGCCCTCGCGCAGCTCAGCGGGGGTGAAGTTGCCGGCGACCGGGGACACCGTGACGTGGAAATGCACGGTCGGCTCGTGGCCGGCCGGGCCGCCGTGGCGCGAGGCCAGGTCGAGGGCGGCATCCAGGTCGTCCGGGGTGTTGACGGTGACGACCTCGACGCCCTTGAGCGCGCGCTTGGCGAGGCCGGCGAGGGTGCCGGCGGGGGTTAGCTCGATCGCGCCGGTGACGCCGAGGTCCAGGAGCGCGGACTGGCAGAGGTCCCACCGGACGGGCGAGGTGACCTGGTGGATGAGCCGGTTCAGGGCTTCGACTCCGGTGGCCACCGCGGTGCCGTCGGCGTTGGAGAGCAGCAGGCGGGTCGGGTCGGAGACGGCGACGCCGCCGGCGATCGTGCCGAGTGCGGCCTCCGCGGGCGCCATGTACGTGGTGTGGAACGCGCCGGCGACCTGCAGTGTGATGACCCGCGCCTTGGCCGGCGGGTTCGCGGCGAGCTTCTCCAGCCCGTCGAGCGAACCGGCCGCGACGACCTGGCCGGCGCCGTTGCGGTTGGCCGGGGTGAGGCCGTACTCCGCCAGCCTGGCGAGCACCTCGTCCGGATCGCCGCCGAGGACAGCGCTCATGCCGGTGGGCTCCAGGGCGCAGGCCGCGGCCATCTCGCGGCCACGGACGCCGGCGAGCGCGACCGCGGTCTCCGGCGTGAGTACGCCGGCGAGCGCGGCGGCGGTCAGTTCGCCGACGCTGTGACCGGCGACCACGGAGACGTCGTGCAGCGGCAGCGACGCGGCGGCGACCAGGCCGGCGGCGACGAGCAGCGGCTGCGTCTTCGCGGTGTCCTTGATCTCGTCGGCGTCCGCCTCGGTGCCGAGGTGGACGAGGTCCAGGCCGCTCAGCGTCGAGAGCCAGCGGAGCCGGGCGGCGGCGGCCGAGCCGGTGTCGGGGTGGTCGAGCCAGGGAGTGAGGAAGCCGGGCTTCTGTGAGCCTTGGCCGGGAGCGAGTAGGGCGAGCACCCCTTGACTGTCCACGTTCAGAAGCGGTCAAGGTGATGCTGCTGGGGCACGAAAGCTGAACGGCGACTTTGTAGGGAACCTACAAATGGTCGCCTTCCAGGCGGCCGAGAGCGAGGGAAAGACGCAGGGTCAAGGCATCCCGAGGTGAAGTTGGTGACAAAGCACACACCTCCGTAACACGGCGAAGGCGGTAGCGGACCGTGTTCGGGTGAACGAACAGTAGACGCGCGGTGCCCTCCAGGGTTCCGCCCGTTTCCAGATAGACCGACAGGGTTTCCAGCAGGCTCCCGGTGGCCGCCGCGAGCGGCGCATAGACGTCCTGGAGAAGCTGCTCCCGGGCGCTCGCGTCGCCGTCGAGCAGGCGCTCGGGGAGCAGATCCGCGGCGGCCACGGGGCGGGGTGCGCCAGGCCACGCGGCGACCGCCCGTGCACCCGCCTCGGCTGCCCGGGCGGACTCGGTGGCCTCGGCGAGCGTCGGTACCGCGTGCCCGACCACCACCGGACCGTCACCGAACTCGGCCAGCAGCCGCAGGGTGGCCTTGACCGGATCGTCGCTGCCGCCGATGACCACGACGAGCCGGTTGCCCTGGACGCCGGCCAGGACGTCGATCCCCGCGTGGCGGCCGGCGCGGTCGACCTCGTCGAGCACCAGGTCGGTGTCGCCGCCCGGTGCGGCGCCGATCGCGACGGCCACCGGGGCGAGGTCGGTCCAGCCGAGCGCGGCGACCCGGCTGGAGAGCGCGTCCGGCGGGTCGCCGCGGAGAATCGCGTCGACGAGCAGCGCCTGGAGGCGGGCGTCCCACGCGCCGCGCGTCTCGGCGAACCGGGCGTACACCTCAGCCGCCGCGAACGCCACCTCCCGCGAGTACCGCAGGACCGCCTCGCGCAGCGCCTGCTCCTCGCCCGGCGCCGCGAGGTGCTCGACCTGCTCCTCGATCACCTCGACGGTGACCTTGACCATCGCCACCGCCTGCTGCAGCGTGACCGAGCGGGCCAGCTCGCGCGGGGCGCCGCCGAAGACCTCACCGCTGACCCTGGCGCCGTGCTGCGGGTCGCGGATCCACTCGACCAGCGCGCCGATACCCGCCTGGGCGATGAGCATGATCCACGAGCGCTGGTCGGCGGGCATTGACCGGAACCAGGGCAGGCTCTCGTCCATGCGCGCGACGCTCTGGGTGGCGAGCGCGCCGGACGCCCGTTCGAGCCGCCGCAGCGTCGCGGCGAGTGTGGGACGAGTCACGCTAGGAAGCCTGCCACGCCGCGGGACGGGTGGCGGAACAACGCGTCGCGCGAGATAGTTGACACCGCAACAAACTTGAGGAGGATCCGATGAGTCTCAGCCCTGCCGTGGACGTTCGCCGGTCGGCTGACCGGTTCGCCACCCGGATCGGCTGGCTCGACTCCAAGCACTGCTTCTCCTTCGGCGGCCACTACAGGCCGGACAACACCCACTTCGGCCTGCTGCTCGTCAGCAACGACGATGTCGTGGCGCCGGGCACCGGCTTCGAGACGCACCCGCACCGGGACATGGAGATCGTCACCTGGGTGCTATCGGGCTCGCTGGTCCACCAGGATTCCGAGGGGAACAGCGGTGTGATCTACCCCGGGCTCGCCCAGCGGATGAGCGCCGGCATCGGCATCCTCCATTCGGAGAAGAACGACTCCTGGCGGCTGCACGGCGAGAAGCACGACGAGCCGGTCCACTTCGTCCAGATGTGGGTGACGCCCGACACTCCGGGCATCGCCCCCGGCTACGAGCAGCTCGACATCAATGCCGAACTCGACCGGGGTGGGCTCGTGCCCGTGGCGTCCGGCATGGCGCGGCACGAGAGCGCCATCCGGATCCGTCAGGAGCACGCGGCCCTGCACGCCGGCCGGCTGGGCGCTGGGGAATCCGTGGCCCTTCCGGACGCGCCGTTCGTGCACCTGTTCGTGCCGCGCGGCACCGTCGAGCTGGAGGGTGCTGGCACGCTGACTGCCGGCGACAGCGCCCGGATCACCGTCGCCGACCGGCAACGCGTCACGGCGGGCCCGGACGGCGCCGAGATTCTGACCTGGGAGATGCACGCCCGCCTGGGCTGAATTTCGGGTGGGATCGAGGAGCCAGGCTCGCCGATCCCACCCGAAATCCCTGGCTAGCTGGCGCCGCCGGTCTCGCCGACGGGTGCGGCGGTGACGTCGTCGAGCTGGTACTTCTTGACGGCCTCGGCGAGCTTCTCGGCCGGCACCTCACCCCGCCGTACCAGCTCACGCAGCGCCGCCACCGTGATCGACTCGGCGTCGACATGGAAGTACCGGCGCAGCGCGTGGCGGGTGTCGGAGCAGCCGAACCCGTCGGTGCCGAGCGAGGTGTAGTCGCCCGGTACCCAACGGGCGATCTGGTCCGGCACGGCGCGCATCCAGTCGCTGACGGCGACGACCGGGCCCTGCGTGTCCTGGAGCGACTCGGTGACGAACGGTGTCCGCTGCGGCTGCTCGGGGTTGAGCAGCGCCTCGGCCTCCGCCTCGACCGCGTCCTTGCGAAGCTCGTTCCAGGACGTGACCGACCAGACGTCGGCCGACACGCCCCACTCCTCGGCGAGCAGGGTCTGGGCCTTGAGCGCCCACGGCAGCGCCACGCCTGAGGCGAGCAGCTGGGTCTTGGGCCCCTCGGCCGATCCTTCGGCGAACCGGTACATGCCCCTGAGCAGCGCGGCGGTATCCACGTGCTCGGGCATCGCCGGCTGGGCGACCGGCTCGTTGTAGATCGTCAGATAGTAGAAAACGTCCTCCGGGTCGTCGCCGTACATCCGGCGCAGCCCGTCCTCGACGATCACCGACACCTCGTACGCCCAAGCCGGGTCGTAGGCGACGACGGCGGGGTTGGTGGAGGCGAGCAGGTGCGAGTGCCCGTCCTGGTGCTGCAGGCCCTCGCCGTTGAGCGTGGTGCGTCCGGCGGTGGCGCCCAGCACGAAACCGCGCGTCATCTGGTCGGCGGCGGCCCAGAACGCGTCGCCGGTGCGCTGGAACCCGAACATCGAGTAGAAGATGTAGATCGGGATCATGTGCTCGCCGTGCGTGGCGTACGCGCTGCCGGCGGCCGTGAACGACGCGACCGAGCCCGCCTCGTTGATGCCCTCGTGCAGGATCTGGCCGGACTCGGACTCCTTGTAGGCGAGCATGAGCTCCCGGTCGACGGAGAGGTAGCCCTGGCCGTGCGGGGAGTAGATCTTCGCCGTCGGGAAGAGCGAGTCCATGCCGAAGGTGCGGGCCTCGTCCGGGATGATCGGCACGAACCGCTTGCCGAACTCCTTGTCCTTCATGAGGTCCTTGAGCTGGCGGACGAAGGCCATCGTGGTGGCGACCTTCTGCTTGCCCGAACCGCGCTTGAGGTCGGCGTAGGCGTCCTTGCCGGGGAGCGCCAGCGGCTTCGACCGTATGACGCGTCGTGGCACGGCGCCGCCGAGCTGCTTGCGCCGCTCCATCATGTACTGGTACTCGTCGGAGTTCTTGCCCGGGTGGTAGTACGGCGGCAGCGTCTTGTCCAGCGCGTCGTCCGGGATGTCCAGGTAGAGGCGGTCGCGGAAGACCTTCAGATCGTCCGCGGTCAGCTTCTTCATCTGGTGGGTGGCGTTGCGCGCCTCGAAGTGGCTGCCGAGAGTCCAGCCCTTGATCGTCTTGGCGAGGATTACGGTGGGTTGGCCGGTGTGCTCGGTGGCCGCCTTGTACGCCGCGTACATCTTGCGGTAGTCGTGGCCGCCACGCTGCAACGACCAGATCTCGTCGTCGCTCATGTGCTCGACCATCTTGCGGGTACGCGGGTCGCGCCCGAAGAAGTTCTCCCTGATGAAGGCACCGTTCTCGGCCTTGTACGTCTGGTAGTCGCCGTCAGGAGTGACGTTCATCAGGTTGACCAGCGCGCCGTCGGTGTCGGCGGCGAGCAGCGGGTCCCAGCTGCGGCCCCAGACGACCTTGATGACGTTCCAGCCGGCGCCGCGGAAGAACGACTCCAACTCCTGGATCACCTTGCCGTTGCCGCGGACCGGCCCGTCGAGGCGCTGCAGGTTGCAGTTGATGACGAACGTGAGGTTGTCCAACTCCTCGCGGGCGGCCAGGCCGATCGCGCCGATCGACTCCGGCTCGTCCATCTCGCCGTCGCCGAGGAACGCCCAGACTTGCTGGTCAGAGGTGTCCTTGATGCCGCGGGCGTGCAGGTACCGGTTGAAGCGGGCCTGGTAGATCGCGTTGATCGGGCCGAGGCCCATCGAGACGGTCGGGAACTCCCAGAAGTCGGGCATCAGCCGCGGGTGCGGGTACGACGAGAGGCCGCCGCCGGGGTGGGACAGCTCCTGGCGGAACCCGTCGAGCTGGTGCTCGGAGAGGCGGCCCTCCAGGAACGCGCGGGCGTACATGCCGGGGGAGGCGTGGCCCTGGAAGTAGATCTGGTCGCCGCCGCCGGCGTGATCCTTGCCACGGAAGAAGTGGTTGAAGCCCACCTCGTACAAGCTCGCCGACGACGCGTACGTCGAGATGTGCCCGCCGACCTCGATGCCCGGGCGCTGCGCACGGTGCACCATGATCGCCGCGTTCCAGCGGATGTAGGCGCGGATCCGGCGCTCGACCAGCTCGTCGCCGGGGAACCACGGCTCGCGCTCCGGCGGGATCGTGTTGATGTAGTCCGTGCTGCGCAGGCCCGGTACGCCGACCTGCTTCTCACGGGCGCGCTCGAGCAGCTTCAGCATGATGTATCGGGCCCGCTGCCGCCCGGCATGGTCGATGACCGCGTCGAGGGATTCGAGCCACTCGTTCGTCTCCGACGGGTCGATGTCCGGGAGCTGGCTGGGTAGGCCGTCGCTGATGACCGGGGGGCGCTCGCGTCCAGATGCCACGTCGCTGATCCTTATTGAAGTCGTGCCAGGGTCTCTGGTCTGAGAGGTTTCTGGATCCATCCTGCCCCTGGGGTGCACGTCGCGTCATCTCTACTCACCGGTAGCAAGAGCCGGCTGCGGCCGGTGGCATCCGGACGGGACACTGAGACGCATGCACAGTGAGCTGATCAACGTCCGCACCGGGTCCCGCCGGGCCGTGCACGACCTCACAGAGCAGGCGGCGGCGTTCGTCCGCGGCCGCGGCGACGGGCTGCTCCATGTCTTCGTGCCGCACGCCACCGCGGGGCTGGCCGTCATGGAGACCGGCGCCGGCAGCGACGAGGATCTGCTCGCAGCGCTGGAGGATCTGCTCCCGGCCGACGGGCGGTGGCTGCACCGGCACGGCACCCCCGGCCACGGGCGTGATCACGTGCTGCCCGCCATCGTGCCGCCGTACGCGTCCTTGCCGGTCATCGGTGGCCGTCTCGCGCTCGGCACGTGGCAGAGCATCTGTCTCATCGATCTGAATGTGGACAACCCGCTGCGCCAGGTGCGCCTGTCTTTCCTCGCGGGCTGAGATACTGCACACGCGGGGACTGAATCGCACCCAATGGTGACTCCGTACGGCACTGACACTTGCGCAGAGCAGCGGGAGTGTGTGAACTACGCGCTGACGGTGCCATCACGGCGCCCATATGGAGGAGGCGGGCTGTAGTGAGCGCGACCGCTGGTCACGCAGACGGGGTCAAGAGCCCCGCGGAGCGTCTGGGCATCAAGCCGGGCATGGTCGTCCTGGAGATGGGCTACGACGACGACTGCGATGTGGAGCTCCGTGATTCGGTGGTCGAGGTGTCAGGCGCCGAACTGGTGGACACCGACTCCGACGAAGTTGTGGACGTCGTCCTGTTGTGGTGGCGCGACGGCGACGGTGATCTCGTCGACGCCCTCGTGGACGCCCTCGGCCCGCTGACTGACAACGGGGTGGTCTGGCTACTCACGCCGAAGACCGGCCGTGACGGACACGTGGAGCCGAGCGAGATCAACGAGTCGGCGCCCACCGCAGGCCTCCAGCAGACGTCGAGCATCAGCGCGAGCAAGGACTGGGCCGGTGCCCGCCTGGTCGCGCCAAAGGCGGCGCGCTCGAAGCGCTGAACGGTGGTCGTTCGCCCCGGGGGTGCGGTTGGGGCCGTCCGGGGCTGGTGGCATGCTCTGAGGCAGGTGTTCCATACGTCGAGGAGAAGCTCATATGTCTGTTGAGGTCGGCGACCTGGCCCCGGACTTCAGCCTGAAGGACCAGAACAACCAGGAGATTTCGCTCTCCCAGTTCAAGGGGGAAAAGAGCGTTCTGCTCGTCTTCTATCCGCTGGCGTTCAGTGGCATTTGCTCCGGCGAGCTGTGCTCGCTTCGGGACGACCTGCCCCGCTTCGCCAATGACGCGGTGCAGCTCCTCACGGTCAGTGTCGATTCGGTCTTCTCGCACAAGGTCTGGGCCGGTCAGGAGGACTTCGAGTTCCCGCTCCTGTCCGACTTCTGGCCGCACGGCGGCGTCGCGCAGTCCTACGGCGTGTTCGACGAGAACAAGGGTCTCGCGCTGCGCGGTACCTTCCTCATCGACCCGGAGGGCGTCGTCCGCTACAAGGTCGTCAACGGCATCCCCGACGCCCGCAACCAGACCGAGTACGCCGACGAGGTCGCCAAGCTCACGGCAGCCTGATATTCCACGGCGAACCAGGGATACCGGCCGGTACGCTGGTCCCGTCGAGGGCGCATAGCTCAGTGGAAGAGCACTCGCCTTACAAGCGAGGGGTCGCTGGTTCGAACCCAGCTGCGCCCACTCTTTCTCGGCCGCGGGTCAACGACGTAGAGGCGCCCTCGAAGAGGGCGCCTCTTGATGGCTTCCCTACGCCACGGCCTCAGAAGTCAGCGAATCGTCAGCGAGCGCGGCCAGAACGCGCGCCGTTCGCGCAGCCGGGGAGGCTGGCGGTGCTGGTTAGCCGGTGAAGCCGGCGGTGATCTGGGTGAACTGCCAGTTGTTCTGGCTGATGCCGGAGCAGTCGCTGCGGACGCCGCCGCCGGGGCAGGGCCGGTCGCGGTTGACCGACCAGAACGCGAGCCGTTTGATGTGTTTGGAGTTGGCCCAGTTGCGGATGTCGGTCCAGGTCTGTACGGAGGTCATCTCCGACTGGTCGGAGAGGCCGTTCATGCCGGAGATGCCCATGTGGGTGTAGGCGGTGGCATCGGACCAGCCGAACGCGTTCTTCAGCGCCGTCTTGAGGCCCTCGGAGGCGTTGACGGTGTCGTTGTAGATGTTCGGGCTGCCGAAGTCGAACGGCATGATGGTGTAGTTGTCGATGTTGGCGCCCAGTTCCTTGGACCGGTTGATGAGCCGGGTGCCCCACCAGCTCGGGCCGGTTCTGGTGGTGGGGATGGTGACGATCGTGGTGATGCCGGGGTTGTTCTGCTTGACGATCTTGAGGGCGCCGAGGATCCGGTCCTGCACGGCCTCGTTCTCGAACTCGTCGGTGTTCTCGACATCGATATCGATGTACTTGAGGTTGTAGGCGTTGATCACCTGCTGGTAGGCGCCGGCCAGGGCGGAGGCGCTGGCGCAGTTCGGGCCGAGTTTGTTGCCGCTCCAGCCGCCGAAGGAGATCTGCACGTCGCCGCCGGCGGCGCGGATCGCGTTGATCGTGCTCTGGTCGGTGCCGCCGGTCAGCGGCCGGCTGCTGTCCCAGGCGGGAGAGCAGCCGCCGCCGGAGAGCATGAACGCCATCGTGAACTGCTTGATCCCGGTGGAGGACATGACCGAGGTGGCGCTCGGCGGGCTACCCCATCCCAGGTAGAGGTACGGGGCGGCCATCGCGCCGCCGCCTGGCGGGGGCGGCGGGGGCGTACCGCCGTCGCCAGGCAGGGTCCACTTCTGGTTGTCGCCGGTGTGGCAGTCCCAGATCTGCAGCGGCGTCCAGTCGGCGGAGTTGTTGCCGGTCACGTCCAGGCACTTGTTGGACTGGGGGTTCACCAGGCGCCGGCTGGAGTCGTAGGTCCACTTCTGCGCGCCGGTGCCGTTGCAGGTCCACAGGTGTATGCGGGTGCCGTTCGCTGTGCCGCCATATCTGACGTCCATGCATTTACCGAGGGCGCGGATGGTGCCGTCGCTGCCGACCGTCCACTGTTGGGCGTTGGTGCCGTTGCAGGTGTAGAGCTGAATCTGGGTACCGTCGGCGCTGTTGGCTTCGGCCACGTCGATGCATTTGCCGGCGAGCCCGGTGATCTGGCCCGTGCCGGCGTGCGCCGGACCGATGGTGACCAGTACGGCGCCTGCCGCCAGCGCGGTCGCGCCAAGGATGGCCAGTAAGTGTCTGGGGATACGCATCGGCTGCCTCCGGGGTGGGAGAGGGGGTATGTCGACAGCGGCTGATGCGGCTGGTGCCGTGGCCGCTGCTGAGCCTCACTGGTCAGGCGTTGGATGCGGAGTTGGCGCTAATTTCAAGGCTTGGTCTATACCAAAAAGCGCCCGAGCGTATCGACGGGATCGAGCGAGTGTCAACGTTGTCTACGCCCGAAGCTGGCTCGTAAGCCTGTTCCGCGCCAGCAACCCTTCTCGTCGAAGTAGTTCCCGCTGGGCGCCGGCGGGTCCGGTGCGGTGGCGACTACGGGCGGGCGCCCGCGACGCCGCCCTCTGCGGAGCCCTGGTGCAGTGCGGGACGCCGGCCGTGGCGGCGCTGGCTGCCGTGTCGGATGCTGGCAATGGTGGAACCGAACGGGGTCGGAGCGGCGATGGATCAGGTCGAGGTCGAAGGTCTGCGGATCGCCTACGAACGGGTGGGCGGCGGGCCGCCGCTGGTGCTGGTGCATGGATTCGTCGGCGACGGCCGGTCGACCTGGTCCAGCCAGCTCGATGGACTGTCCGACGAGTTCACCGTCGTGGCCTGGGACGCGCCCGGCGCCGGGCATTCAGCGCAGCCGCCCGACTGGTTTCGGATGTCGGACTACGCCGACTGCCTTGCAGCTTTCGTGCGCGCGCTCGGGTTGGCCCGACCGCACCTGGTCGGACTGTCGTTCGGTGGGGCGTTAGTCCTCGAGCTGTTTCGGAGGGATCCGACTGTCTTGCGGACGCTGGTGCTCGCCAGTGCCTATGCCGGCTGGGCCGGGTCCCTGGATCCCGAGGTCGTCGACGAGCGGGTGCAACTGAGCCTGCGCCTCGCCGAGCTGCCTCCGGAACAGTTCGCGGCAGCGATGATGTCGTCGATGTTCTCCGAATCGGCGCCCGCGGAAGCCGTCGCCAGGTTTGCCGCAAGCGTTCGCGCGTTCAATCCAGCCGGGTTCTTGGCCATGATGTGGTCTTCGGCCGAGGCGGACCTGCGGGACATCCTTGCCAGCGTCAGCGTGCCCACCCTGCTGTTGTACGGCGAGGAGGATGTGCGCGCTCCGCTGAACATCGCGCACGCCCTCCACTCCGCGATACCTGCGTCAACGCTGGTCGTCATGCCTGGCGTCGGCCATGTCAGCTCCGTGGAAGCACCAGAGCTCTTCAACCGCGAGGTGCGCAACTTTCTCCGGATGACCACGCGGTGATAGTCCGCTACCCGTGGATGTACTTCGCACGGGAAATCACGATGCCGACATGGGCCGTCGGCCTTGTTTCCGACAAGGACCCAACGTGACCGTCGAAGGTTGAGACAGGTTGCGGATCAACGCGCATGGTGCCGGACCAGGAGGCGTCAATGACCGGGGCCAACCCGCCTGCGGCTGGTGGTGAGGAACCCCCGGCGGTATCCAGCCCTCGAATGAACGCTGCGCGGACGCCGATACGTGGCAGCCGGTGCCATTGTCATGACGTGCGTCGGCGGACTGCTGCGACGGTCACAGATGCTCCCTGAACTGGGAAGACGTGGTTCTTATTCTGCCAAGTTTGGTCCACACGAAGCGCGTACCAAACGCGGTCCGAAACGCGGGGGCAGACGCAGGTCGCGCGCCGGCCAGGCGCGTGCCCCAGGCGCGTCCGGTGCGAACCGCGAAGCAGTGCGAGATCTGCCGATGTCAGCGCCAGCGCCCACGCGGCCGATGTGCGCTGTTATGCAGTGTCAGGTCGTGACAGGTCCTGGACGCGTTGGTTGCGTCCCGCCGAGTGGTGTAAATCGGGCATTGACGGCGTGCCTTGCTGACGGCGAGGGGCCATCGCGTGAGTCTTTGCGTGAACCCGCCAAGGAACACGCCGAGAAGAAACAACACGATGGCCCTGGATCAGTCTGCCCTGTTACGGATATTTCAATTCACCGAGCGGTCGGCTCTCTGATCTGGCCTTTCGTGTGATGGGGTGTCCGTATAGCGCAGTGTGCGCCGTTCCTCGTGATGTCGGGTGCGCACCACGGATCTCCATTGCTGCCGCAGCTTGCGGATCTTGCTCTCACCGT
>Ga0184623_10000346_pt1 | contig 19844 bp, 17 predicted proteins | sample PLM1_100_b1_FD_133138 | JGI IMG/M metagenome (GOLD analysis project Ga0184623, IMG submission 133138) | Groundwater sediment microbial communities from an aquifer in East River, Colorado, USA - PLM1_100_b1 | ecosystem: Environmental > Terrestrial > Soil > Riparian zone | place: USA: East River... | reverse complement strand
GTGTTGGCATACACGCATGATGCCCAATTCTGGCGCCGCCTCCCCAGGCTTTCCGGCCGCGCCCAGAGCGGCTTTCCGCACCGCCTGCCCCCTCATTTCACCCACTCACTTCCACGAAGAGCCTGTCTTGATATACGCCACCCCAGTGGATCTGCAGAAAGAGCCGCAACAGCCCATGCACGAGGTAGTAGTGAATCGCATAGGAGTTCACGCCGTGGCCCGCATGTGCGATGAGGACATAGTCAGACACCGCGTCGGTCTCATCCACGTAGTGCTCGAACTTGTATGGCGAGACTCGCACCTGTCGCGACGCGAAACACCAGCGATCGCGCTGGCGGAATCGGCGGGCGAGTTCCGGGGGCACGAAGGGCAGTTCGAGACCCTCGGTACGAAAGAGTGCGGTTGCGTCGGCCACTCCATTGGGCGATTCGCGGCGAGGCATGAGGCGCTCTCAGCCCAAAGGGTCGCGGCAAGTGTTCCAGCCGGGCCCTCGCGACGCCGGAGACTTCATAAATCCAAACTCATCAGCAACGAAAGCGCACGCACTCTTCTCTGGCGGCGCCGGGACTACTTCCACCACAACCGCCCAGGACCACTCTGCCTCGCCTCATCCTTGGCGAGTTCCAGGTCGGGTAATCCATACACGATAGGGATCACGCCAATTGACTTGCAATTGGGACATATCAAGGCGCTGTGGTACTGGGCTCTGATTGCGTCGCAGAACTCAGGAAGTTCCCCGAGACCCGCGTACTGCAACGGAATCGCAAACATATTCCGGGGCGCCATCAACTTTTGGAAGTGCGACCGAAGTGTGTCCTCGGCTATGTTCAAGAGTGACGTTCGCCTCGCGAGCCCAACCGAATCAACTTGGGCCACCTTCCAGCCATAGGCGTTCGGGCTTACGTCGTTGCCAAGCGTGCAGCTGTACTTTGCGGTGGCCTTCTCTTTGGCGTTCAGCATCATCGCGACGAGCACTTGATCCTCTTCGAGGAGCTGGACTGACTCGACTCACGGCTCCCGGGGTCACGCTCTTACTAAAGAAGCACAGGTTGATGTCCGTGCGAGCAATTAATCCCCTCTGAGAACCGTGATCGCCTTTTTCTGAACGAACCTGAGCCCGTCCGTCGGGCCGGGTTGGTGCATTGCGAGACCGGTGTCTCATCCTTCTCACCAATCTAGATGAAGCCGGACCTGCAGCGGCCCGCCCTGCCACCCGTAGACAGTCTGCAACGTCGCTAGGGCCACGTTGGCAATCGCTGACCGGTCAGGCGCGGTTATTACCGGCCAGTGGCGCCAGAAGTTCGGATATTTTCTTCGGGTCGGCGGGCGCCAGCCCAGACTGAGGAGCGATGCCCTCTGATCCCGAGTTAGCGTGAAGGGGGGATGCAAGTAACGGTCGCCTACCGCCTCACCATAAATCACAGCACTTCCGCAGGAGGTGCCGAACTGAACGAAGTAGTTCTTGGCCTCGTCAGCGACCAAGATGACGTAGTTGTGTCCGCCGCCCTCCTCGGTCAGTCGGCGGAGGTTCTTGGCAAGCGTGTCGAGTTGAAGGGGCCGGCCGGCGTATTCCTGATTCCAATCGGCCTCACGGGGCTTTGCCTCCTGGCCACACGTGCATACCGCTCTGATGAGGTGGTACAAAGCGTCTCGCTGCAGGAGCGCGCAGTCGTCCGAGTGCCCCGAGCGACGAAGCGCGGCCACGCGGCGCATCACAATCAGGTAGCCTTCCATCATCAGGCATCGAGGGCAGCGACAGCCCGGCTCCTGGATGCAATCGGGCTCAGAATGCTCGCAACCAGGCTGTGGATCGGCGTTGCCAACACCCGGGCGTTGAGTGACATACGCCCCAGCGCCAGGACGAGGACAGCGGTCATTTGCGTCGACGGGCAGGCCCGTCATGCCGTCCGCTCCGGCGCATCATTCGCCAGCTCCTTGAACGGGCACAGGATACCGGCACTGAAGACGCGGTCGACGTATTGGTGCACGGCCTTGCCGATGTCCCACAGCAGCCGGGCCTCCGTGGAGGTCGGTGGATCACTCGGCGCGAGCGAGAAGGTCTCGAATGCGGACCGGAGCAGGCCGCGAGGGGATGACAGATGCCTGGCCGGGCCGTCGTGGAGGTCGATCCGCAGGGCGCAGTCGCCGAAGTCCCATGGGTGCCGATCCTCATCCGCGAGGTCGAGGGTGAGCCGATAGTCCGAGGTCGAGAGCTTCTGCACGGTCCGTAGTCGCACGATCATCGAAGCCTCCTTCTGCCGAACTTGACGATTTCGCTGGGCTTTCCGCCCTGGCCGAGCGGGGTCTGCCCGCCGGCCCGCTGCTGCCTGTCACGACCAGCGTACGGCCCGCGCGTGCGATCGAACGCCACAGTGGCTGCGGCGGTTTTTCCGGACCGGCAGGCGCTTCACCTATAGTGGAAAGAGGACATGAGGATCGCCTTCGGGCGGAAGCCAGCGCTATCGGAGGAGCGGCGCCAGGCCCTGGAAGGGTGGGTGCGCCTGCGACTGCACATGCTCGAAGAGGATCCGATGGCCGCCATCATCGGCGCCGTCGGCAAGCTGACGGCCGAAGGGATGGAGCACGAGGCGGCCATGGAGCTGGTCCTGGGGATCCTGCGCGAAGACGATCCGCGGCCTCCGTGACAGCCGGCCGCCGATCACGCTCGTCCGGCCAGGCGCCGCGCCGCGACCGTCAGATCGTGCGGGTGCTCGCCATCCTGCGAATCCTGCTGGAGGGCGCGCGGCCCTCCGTCCATGACCTCGCGGCGCGGTTTAGAACCCGGCGCGAGACGATCTATCGCGATTTGCGCGTCCTCGAGGAGGTCGGTTACCCGATTGCCGGCGAGGAATCGGGCCGCATCGGCGGCCGCCCGCGCCTCGCCCCCGGCGCCTCCGTGGCGGCGCCGCCCGTTCAGCTGACGCGGCAGGAAGCCGCCGCGCTGGTGTGGGCGATCAAGCAGGCGGCCCCGCGCCAGCCGTTTCAGGCGGCCCTGTCGACGGCCATGCCGAAGGTCCAGGCGTTCGCGGCGCGCAACGGGCACCTGGCGATGGCGCTGGACGGGGCACTCGGCGGCTGGGAGCGCGGGGTGAAGGACTATCGGAACGCGACGCCGATCATCCTGCAACTGGTCGAGGCCATTCTCAGCTGCCGCCGCTGTCGGGTCGTCGAGTACCGATCACCCCTGCGCGACCGGCCGACGTCGTTCCGTCATGATCCCCACCGGCTGCTCTACATCCAGGGTGGGCTCTACAGCGTCGGCATGTCGCCGGACCACGACGACCGTGCCGTCCTGGCGGTCGATCGCATCCGTGGTCTGGAACTGACAGACGAGACCTTCACAAGCGACCCGGCGATCGACGTCAAGCGCTACGAGGCCGAGGCGTTCGGGGTGGTGTGGGAGCGGCCGATGACGGTGGTCGTGCGCTTCCGCGCCGACCAGGCGTCCTACGTGCGGGAGCGCGAGTGGCACCCGACGCAGCGGCTGCGGGACCTGGCGGGCGGGCGGGTCGAGCTCACGCTCCGGGCCGGGGGGACGTTCGAGATCCGGCGGTGGGTGCTGAGCTGGGGCGATGCGGCGGAGGTGGTGCGGCCGGCGGCGCTGCGTCGCGAGATCGCCTCGATGCTCCGACGCGCCGCCACGATCTATCGCCGCTGATGGGCGATTCGTGGCTCCAGCGGCTCGTGGTACGCGGCCCCGCTGCCGAGGTCACCGCTTTCCGGCGCGCCGTGGCGAGCCGCGAGAAGCCCGAATACCGCACCATAGAGCGGGAATGCGGGACACAGAAGCTATCGTTCGCGAAGCTCAGGACTCTGATCCCCGGGAAGCCAGCTCGTCGGCTCGACGGCGAAGTCGAGGAGCCATGGGATCTTTCCGTCGACCGTGCCCGGCGGCTCAAGGACGGCTCGCTGGAGCTGACGTATCGGTTCCAGCTTTCCGACTTTGAACCCGACGACCTGATCGTTGAAGTTGCGAAGGTCTATTCTCGGCTGTGCTTCGTCATCGGCTGCGTCGCTCCCAACGTCGACGAACAGTCGAGCCGGCTCGTGCACGGGGGACGGAGCTGGGGATGGCGCCTTTCTGCCAGACGCAAGGAGGCGATCTGGAAGCAGCTCGTTCCCGAAGAGAGGGACGACAACACTGATGAGGTCCTGTGGGGCGAGGTGCAGGCCGACTGGCAGATGATGGACGAGGTGGTCGCGCACTGGCGGCCGAAGATGGACACATTGGTCGCGCGGGTGCGCAGACTCGGCAAAGCGGGTCGGAGGACCCCCCACGCCCGCCGGCATCGAGGGCCTAAAAGGTGACTGCGAGCGCGCATCCCCGGCCCGCCGGCCTCTCGAAGTCGCGGGTGATGGCCGGGCTTCAGTGCCACAAGCTCCTCTGGTGGATGGTGCACGAGCGCGAGGCGCCGGAGCTCGCGCTCGATGCCCAGACGCAGTCCGTGATGGACCGGGGCAGCCACGTGGGTGAGGTGGCGCGGCGCTACGTGCCTGGCGGGGTCGCGATCGAGTTGCCCTACAACGCCTACGCCGAGCGCGTGGCCCTGACCCGTCAGACCGTCGACGCGGGCGCTCCGGCGGTCTACGAGGGCTCGTTCAGCGCCGACGGCGTATTCGTGGCGGTGGACATCCTGGAGCGCGAGGGCCGCGGCTTCCGCCTCGTCGAGGTGAAGTCGACCGCGTCCGTGAAGGACCACCACATCCCCGACGTGGCTGTGCAGGCGCACGTCCTGCGTCGGAACGGGCTCGATCTCGTCGGCGCCGAGGTGATGCACCTCAATCGCGAATGCGCGTACCCCGACCTCTCGAACCTCTTCGTCCGATCGGATGTGACGGACGCGGTGCGCGCAGTCGCCGAGCGTGTGCCGAGGTGGATCGCCGAGCAGGTCGCGATGCTCCAAAGGCCGGTTCCTGACGTGCCCGTCGGGCCGCATTGCACGACGCCCTACGAGTGCCCGTTCATAGCGCGCTGCTGGCCGGCCCTGCCGCCCCACCACGTGAGCACGCTCTACGCTATGAGGCGACGGGCCCTCGAGCTCGATGAGCAAGGCTACCAGACGATCTACGAACTGCCGGAGGAGGTGCCGCTGGGGAAGATCGCGGACCGGCAGCGCCGGGCGGTGCAGGAGGGGCGGATCGTCGTCGAGCCGACCCTCGCCAGCGCGCTGGACGCCTTCGTGCCCCCGATCGCATTCCTCGACTTCGAGACCGTTGGCCTTGCGATCCCCGTGTGGAACGGCTGCCACCCCTACGACTCGGTGCCCGTCCAGTTCAGCTGTCACGTTCAGGACGAGGAGGGCCGCGTCACTCACCATGAATGGCTCGCCGACGGGCCGGAGGATCCGCGGCCGGCGCTCGCTGAGCGCTTGGTCCGGGCGTGCGAGAGGGCCCGAACCGTGGTCGCGTACAACGCCGACTTCGAGCGCCGATGCATCGAGCAGATGACCGAGGCCCTGCCGGCCCTGGCGACGCCGCTCCGGAGTATCGTCGACCGTCTGGTGGACCTGCTGCCGGTTATTCGCAATCACGTCTACCACCCGGACTTCGGCGGGAGCTTCAGCCTCAAGAGCGTTCTCCCTACGCTCGTGCCAGAGCTTCGCTACGACGGGATGGCGATCGCTGACGGGGGAACTGCGAGTCTGGAGCTCGAGCGGTTGCTCTTCAATGGGGATGGGTTGGAGGCGGAAACGAGAGAATGGCTTCGCAGCGACTTGCGTCGCTATTGCCACCAGGATACGTGGGGATTGGTTGCGCTGTTGAGCTGTTTGCGAAAGGCGCTCGAGGTAGCTTGATGAAGGTCGGATCCGCACCGTGCGCGAAATAGTGGATCGAACGCGATACGTGACTGCACGTGGCCTCCACAATGACAGCAAGACACCATGCTGACCACTCCCTTTCTGACTGACCTCGACTCGAGGGCTGCCGTGAAGGGATCTCGTGACCCGCTGGGCATCCAGCAGATTTGGACGCGCCTCGGCCGGCATGTTGTCGGCAACCTCACCACGGTCAGCGACTCGGTCCGGGACTTCACCACAATGCTCCTCGGCTACTATTTCGCGGCGCGTCTCGCCGACGAGCTCGGGCCCGGCACCGAGCTCGGAACCTTTCTCAAGTGGGAGCAGCTTGCCGCCTACGCTCGCGGCGCGGCGAACGAAGATTGGGCCTTCCGCGGAACCGAGCGAGCAGGCAGGAATCTCTCGGCGAGTTCCCGCGTGACGCTGTCGGACGACGCAGCCGCACAGATCCTGGGCAATCAGAAGATCTACGGGCTGTGGGGCTTGTACACCATGCCCGGGCGCGCGTCAGGCCTCGTCGACGTCGAGCAGCCGCGCCTGACGCCAGCGGCGCTGGAATTCGTCGAGAGCCTGTATTTGCCGCTACTGGAAGCTGGCGCGGGCAAGGATGCACGCCGCATCCAGGAAGCGCTGCGCGGTCGCTCGACCAGCATCGACGTCAAGGGCAGCGATGCCCCGATGATCAAGGCCGTGGGGACGGTGCTGCGCCGGCGTCTCCTGCCCAGGGAGCGCGAGTTCTACCGGCGCCATCTCCTCTTCGGTGGGCCGACCGACGAGACCGATGGTCGCCAGCGGCAACTCGCCGCGCTTCTCGAGGACACGCTTGGGATCAAGGATTTCGCGTGGTCGCCCGCCATGGTGGGCAGTCTCGTCAAGATGGCCTTGGGGCGCGGCGAGCCCTGGCATCCGCTTTCTCATCACATGGCCCGCATCCGAACGAGCGAGACGGTATTCGCACCCCTGTCCGTATTCTTCACGCACCTCCTCGGTCTCGACGGCAAGCAGGTCGACCTCGTGACCACGCGCCTCACGGAAGCATGGGGCCCACTCTCTCGCACGGTCGATCCCCACGCGTTCGGAGAGCTCCGCGGGGAGCTCGCCACGATCGACGCCTCGGCCGCCGATCGCTGGGTGGCCATCGCGAATGCCCTCGCCACGGGAGACTATGGGGCGCTCGTCACGCTGGTGGTCGATCAGAACAAGGCGGTGATGGCTGCTCGCGGAGGCGCGCCATGGATCGAGACGCGCCAGGCCGTGCTTCACGTGCGCTTTCGCGAGGAGCGGGGCGGGCTTCCGAAGCGCGCCGAGCTGCCAGCGCTCTGGCGGTTCTCCTACTTCCTCGACTCGCTGCGCAGCATCACCGCGGCTCTCCAGGAGAGCTGAGTGGCCGACGTCCCGCGCGCGGTCCTGTCGGAGCAGTTCCAGGAGCGGATGAAGGCGCGCCGTCTCCGATCGGCAGTGTTCCTGACGTTCCAGTTCGACTCGGGCTTCTTCGAGCAGGAGGTCCTCCCGGTCTTCATCGACGTTCCCCTGAGCCACGCCGCCATCATGCGGGTCGTCCATCTCGAAGACGCGCTGCGCACGCTTCCTGGCCACATCGCGGTGTACTACGACGCCAATGGCCTCGTGTCAAGCGACGCCGGCTCTGCAAAGCTCGACATCCGGCGCATCCCTGTCCAGCACCGCCCGGGCGTCTTCCACCCAAAGAACGTCTTCCTGCTCGTCGAGGCGGACGAGCCTGATGACGACGGCCATCGCGCTCAGGCGCTCATCGCGGCGAGCCTCTCGGCGAACCTCACGCGAACGGGTTGGTGGGAGAACGTCGAAGCCTGCCATCTCGAGGAGATCGAGGACGGCGACAAGACACGGCTCAAGGAGGACCTGGCCTCGTTCCTGGAGGGTCTCCGACGCCGTGCCCCCGCGGAGGCCGGGCACCTCGCCCTGCGGGAAATCCTGACGTTTCTGCGGCGGGCGGAAACGCGGCTGCAGAAGTCGAGCTCCGGGCAGCTTCACCCACATTTCTATGCTGGCCCGGAGCCGGTCATCGACTTCCTCGACCGAACAGCCGGCGATCTGCTCCACAACACGTACCTGGAGATCATCTCCCCGTACTTCGACGACGCTGCCGAATGCCGCCCGCTGCAGGCGCTCATCGAGCGTTTCCAGCCGAAGGAGGTTCGCGTCTTCCTGCCGCGCTCGAGCGCCGGTCATGCTCTCTGTCGCCGTGAGCTGTACCACGCGGTCCGCGCCCTTCGCGAAGTGTCCTGGGGACACCTGTCCAGGGACATCGTACAGCTCGGACGCAGTGACGACGCCGGCGAGCGCTTCGTCCACGCGAAGGTCTATCGGTTCTTCACCCAGACGCCCAAGCGCGAGGTCTACTTCCTCGGTTCTGCGAATCTGACAGCGCCGGGGCACCAGGGCCAGAATCTGGAGACCGGATTCCTCGTCGAGGTCATCCCTCCCAGGCGGCCGGACTTCTGGCTGACAATCGACAAGCGGACGCCTTCAGAGTTTGAAGTCCACACGGAGGGCGAGGATGCGGCGAAATCGGGCGGTACACGCCTGAACCTCCGCTACCACTGGGACCGGGCTGCCGCCGAAGCCTTCTGGGACGCTCGAACCCCTTCGCCGGAGCTTCGCATCGAGACGCGGAACATCGAGCTCGGAAGGTTCTCATCCCTGCCACCCCGGACCTGGACTGTGCTCTCGCCCGAGTTGACGGAGCGCATCGGTGAGCTCCTGAAGGAGACCTCGCTGTTCCTCGTTCACGGTGACGGCGAGGCGCCGGCCATGCTGCTGGTCCAGGAGGAGGGAATGGCGGCCAAGCCCTCGCTCTTCCTCCAGCTCTCGGCCGCCGACATTCTGCGCTACTGGGCCCTTCTCACCCCTGCGCAGCGGACAGCCTTCCTCGACACCCGGGCGCCCGAGCTGGCACTGGCTGGGCCCGGCGCTGACCTGGTCGCCCGTAGCCGCATCGCTCTGGAGGAAGAGACGTTTTTCGATCGGTTTGCGGGTTTCTTTCACTCATTCGCGTGCATGGAGCGGGCTACCCGCGAGGCCCTCGCTGCGGGCCGAGAGAGAGAAGTCGACTATCGGCTCTTCGGCCAGAAGTACGACTCGCTCGGCAATCTGCTGAATCGGGTCACCTCTGACGATGATCGCTCCACCGACGTCGACCGTTACGTCATCATCCTCTGCGCGCGCCAGCTCTGTCTGGAGATCAAGCGGGATCATCCCGACTACTGGTCCGGGCATGCCGGGGCCGCTCGCGCGCTCGAACAGCGTCTCGGCGAACTGTCAGTCATCCGCCAGCGCCTGGCCGAACAGAACGCTGCCGAGCTGCCGGCTTTCCTCGACTGGTTCGAGCGCCGCTTCATGCAGCGCGCCGCCCCCTTGAAGGACGCCGAGGCATGATCGACATCGAGACGGCGTCGCAGCTCGTCGACTTCGGTACCCGGATTGGCCATGGCCTGCGGGCGCACGAGCAGCTGGAGGGCGCCGTGGCCCTCCACAACATCCTTTCTCAGTGTGGTGTGGCCTACCTCGCGGACGAAGTCGGGATGGGGAAGACCTATGTCGCCCTCGGCGCGCTCGCCCTGTTCCGTCACTATCAACCCGGCTTCCGGGTGCTGATCATTGCCCCGCGAGAGAACATCCAGGCCAAGTGGATGAAGGAGCTTCGCAACTTCGTTGTCCACAACGTCCGCTTCCCGGACCTGCGCATGAAGGCGATCGACGGCCGCCCGAACTGCCCTCTGGTGGCGTGCAGGAATCTTGTCGATTTCGTGCACGAGGTCGCCATCGACCCGGGCCGCGATTTCTTTCTGCGGATGACGAGCTTCAGTCTGGGGATCGCGGGGAAGGGCACCGTGGACCCCGAGGCGGGCCGTCGCCTGCGCGAAGGTCTACGCCGCTCGCTGCCCTGGATACGCGATGAGGTCTTCGATCTCAGGAACAAGCAGGAATTCAAGGACAACGTCGCTCGCGCGGTGTGCTGCGCTCTTCCGCGGTTCGATCTCGTCATCGTCGACGAGGGGCACAACCTCAAACACGGCTTCGGCCCGAACGTCGCGGCACGGAACCGGGTCCTGGCCCTTGCCATGGGGCGTGAGACCCCTGCTCCCGACCCGCGACTGTTCCCTCGTTACGGCCCGCGGGCTCAGCGGGTCCTGTTCCTGTCTGCGACGCCGGTGGAAGAAGCCTACCGGCACCTCTGGAACCAGCTCGACGTCTTCGGGCGAGGTCGGGACTTTGAAGAGTTGAAGAAATCGGACGTCGAGGAGGAGGCGCAGAAGGCCGTCGCCCGGCGCTTCCTCATCCGGCGTGTGACGTCGATCCAGGTGGACGGTCAAGACCTCACCAAGAATCTCTACCGCCGTGAGTGGCGACGCGGTGGCGTGCACGTGCACGACGAGCCCATTAGAGTCGAGGATCCCAGGCAGCGTCTCATCGTCGCCCTCGTGCAGAAGAAGGTCAGCGAGCTGCTGGGGCACGAGCGCTTCGGCGCTTCGTTCCAGATCGGCATGCTCGCTTCCTTCGAGAGCTTCCTGGAGACTGCGCGGGTCAAGCGAGACGATCCCGAGGCAGCGAACTTCGACGATTCCGAACAAACCGAGGACGCGCTGGAGCGGGAAGGGATCGACGTCGTCGACGTCAACCGGCTTGCGAAGTCGTACCGCTCGACCTTCGGCACCGAGATGCCTCACCCGAAGATGGATGCGGTCGTCGAGTCGCTGGCCACGGCCTGGGTGCGAGGCGAGAAGAGCCTGATCTTCGTGCGTCGCGTGGCTTCGGTGAAGGAGCTGAAGAGGAAGCTCGATGAGCGGTACGACGAGTGGCTGATGGAGCGTCTCGACCGCGAGCTGCCCCATCTTCGCTCTCGACTCCAGGACATCTTCAAGCGCTATCGCGCTGAGAAGTCCGAGGCGGATGCGCGGGGGGAGCTGCCGGACCCCGGTGCCCCGGCACGGCAGGACGACGATGACTCGAACCGTGGCGACAAGGATACGTTCTTCGCATGGTTCTTCCGTGGCGACGGCCCGCGCGGCGTGGTCAGCGGGGCCAACGTCCAACAGCGCTTCATCCAACGCGGAACCGTCTATTCCACGTTTTTCGAAGACAACTACGTCGCAGATCTGCTGGGATGTCAGCCCGGCGAGGTCACCCAACGACTGGCCACAGCGCTGAACGTCGGATTGACCGACCTTCGTGCCGGACTGCAAGACCGATCAAGGCGCTTCCTGTCAGCGGCAAGGATCCAAGCGCGCGCTGACCGTTTCGCGGCTGTCCAGGCCGGGGCCATCGAGTGGCTCAAAAACAGGCCCGGGCCGCACCAGGAGCAGGCTCAGCTCATGTGGCACGAGCGGTTCGAAGCGGCTGCGCGCCTCCGTCACGCGACCGACGCCCCGGACATCAGCAACTGGCTCGAACTGGCGACGTTCTTCACGGAGCTCCGCAAGCGTGAACCCTTGCGGGACCGGCTCTGGCCGCGGTCGACCCAAACGGATCCGGTCTTGGGCTTCCGAGAGCGAGAGATCCGAGGCCAGATGCTTGCGACGGCGGCCCGGCTCGGCCACGGACTGATCGACCTCTACGTTCTGACGATCCGCCGCGCTGGAAGCCTCGAGCTGCGAGCCCAGGAGTCATCTGAGGGCGGGCGCCCTGACGGAGACCTCGCACCAATCACCGAGTACCTCGATCTCCTCCAAAGACAGATGGCGACGCCGCGCGACGGACGGGACTGGGGCGCCTTCGACGAGTTGGCCGACATCGCGGCGAACTTCAATCTCATCCTCGACGTCAACGAGCCCGACGCCATGACGAAGCCGCTTTCTGAAACCGCTCGCGTCTTCGGGAGTCTTCTGCGGCAGCAGCAACCGGTGGGCGGAATGTCTGGCCAGGTGAATCAGACCCTGGTTCACCAGTTTCGCATGCCAGGATATCCGCTCGTCCTGATCACGACGGACCTTCTCCAGGAGGGTGAGGACCTGCACACGTTCTGTGCCTCTGTTCACCACTACGGCATGTCCTGGACGCCATCCTCGATGGAGCAGCGCATCGGGCGGATCGACCGCGTGCGCTCCCTGACAGAAGCCAGGCTGAACTCGCTGAGTGGTCGACCGTTGCGCGGCGAGGACATGCTCCAGGTGTTTTTCCCGCATCTGGAAGACACCGTAGAGATCCTTCAGGTCCAGCGGGTGCTCGAGCGCATGAACGTCTTTCTCCGCCTGATGCACGAGGGGCTGATCATGGCGGGCAACGAGCAGCGCGCGATCAACACCGGTCAAGAGTTCGCGCGTGGGAGGCGGCTGGTTCCGCAGATCAGAGAACGACTCCAGAGCGCCTTCCCGGTCCGGCCGGAGCATCTCGTGTGTGAGCCGCGGAAGCTGGCCGTGGCGCCCGAGGTGGCCCAAGACTTGAGGGAACGCTTCGCCCGCCTGGCGAGCCAGGAGCTACCAGAGGTCGGCGTGGTCTGGGAGCGCCAGACCGAGCCCGGCATGCTGCTCGGCACCGCGCAACTCGATGATCGCATCCAGCCATTCTCGCTGCTCTTGAAGTCGATCGACGGCCGCCCAGCCGTCCGCTGTGTCAGCCCGGTTGGGCGCGTGGGACCGGGTGACGAACAGGAAGCGGTGGTGGCCAGTGCCGCAACTGTGGCGGTGCGCATCGGCGCCATCGTGACGGGCGAGGAGAGGACATACGATCTGACGGCTGAGGGTGATGTTCTGCTGGCAGCCGCGGAATGCGACGTAGGGCGCGTGGCGTTGCTCGTGGGTCGAGTAGTGCGCCAGGCTGACGCGCTCGAGCGGCGGCACTTGCCCGGCCGAGACGAGATCCTGGCGACATTCCGTGAGGAACTAACCGAAGAGGGGACACTTGGCCGCTGACTGGGTCCGTTTCTGCCGAGGCAAGGATTTCACCATCGAAGAGCCGCATGTGGACGTGGGCCTGGACGATGGCCGGCGGCATCGGGTCACCGTCGAAGACCAACCGAACGCGTACCAGCTCATGGGGATCGTCGTCCGGCAGGGGATCGTGGCTACCTTCCCAGACGCGCCGATCCAGGCCTGGCTTCGCAACAGGGCCACCATGCTCGTCGGGTTCCGGATCGACCGTCAGCGGCGGCTGATCGCCGAGGCCTGGATGCCGAAGGCTGGGCTGACGGCAGACGAGTTCCAGCTATACCTTCGACGGCTGGCCGCAGAGTGCGATCGGTTCGAGTACGTGCTGACCGGCCGGGACATCGAGTAGCCAAGGAGACCGTCGTCATGCCCGCAAATGTCGACGAGATGTTCTACACAGAGGCAACGCCGTGGGATAGGGCCGGGATTCACCTTGCCGAGCCAGCGTCCCTTGAGGTAGCCGGTCTCAACCGGAAGGTCGCCGAAGTCGACATGGTCACAGCTGACGATCCGCCCTCCGCAGTGAACAGAGACGCAAGGCGATCGTGCGCGTGGCCACGCGTCGCGCTTTGCGGTCCGGCCCCAGACGAGCTCGCCCACAGGCGTCGGTAGAGCGCGTCGCGCACGACGCTCGGTGACCAGCCGGTCGGCCCGCCCTTCGTCGGCTGCGTCGCCGAGGTGCCGTCGGCGGTGGAGGCGATGGAGAAGCTCGAGCGCGAACGGCGAGGCTTCCTGCGGCAGTTGTGGGATCGAGGAGCACCGATCCCCGTGCCGCGTCCGCCCTGCGGAGTTTCTGATCGCAGGTTCTGGGTCTACCATCAGAGGGCCAGGTGTCAGAGTGTAAAGGCCACTCGAGACTGTCAACGTCCGCGTCCGTTATCCGATCACCCTCCATTCTGCGAGCTCCGTACAATCAATCAGTTGCGTCCTGGCACATCAGTTGCTGCGCTAACTTATAGTTTGTCGGGTCACCCGAAGGAGGATCGCTCGCTTGCGACGAGTCGTGGCGTTCCCCCCGTCTGGTCGGGCCCGGCCTGGGGCCAGTGGGCCTCTCGAAACGCGTGGCAGGTTCTTCTTCGCTGGAGATCAGAAGGTCCCACTCGAGGGCGCTACCTACGGGTCGTTCGCGCCACTGAATCCCGCCAAAAGGGGTCGCGTGTGTGTGCGTGGACCTCCCCCCTCAGGCAAGCGTCCGAAACACGTCGTCTTTCGCCAAAAGCACCTAAATGCGGAGGGGCCATGCGAAAGAGCACGTCACTGAGTGGGTCACGTTCGGTTCGCCCGACCATCCTGGTCGTGTCGCTGCTGACCATCGCGGCGCTCGGAGTCCTCCAGGGACTCCCGTCGACGGCCGCAAGCGCTGACGACTTCACACCTTTGGCGGAGCAGGGCCTGAGGCTGGGAACCACGCCTACGTCGGATGAAACCGTCCGGGTACGGGTGAGCGACGCCTACGGCAAACTGCCTTTATACTTTGAGGCCAACCGAGGGCAGACCGATCCGGAGGTGAAATTCCTCTCCCGCAGTCCCAAGCACACTCTCTTTCTTACGTCCCGCGAGGCAGTCCTCGTTTTCATGAACCCGGCAAACCACGGAAAGGATGTAGCGCAACCCCTGAAGGCAAGGATTGAAAGGCCAGGAAAGGTGACGGGGACGGCGCTGCGTATGGCTTTCCTCGGCGCTAACCCGGATTCGCGCGTGGCAGGGCGGGACGAGCTGCCCGGCCAGGCCAACTACTTCATCGGCAACGACCCGGCGAAATGGCGGACGAATGTGCCCACCTTCGCCCGGGTGCACTACCAGAATCTCTACCCCGGTATCGACCTCCTTTACTATGGCAACCAGCGCCAACTGGAGTACGACTTCGTCGTACAGCCCGGCGCTGACCCCACCCGCATCCTCCTGGGCTTTCAGGGCGCCGACCGCCTTGAAGTGGATGCCCAGGGTGACCTCGTGCTACACACGGCCGTCGGCCAGGTCCGGCAGCGTAAGCCCGTCATCTATCAGGAGGTCGACGGCGTCAGGAAGGAGATCCCAGGCGGCTACGTGCTCATGGACACGCATCAGATCGGCTTTCGGGTGGCGGCGTACGACCCCAGCCGACCCCTGATCATCGACCCGGTGCTGTTCTACTCCACCTACGTGGGCGGCGGTGGTCATGATCAGGGCAGCGGAATCGCGGTAGATATGGCTGGCAACGCATACGTGACCGGCGTAACCTTTTCGACCAATTTCCCGATCACCGCAGGAGCGTTCCAGACCACGTCCGGTGGCGGAGCTTTCGATGCCTTTGTGACGAAGCTGAATCCAACTGGTTCAGGACTCGTGTACTCAACCTATCTCGGCGGCAATAGCGATGAAGGTGGCCTCGGTATTGCCATCGACGCCGCCGGTAACGCCTACATGACGGGCGTCACCCGCTCGACCGACTTCCCGACAACCCCGGGCGCCTTTCAACCTGCCTTCGCTGGCCAAGTGGACGCCTTCGTGACCAAACTGAATCCCGCTGGCTCCGGGCTCGTCTATTCCACCTACCTCGGCGGCAGTGGCGAAGACACTGGCCACGGAATCGCGCTGGATGCCGGTGGAAGTGCCTACATTGCCGGTAACACGCAGTCGCTGAACTTTCCAACGAGTGCCGGGGCCTACCAACCCAACGCCATCGGGGTCAATGGCTGCTGCTTCGGACCCGCGAATGTCTTCGTGACCAAGCTGAATCCCGCGGGCGCCGGCGCGGCCGACCTCATCTACTCCACCTACCTGGGACCGGCCAACTCCTTTCCCCGCGGCATTGCCGTGGACGGCACTGGAAACGCGTACGTGGCGGGCGAGACGTTTTCGGCCAGTTTCCCGACGACGGCGGGGGCCTTCCAGACCACCTTCGGGGGGGGCGGCACCGACGCCTTTGTGACGAAGGTGAATCCCACCGGCACCGGGCTGATTTACTCCACCTACCTCGGAGGCAGTGGTGGCGAAGGTGCCGGCTCCATCGCGGTGGACGCCGCTGGCAGCGCCTACGTTACCGGCGGCACCGGATCCGCCAACTTCCCCACGACCGCCGGGGCCTTCCAACCTGCTCTCGCCGGCCCGCAGAACGCCTTCGTGACGAAGCTGAATCCTCTCGGAAGCGGGCTCATGTACTCTACCTACCTCGGCGGCAGTGGCGGTGGCGGCGACGGGGGCCTCGGTATCAGGGTCGATATTTCGGGTAACGCCTACGTCACGGGCGTCACCAGTTCGACCAACTTTCCCACGATGAATGCCGTCCAGCCCACTTTCGGTGGCGGACCCTTCGATGCCTTCGTGACGAAGCTGAATCCCCTGGGCACCGGGCTGGTCTACTCCACCTATCTCGGTGGCAGTGGCGACGACTTCGGCACCAGCATCGCGGTGGACACCTTTCCCAACCCGAACGCCTACGTGGCAGGTGTGACCAGCTCGACTGACTTCCCGACGACCTCCGGAGCCTTCCAGACCACCTATGCCGGCGGTTCCAGCGATGCCTTCGTCGCGAAGATCACCGACGTCGTGGTCGAGCCACCGCCGACCGAGGGCAAGGTAACCGGCGGGGGCTCCATTGATGTCGCAGGCGGTAAGGGCACCTTCGGCTTCATCGTCCAGCGGAAGGAGACGGGCGGCTCCGTGAAGGGCCAGTTACAACACGTCAATCATGCTAGCGGCGACAAGGTCCAGAGCGTGATGTTCGACGCTCTCGTGATCACCGGCAACATGGCGACCTTCGGGGGCGCCTGCACCATCAACAACGTGACGCCCTGCACCTTCCGCGTCGATGTGACGGACAACGGCGAGCCCGGGACGACCGACTCGTTCGTTATCTCCGTGATCCCGGGCTCCACGGAGGGCGGCATGCTCCGGAGCGGCAACATTCAGATCCACAAATAGCGTCACAGTCAGCGCGACGATCCCGGAACTCCGCGGTGGCCCGCGCCACCGCGAAGTACCTGGGCGTCGCGCGGCGACTGATCAGGAGTCGATGGAGAGTCGAGAAGAAGTACGCGATCCCGTCATTCCTGGTCAACTCGCCGAACCACGGAGGGAGTCATGCGAACGAACACGCTGCGAGGTGGCTTAGGTTGGGGTCGATCGGCCGTTCTGATCACGTGAGTCGGGTCACGGAGGTTTCGCTGTGCGAGGCGAAACCGGCCAGCTTAGGCATTGCTGTCCCTTGATACTCAATTGCCGATTCGTGAGCTGTAGGTCGCTATTGATGAGGCGCTCCCACCCCTTCTTATCAGTAGCTCAGTAGCATCGCCAGCCCGACTGCGTGCGGATCGGTGCCAAATCGGTGCCCAACTCGGACGAAATGGGCCGTACTGAGTGCACCGACGCTCACGCTCATCTCTCGGGTTCTCGCGGCCTTAGCTCGTCCTGGTCCTGCTGAGGTTGCTCCTGGCTCTCGCTGTTAATCAAGATGTCAAGGATTCGAGGCTCTCAGAAGCGGCGGGTAGAGCATGCGGTGCTCCGAGCGTGCGGCGTGCAGGCCCGTCGGCATGGTCAGTCCGACCTGTCACCGACACAGTCACTCACGCCTCGCGACAGCATCCAACTTTCCGTCACTTACCGTGACGTCGGCCGCGCTTTAGCGCAGGAGGAAGTTGCGGAAAACACGCGTAATCCGGACGATCAACGAAGAGACCTGAAATCCTGATGTCGGCGGTTCAATCCCGTGCCTGGCCACCATTTTCTCAGCCACTTAGCGAAAGCCCTCTCTGCGCTGTCACCAAATAGTGACCGGATTTCGAAGGAGGCTTCCGATGGACCAAGATGCCGAGAAGGTGATGATGGAGCGAATCGACTATCACCCCGGAACGGGAGATCGGTTCGTCCTTCTGGTCTTCACGAAAGACACACACCAGGCAACTCGGCGGTATGGAGGTGACCCTGTGTCCCCGCTTTATGGGCCTCAGGCTCGCCGTCTTCTGAAGCAGGAGCGTGGCCGAGGGTTTCTCACCCAGCTCATTCGGCACCGTCCCGATGGGCGCCGGACGATCGAATCGGATTTTTGAGGTCCGAGCCAGGCCTAGAGTGCTCCGCTCTTCCAGCTCGATGCACGTCATCCTGCGGCTGTCCGCGGATGCATTACATCTCCTGTACCGCACCGGGTTTTCTAAACACTGAGGTGGATATCTCGCTGCCGCCCAGTTCGCGATTCTGAACCGCGTAGGAGCGCGGCGATGACGAACGCGCACGTCCGTGTGCGAGGCACGACCTACGAGGATGGAGCCTCGCCTTCCGGGTGGGACGCCGGGGAACGTGGTGTGCCCTCTGATGCAGGACCGTGCTGGGTGCTCTCCCCCAAATCATTGGGATTCTTAGGTGACTGCTGATCGAATCCCTTACCCTCCACCACTACATTTCTCGTGTAGTTGGACCGCAATTTTCAGAGTCCGGAGCGTATAGGAGCGTGGCGTAGGGTCCTAGCCCCCCGACTCAAGCGCCTTCGCGGTCTTGAGGTTGATGACCAGCCCAAACTTCGTGGGCTGCTAGCCAGGGAGGTCAGCGGGCTTGGCGCCCGCTAGCCGCCAAGCTGACGCACCAGCGCCGACCAGAGCGCGTCCATCTCCCATAGCGGAGGGCGATCGTCGGGCAGCTTGTGCACGGCGGTGTTCACCATGACGAGCTTGCTCTGAGGATCGACGAAGATCCGCTGCCCGTACACGCCCCGGAGCATGAACATCCTGCGTTCGCCGGGAAGGATCCACGTCTGGTAGCCGTAGCCCTCGGTTGGCGTGGCCGTGCCGGGCCACACATCCAAGCGCACGCTAGTTGCATCCAGAACCCACGTGGCCGGGATGATCTGGCGGCCGCGCCAGTTGCCGTCGTGGGCCAGCAGCAGCCCGAGGCGCGCGTAGTCGCGTAGCACGGCGTTCAGGCAGCAGTACGCGGCTTCCTGGCCCGAGTTGTCGACGAGCCACGTCGCGTCGGCCTCGGCACCCATCGCCGCCAGATCTTCTGCTCCAGGTACTCGGCCACCGGCTGGCCGATTGCGCGCGCCAGCACGAGCCCAAGCACCTGGGTCTCGACCGAGGCGTAAGCGAACTTCGTCCCCGCCGGACGCTCGCGGCGGTTGCTGAACGACGTCACCGCGCCGACGCCGCCTGGGCCCACCCGCCCGTACGTGTCGAGGCCGAGCTGAAGGAGATCGTCGCCGTCCTCGCTGAACCGGACACCGGACGACATCTGCAGCAAGTGGCGGAGCGACGTGCGCCCGTACTCGGCGCCGGCGAGCTCGGGCACGTAGGCGGCGGCGAGATCGTCCACCGACCGGATGCGCCCCTCGTCGATCGCGATGCCGACGAGCATCGCCGTCACGGTCTTGGCCATCGACAATGAGGTCAAGCGATGCCGGTCCGTGCGGCCGTACTGATACCGCTCGACGAAAATCGTGTCGCCGCGTGCGATCAGAAGGCCCGTCGTCGGGTTGCGCGCGAGATAGTCATCCAGTGTCAGGTCCGCGCCCCGGAACGTCCAGGTGATACGCGGCTCAGCGACCCGCACGAGGCGCGAGGGCGTCGTCGCCTTGTGAATGAGCCGGCCCCGGAAGATCTCGTCCAGATGGCTGTAGGAGCCGACGCGCGACCGAGTGCGCCAGAACGTCGCGGGGTTGCCCTTCGGGTAGCCCATGCTCGCACCGAACTCTTCGGCGTCGGGGCCGCCCATGGCGAAGCGGGGCGGCGGCTCTTCGGCGGCGACCGGCGTATCACGCGTCGTCGTCGCCGGTGACGCGCAGGCCACGACGCACACCAGCAGCGCGAGCGCCCACACTCGCGGTCGCGCCAGGCTCTTCTGGAGCGCGCGGCCTCCAGCGCCTTCGCTCGTCGGCGACTTGCGGGCGCGCGGAGACTGCTCGGACTTCAAGGGTTCTGTCATGGACCTGCCACTGGGAATTGTAGGCCCTCGCAAGTACCGATTTAGAAGAGCAAAGCGCAAAGCGTAAGACGCATGATGTTATTTCTCATCGGTATTCTCCTGTTTCTTGCCCCTGGCTCTTTGCCCTTAGCAGTCCGTGGTTGAACTCTCCGCGCTCAGCCCACTCGCACGGGAGTCCATGAGGTGGACAGGACGCGCGGCAGTAATCGGGAGACGCGCCAGAAACGTCGGGCGACCATCCAGACGTGCG
>Ga0184623_10000345_pt1 | contig 19853 bp, 16 predicted proteins | sample PLM1_100_b1_FD_133138 | JGI IMG/M metagenome (GOLD analysis project Ga0184623, IMG submission 133138) | Groundwater sediment microbial communities from an aquifer in East River, Colorado, USA - PLM1_100_b1 | ecosystem: Environmental > Terrestrial > Soil > Riparian zone | place: USA: East River... | reverse complement strand
AGCATGCCGGTGACCTGCACGACGGACTCGGGTGTAATCAGGGCCGCGGCCGTCTGGTAGAGATCGGGAAAGACAATCACTTCCACGCTCCCATGCAGGTCCTCTACGGAGAGATAGGCCATGCGATCGCCCTTCTTGGTCATCGTTTGCTTGATCGTGCCGATGATCCCGCAGAGTTTTACCTCTTTCGCGTCCGCGACCTCACTGAGGCTATCGGTACGACAGGTGGAAAAGCGGCCTGCGGCCTCTTCGTAGCGGACGAGCGGATGACTCGTGATATAGAACCCGATTAGTTCCTTCTCATAGGCCAGAAGCTGGTCTTCCGTCCATTCCGGCAGGTCCGGCAAGCTCTCATCCAGGGGAAGGGTCCCGCGCCGGGAGCCGGCGACGTCATCAGACTCGAGGGAGGCGAAGATGCTGGTCTGCCCTCGTGATTCCGCGCGTTGCGCGGCCATCGCCTGATCCACCGTGCGATCCAGCACCGCCGCGACCTGCGCGCGTCGCGCGCCGGTGGAGTCAAAAGCCCCGACCTTGATCAGGCATTCCAACGCGCGCTTGTTCAGCTTGCGCATATCCACGCGGTGACAGAAATCAAAGACCGAGACGAACGGCCCGGCCGCCGCCCGCGCCTGAAGAATCGTTTCGATCGGTCCTTCGCCGACATTCTTGATCGCCGCCAGGCCGAACCGGATGCCGTCCGCCGAGACCGAAAAGTCCTTGCCGCTCTCGTTGACATCGGGCGGGAGCACCTTGATCCCGAGGTCACGGCATTCATTGATGTAGCGTACCACCTTGTCGGTGTTGCCCCTTTCGCTCGTCAACAGCGCGGCCATGAACTGATTGGGGTAATGCGCTTTCAGGTAGGCGGTCTGATACGTGACCATCGCATAGGCCGCCGCATGCGATTTGTTGAACCCGTACCCGGCGAACTTCTGGATCAGGTCGAACAGCTTCTCCGCTTTCTTCTCCGAGATTTTCCTGGACTGTGCGCCTTCGATGAACTGGGTCCGGAGCTTATCCATCTCCTCCGGCTTTTTCTTGCCCATGGCGCGCCGGAGAATATCGGCTTGGCCCAGGGAAAAGCCGGCCACCCGATTCGCGATCGCCATGACCTGCTCCTGATAGACGATCACGCCATAGGTCTCTTTGAGCAGCTCTTCCAGCGCGGGACCTTCATAGGTAATCGGGATTTTCCCTTGCTTGCGTTTAATGAAGTCCGAGATGAGATCCATCGGGCCCGGCCGATACAGGGCGATGATCGCAATGATGTCCTCAAAGCGATCCGGCCGCAACCCGGTCAGGAGGTCCCGCATCCCGGGGCTTTCGAGCTGGAATACGCCCGCGGTCTTGCCGGAGGAGAGCATGGCAAAGGTCCGCGCGTCCTTGAGCGGGACGTCCGTGGCCGAGAACCGCTGAGCGTCCGGCTCGCAACTTTCACTGATCAGGCGTTCCGCGTGCGCGATCATGGTCAATGTCTTGAGGCCGAGGAAGTCGAACTTCACCAGGCCGACCTTCTCTACATCCCCCATCGGGAACTGGGTCACGACTTCGTCGGTCTCCTTCGAGCCTTTAAAGAGCGGCACGTAGTCGGTCAGAGGACCCTGCGAGATCACGACGCCGGCGGCGTGCGTCGAGGCGTGGCGGGGTGATTTCTCGAGCGCGCGCGCGGTCTCAAAGATGGTGCGCACCTTGGGGTCGCTCTCTACCAGGTCTTTCAGCCGGGGCTCTGCTTCGAGGGCGTCATCCAGCGTGATGTTCAATTGATCGGGGACCAGTTTGGCGATGCGGTCCACCTCGGCATACGGCATTTCCAGCACACGCCCCACGTCTCGGATCGCGGCTTTGGCCTTCATGGTGCCGAACGTGATGATCTGGCAGACGTAGTCCTTCCCGTACTTGTCCACCACATAATTGATCACTTCCTGCCGGCGATCCATGCAGAAGTCCATGTCAATGTCGGGCAGCGAGACCCGTTCGGGGTTCAAGAAGCGCTCGAACAGGAGTCCGTACACCAGTGGATCAAGGTCGGTGATGCGGAGCGCGTAGGCTACGAGACTGCCGGCCGCCGAGCCGCGGCCGGGTCCGACCGGGATGCCGCGTCCGCGCGCGAAGTTAATGATATCCCATACGATCAAGAAGTAGCCGGCGAATCCCATCGATGTGATAATGGTCAGTTCATCCCGGAGCCGTCGGTGATATTGCGCTACCGGAATCGTCGAGGGCCGCTCCCGGAGGCGATCGCGCAACCCCTGCTGGGCCAGCTTGTCCAGATAGCTCTCCAGTGTTTCCCCGGCAGGGACGCGATACTGGGGCAGGTAGGGCTTGCCGAAGGTAAAGGAGAGATCGCACATCTCGGCGACCCGTGCCGTGTTCCAGACCGCTTCGGGCCAGTCCTGGAAGGCCGCGAGCATCTCCTCGGTGGACTTCACGTATAACTGATCGGTGTTGAACCGCATGCGGTTTGGGTCATTCACGGTCTTGCCGGTCTGCAGACAGAGGAGGATATCGTGGATCTTCGCGTCCGTTTTTTTCAGGTAATGGCAGTCGTTTGTGGCGACGAGCGGGATACCCAGGCGCGTGTGCAGCTCGCGCAGACCCGCGTTGGCGATCTGTTGCTCGGGCACCGAATTTTCCTGGACTTCTAGAAAATAGTTGTCTTTCCCGAAGATCTCCTGGTACTCCCCCGCCGTCCGAGCGGCATCGTCAAGGCGATCCTTCCGGATAAGATGAGGCACCTCACCGCTCAGACAGCCGGACAGCGCAATCAACCCTTCGTGGTGCTGACGAAGCAGATCCTTGTCTATGCGCGGCTTGTAGTAGAAACCTTCGAGGTAGGCGCTGCTGGCCAATTTCAAGAGGTTCTGATACCCGGTGCGGTTCGCCGCGAGCAGGATGAGATGGTAGTACTCATTGTGCGCGAACTGGCCCTCGCGGTCGAAGCGGCTCTTCGGCGCCAGGTAGGCTTCGCAGCCGATGATGGGTTTGATCCCGGCGCTGGTGGCTTTTTGGTAGAAATCAATTGCGCCGAACAGATTGCCGTGGTCGGTAATCGCCACGGCGGGCATGCCGAAGCCGTGCGCCGCCTGCACCAGGGCGTCAATCTGATTCGCCCCGTCGAGGAGACTGTACTGGGTATGGACGTGCAGGTGGACGAACTGTGACGCCACGTAGTTTTCCTTATGCCCCCGGCGTCTCGATGTAAAGCCGCATCATTCTAGGGAAGCAGCCTGATGATGTCAATGAGACCGGCGCAGGCGGTGCACCGGCGTCACCCCGGAGCGGCGGCGAATGCAAAGGCCGCAAATGCGCCAATATGCTGTCAGTTCAGTTGTTTTATTGACCTGTCTAAAGGGTTATGGTAGGTTTTCGGAGAAGAGTTCGAGCGCCAGCCTCATTTAGGACAAGCACGCGATGGCCCAGATTGACGCCTTTTTCAAGCTAATGAGCGAGCAGAACGCATCCGACCTGCACTTGATGTCGGGGGAGGTGCCGGTTCTTCGTGTGCACGGTGATCTTGAGCGCGTCAAATACCAGGTGCTTGAGGACAATGAGTTAAAGAAAATGCTGTACGAGATTACTCCTGAGCCAAAGATCAAACAGTTCGAGGAGACAGGGGATCTAGATTTCGGTCACGAGCTTCCCGGGGTGGCCCGATACCGAGTCAACTTCTATAATCAAAAATACGGCATCGGCGCCAATTTCCGGTGGATTCCGGACAAGATCCTGACCGCGCAGGAGCTCGGGCTGCCGCCGCTCCTGACCCGCGCCGCCATGTTGCATAAGGGGCTGATCCTGGTCACCGGTCCGACCGGTAGCGGAAAATCCACGACACTCGCCGCCATGCTTGATCACGCGAACAGGTACCGGAAGGACCACATTATCACGGTTGAAGACCCCATCGAGTTTGTGCACAAGAGCATGGGCTGCTTTGTCACCCACCGTGAGATCGGCACTCACACCAAGTCCTTCGCCACGGCGCTTCGAGGGGCGCTGCGTGAGGATCCTGATATTATTCTCGTCGGCGAAATGCGCGACCTGGAAACCATTCAGCTGGCGTTGGAAGCCGCCCAGACCGGCCATCTGGTCCTTGCCACCTTGCACACGACGAACGCGGCCAAGACCATTGATCGCGTCATCGAGGTATTCCCCCACGACGAGCAGGCTCAGGTCCGCAACTCGCTCTCGACGAGCCTCAAGCTGGTCGTGGCCCAGAATCTGTTCAAACGCATTGATAAGAAGGGCCGTTGCGCTGCGTTGGAGGTCATGGTCGGCACGCCTGCCATCGCCAATCTCATCCGAGAGAACAAGAGCTTTCAAGTTCCGTCACTGATCCAGGTCGGTCGAAAATTCGGGATGCAGACCTTGGACGACGCGATCATGGAGGTCCTCCAAAAGAGATGGATCAGCGCCGAAGAGGCCTATGACAAGTGCATTGATAAGACCAAGTTCGCGCAGTTCCTGCAATCACCGCCGGACGAGCTCGAGGGCTGATCCTGGTGACAATCCAACGGCATGGGAGGTCGGAATGAGAAAGCATGAAATAGATCTCCTGCTGGCTACGATGGTGGATGCGTTCCACGAAGTCTCCGACCTCAATCTCACCGTGGACTGCCCGCCACAGGTAGAGACGAACGGGGAACTCATGCCGGTCACGGTGGATCCTCCGATCGAGAAGTTGACCCCGTTCCAGACCGAAATCGTGGCGCTCAATCTGATTAATAACGATCGCCGGCTGTGTCGTCTGCTGGCGCAGGAGGGCTCATGCGATCACGCGTACGTCATGCCCCGCCAAACGCGCCTGCGCGTGAATATCTTTGCGCAGCGGGGCAACATTTCGATCGCCATGAGAAAGCTGGAGAACCGCATCCCCTCGATTGACGAACTCAAGCTGCCGCTCATTTTCAAGCAGATCGCCCAGGAGAAGAACGGTCTGGTCCTCGTGACGGGACCCACCGGCGTCGGCAAGACGACCTCACTGGCCGCCTTGCTGAAGGAGATCAATACGACCCGCGCCGTGCACATCATTACATTGGAAGATCCGGTCGAGTTCGTACATGAGAAGATCAAAGCCACCATTAACCAGCGCGAATTGGCGAACGATTTCGACACTTACGCGAACGGCCTGCGCGCCGCGTTGCGCGCCGCGCCCAAGGTGATCCTGGTCGGCGAAATGCGGGACCGTGAAACGTTGGAGTTGGCGCTCAGAGCGTCGGAGACCGGCCATCTGGTCTTCAGCACCCTGCATACCATAGACGCGGCCCGCACCATCACCCGTATCATCGGCTTGTTCCCACCCGACGAAGAGCGCCATATCCGGCTCCGTCTGGCGGAGGCGCTGAAGTGGATCGTCGGACAACGGCTCCTTCCTAAGATCGGGGGCGGCCGTCTCGCGGTCCATGACGTCCTGATGACCAATCTCCGGCTCAGAGAGGTCATTACTCTGGGAGAGTCTGAAGGAAAAACCATCTACGAGATTCAGGAGGCGGGCACCCCGTTCGGCATGCAGACCTTCGATCGCGCGCTTATCCACGCCTATAATACGGGGCTCATTACGGAAGATGACGCGCTGCTGTACTCGACGCAACGGTCTGTCGTCCACCGCGGGATTGATGAGATCAAGAATGCGCGCGGTGAGAAGACCACCGACATTAACGGGTTGTCGCTGGACAAAGGCTACAAGGTCGCGAGGAAGAGATAGGCTATGGTTCTGACCTGCAGCGCCTGCTCTGCCAAGCTCTCGATCCCGGACAGCAAGATCCCGAAAACCGGCGCCTTCACCGTTGCCTGCCCGAAGTGCCAGCAAAAGATCCAGGTGACCGCCAAGCGACTGGAAGGGATCGCTTCACAGCCGTCGGCGGGACCGATCCCCGCAGATCCGGAGAGTGCCGTCGCAGCGGCGGGAGAGGAGGACGAGTCCCGCCGCCTGGCGATGGTCTGTGTGGACCAACTTCATGGGCAGATGAGGGTGAAGACCGCCCTTGCAGAGCTGGGCTATACTGTGCATATAGTGAACGATCCCAGGGAGGCCGTGGACCGCCTCTGGCAGAAGCCGTACGACCTGGTGATCGTCCATGAAGAATACGGAGGGGCCCCCGACCATAACAGCGTCTTAAAGACCATCCAGCCGATGCCCATGTCCGTCCGGCGATTCATGTATGTCGGATTGATCGGGAAGCAGTACCGGACGTTTGACCCCATGGCGGCATTTGTCAAGAGCGTGAACTTCGTGGTGGCTGATCAAGAACTTGGGAATCTTAAGACGATTGTGCAGGAAGCGGTCGCCGATAACGATCGGTTTTTCCGTGTCTTTCGTGAAACACTTCGCGAAGCGGGAAAGCTCTAACTCCCTACTCGCGGCTCCAGGTAGTGCCTGAATTCACACCCATCAAGGAGAACTCTGTGAAGCGGGCGCTCGTCAGCGTGTCGGACAAATCCGGCCTTCTTGAGTTCACCAAGGCGCTCTCGGAGCTTGGCTATGAGATTCTCTCGACCGGCGGCACCGCGAAGGTGCTGCGGGAAGCCGGCCTGACGGTCACGGACGTGGCGGCCTATACCGGGTCACCTGAAATCCTGGATGGACGAGTGAAGACCCTCCATCCCAAGATCCATGGGGCTCTCTTGGGACGGCGACAGGATCCCGCGCATGTGGCCGAAATGGCGAAGCACGGGATTAGTCCCATTGATCTGGTAGCAGTGAACCTGTATCCGTTTGAAGCCACCATCAACAAGCCCGGCTGCACCTTTGATCAGGCCATCGAAAACATTGACATCGGCGGCCCCTCGATGTTGCGGTCGGCCGCGAAAAATCATGCCGAGGTGATCGTCGTGGTGGACCCCGGTGATTATTCCAGGGTTCTGGATGCGCTGAAGAGCGACGGCCTGTCTGCAGCGATGCGGCGCGAACTGGCGCGCAAGGTGTTTCAGTACACGGCTCGCTACGATAGCATGATCGCCGGCTATCTCGAGGGCCAGCCCGCTGGCGCAGTTGTGAAGTTCCCGCCGCTCCTGACGCTGCAGTTTGAAAAGGCTCAAAATCTTCGATACGGGGAGAACCCGCACCAGCAAGGGGCATTCTATCGAGACCTCTCCGGGCGGGAGGCAGCGGTGGCGCGGGGCCGTCAGCTCCACGGCAAAGAGATGTCCTACAACAACTTCCTGGACGCGAATGCGGCGCTCGAGCTGGTGAAGGAGTATCAGACGCCCGCGGCCGTGATCGTCAAGCACAACAACCCGTGCGGGGCAGCCATCGCCGGAACCGCGCGCGAGGCCTATGTCCGCGCTCGCGAGACCGATCCGGTATCGGCGTTCGGCGGGGTCATCGCCTTCAATACGCCGGTGGATGTCACGGCGGCGAAGGAGCTGACCGCCACGTTTTTGGAAGTGGTCGTGGCGCCTGGGTTTGAGGCAACCGCATTGGCGGAACTGAAACGAAAGAAGGACCTGCGTCTGTTGGAAGTGGGCACCCTGGAGACGATTGACCGGAGGGGCCTTGATCTCATGGACATGAAAAAGATTGTCGGTGGCCTGATCCTTCAAGACCGCGATCTCGGCGCTATCCCCGACATCCGCGCCTTAAAAGTGGTTTCGAAGCGTGCTCCGACAGACGAAGAATACGAAGCCTTCGCGTTCAGCTGGAAGGTGTGCAAGCATGTCAAATCCAATGCGATTGTGTTTGCGCGACGCGACCGAACCATCGGAATCGGCGCCGGCCAGATGAGCCGGGTAGATTCGGTCAAACTGGCCACGATGAAGGCGGCTGCACCGCTCGCCGGTTGCGTGATGGCGTCGGACGCCTTCTTCCCCTTCCGGGACGGCATTGATGCTGCGGCGCAAGCCGGCATCACGGCGGTGATTCAACCGGGCGGCTCCATTCGGGATCAGGAAATCGTGCAGGCGGTGGATGAGCACAACATGGCCATGGTGCTCACCGGCATGCGGCACTTCCGCCATTAAGCGATAACAGCCACGACACCTCTCACGCTGAACCCTTCGCGCTCAGAATGACACATCATTGCCGTCCATGAAGGTTCTTATCGTTGGAGGCGGAGGCCGGGAGCACGCCATAGCCTGGAAAATCGCCCAGAGTCCTCAAGTGCAGAAACTTTTTTGCGCGCCGGGCAACGCCGGCATTGCGCGCGTGGCCGAGTGTATTCCAGTGGCGGCCGAGGATATTTCGGGTTTACGGGCTTTCGTCCAGGAGCAGCATGTCACACTGACGGTGGTGGGTCCCGAAGCGCCGCTGGCAGCCGGCATCGTGGATGAATTTCGCAAGCATCGGCTCCTGATCTTCGGTCCCCACAAAGCCGCTGCTCGGGTAGAGTCCAGTAAAGCCTTCTCCAAAGAACTGATGGTGCGACTGCGGATCCCCACCGCCGAGGCGGGTAGCTTCACCGCCCTGGGCCCGGCCCTCGACTATCTGGAGCGCCGGGAGGCGCCGATCGTGATTAAAGCGGACGGTCTGGCGCAGGGCAAAGGGGTGGTGGTCGCCGGCAGCCGTGTAGAGGCGCGGGAAGCCGCAACCGCCATGCTCGAGGGCAAGGCATTCGGCGAAGCGGGCGCTCGCATCGTGATTGAAGAGTTTCTCGACGGGGAAGAGATGACGGTCATGGCCTTCACCGATGGGAAGTCGGTGGTCCCGATGCTCCCCGCGCAAGATCATAAGCGTCTCAAGGATGGCGATACCGGACCCAATACCGGCGGGATGGGCGCCTATGCCCCGGCTCCCCTGGGGACGCCTCAGCTCATTGACCAGGTGCGACGCACGATTCTGGAGCCGGCGGTCGAGGGGATGGCGCAACTTGGCAGTCCGTTCCAAGGCGTTCTGTATGCCGGTCTCATGGTGGTGGCGGGGCAACCAAAAGTTTTGGAGTTCAATGCGCGCATGGGGGATCCCGAGACCCAGGTGGTCCTGCCGCTGCTGAAGAGCGATCTGGTGGATCTGCTGATGGCGGTGGTCGGGCACCGGCTGGATCAGAGTGCTGTGCAGTGGCATCCGCATGCCGCGGTCTGCATCGTCTTGGCGGCAGAAGGCTATCCAGGGGCGGTCACCAAGGGCGCGCAGATTCACGGTCTCGATGAGACTGATCAGGGAACAACGGATGATCTGATGGTCTTTCAGGGCGGCACCGAACTGCAATCGGCTGGATCATCTGAGGTGGGCGCGGGAGGGGGGCTTACTAGCGGGGCCCCGTCCCGTTTAGTGGGCGCGGGAGGGGGGCTGCCTAGCGGGGCCCCCTCCCGTTTCGTGGGCGCGGGAGAGGGGCTGCCTAGCGGGGCCCCCTCACGTTTAATTGTGACGGCCGGCGGCCGGGTCCTCGGCGTGACTGGTATGGGGAAAGACTTTGCGGCAGCCCGGGCGCGTGCGTATGCCGGCGTGAAGCAGATTCGCTTTGCCGGCATGCAGTACCGTCACGATATCGGCGCACGGGCGATGCTTCACCTGAAGCGCAATGGTATATAATACGACCGAGCAAAAGCGAGGACTTGATGGCTGGACGTAGCGAGGACAAAACGAAGCCGCGGGTTGGCATCTACCTGGGCAGCGCGTCCGACGCGCCGGTCATGGAAGAGGCGCGTAAAACGCTCCGAGAACTCGGGATCCCGTGCGAGATGGCGGTAGCATCGGCGCATCGCTCGCCGCTGCGCGCACACCAGCTCGCTCTTACGGCTGAGGAGCGGGGGCTTGAAGCGATTATTGTGGGAGCCGGGGGCGCGGCGCATTTAGCCGGCGTCATGGCGGCGAACTCCATTCTACCGGTCATCGGAGTTCCCCTCGACAGCTCGGCGCTGAAGGGCCTCGATGCGCTGCTGGCGACGGTCCAGATGCCCGGGGGCATTCCGGTAGCGACCATGGCAATCGGCAAGGCCGGCGCAAAAAATGCTGCCATCTTGGCCGCGCAGATCCTCGCGCGAAAAGATTCTACCCTCGCGGAGCGCCTGCATAAGCAGAGAAAGACCATGGCAGAAGCGGTGGAAACGTCGTCAAAGGATGTGGAGGCTGGATAGTGAGCCTGATGATCCAGCCTATGACGGGAGCCGCGCTGCAGCAGGCGGCCTGGATCATTCGAGGTGGCGGTATCATCGCCTTTCCGACCGAGACCTTCTACGCGCTGGGCGCCACTCCTTTTGACGCTTCCGCCGTGGGCCGCATCTTCGAGCTCAAAGGACGGTCCCCCACGTCAAGCCCGATTCTGGTACTGATCCGTCATCGCGCGGATCTTGAGAATTTGGTTTCGGATATCACAACGTCCGCGGAACTGCTCATGAACGCCTGTTGGCCCGGTCCATTGACGCTGGTGTTTCGAGCGTCTTCCAAAATACCGCTGCTCCTGACTGCGGGCACGGCCACCATCGGCGTCCGCTTCTCGGCGTCTGTCCCGCTGCAACAAGTCCTCACCGCCGTAGAAGGGCCGCTGACCGGCACCAGCGCGAACCGCTCCGGGGCTCCTTCCGCTGCGACGGCTCAAGAAGTTGAAGCCGCTCTCGGCCCCCGCTTGGATCTGATTCTGGACGGCGGTCCCACCGCCGGCGGCCTCCCCAGCACCGTCGTGGATACCACGGTGGCGCCCCCCCGGTTGATCCGGGAGGGGGTCCTTCCAAAGACCAGATTGCTCTCGGTCATCGGAGCATTGGCGGCGTAATGGTCTTCGCAGACCTCCGTTCGCTGACGAATCGGATTTTCCACCGCATCCGGCTAACGACGAAGCTGGTGATAATGATGCTGGCGCTGCTGGCCCTCTCCCTCACGGCCTCCGTGATTCTGTCGCATATGGCGCAACAGGCGTTGCTGCAGGATATTGAAGAGAGCATCAATGATCTGTCGAACGCGACCGCGGTAAGCCTCGAGCAGCTCTCCGGCGAACCGGACGCCGGTCAATTACAAAAGCTCTTGGGCCGTTTGATCAGAAAAGGTGTGAAGGAGATCAAGCTCCTGGACGTGGAGAAGGAAGTAGTCGCCACGTCTCCGCCGCCCCCCAGCGGCCGCAAGATGGAGAGCACGTTGATTAGGGGCGGCCACCGAGAGTACAACGTGACGGCGCCGCTCGTGGACGGGACGGAGGTCCTGGGATATATCCATGTGACTTTCACCCTGGATGATCTGGCACAGGTGAACAAAGCGACCTTATATAAGCGCGTGGCCGTCACCCTGCTCATCTTTTCACTGGGAATTGTGGCGTCGTTGTATCTGGCACGCAAATACACACAACCGTTGCACGGAGTGGTGGAAGCGGCGAAGCGGGTGGCCGCCGGCGATCTCACCAAGACCATTGAGGTAGAAGGTGCGGATGAGATCGCCGAGTTGACGCAGAGCTTTAACGAAATGGTTGAGAAGCTGCGGCAGCACCGTGAGTTGGAGGAGCGGTTGCGCGAGGCGGAACGGCTCTCCGCCGTCGGCAAACTCGCCTCCGGGATTGCGCATGAGATCCGGAATCCTTTGAACTTCATCAGCCTCAGCATTGATCACATTCGAAGCCGGTTGAGCGCCAGCCGGGCAACGGAAATGGCGGAGACACAGACGCTCATGGCGAACATTAAAGACGAAATCTATCGCCTCAATACAATGGTCGAGAACTTCCTCACGGTGGGCAAGCCGTTGGCTCTCAGGAAGACCGAGGTGGATCTGACCGCGTTGGTGCGCGATGTAATCGGGTTGGCCCATCAAAAGGCGCTGGAGCAAGGCGTAGACGTCTGCCTGAAGGATGACGCGCCGGTTCCGCGGCTGCAGGTGGACCCGGCGCAGGTCAAGACCTGTCTCATGAACGTGGTCCTGAACGCGATCCAGGCGATGCCCGGCGGCGGGCGGCTTGAAGTTGGACTGATCTACCGCGCAGGCCCGGCGGACGGCGACAGCCCACAAGGCTCCGCCGGGACGATTGAGGTGTCCGTCGCGGATACCGGCCAGGGGATCGGTGAGGAAGAGCTTGGAAAGATTTTTACTCCTTACTTCACGACGAAGAAGCTGGGAATCGGGTTGGGACTCGCTATCACAAAGAAGATTGTGCAAGAGCATCACGGCAGCATTACGGTTCAAAGCCAAGCTCAGGACGGCACCATCGTGACCATCAGTTTCCCGGTGGACGAGGTGCGCGAGGTCGCGGTATGACGGCTGGCTGCATCCTGGCAGTGGATGATGAGAAATCCCAGCGCGATATCCTTACGGTGATCCTCGAGGGCGAGGGCTATACCGTCGAAACCGCCTCCAATGTCTCACAGGCGGTCAGCCTTTATCGGAGCCAGCCGGTTGATCTTGTCTTGACTGATCTGTCGATGCCTGAACGGGATGGTCTGGCCCTGCTGGACGATCTGATAAGGTTTGATCCCGACGTGATCGTCGTCCTGATTACGGCCCACGGCACGGTCGGATCGGCTGTGGAGGCGATGAAGAAGGGCGCGTTTGACTACCTCGAAAAGCCGTTGGATCGGGAGGAGCTGCTCATTACCGTCGCCCGTGCCTTCGAAAAGTTGAACCTGGTCAAGGAGAATCGCCGTCTTCGGCAGCAGCTACACGAGAAGTTCAAGATCGAGCAGATCCTCGGTCACCACCCGCTCATGCAGGAGGTGTTCCGGGTGATCCGCAAGGTCGCGCCCAGCCAGGCCACTGTGCTGACCACTGGCGAGAGCGGCACGGGGAAGGAACTGGTGGCCCGCGCGCTGCATGCTGAGTCAGGTCGCAAGGACCGGCCCTTTCGCGCGCTGAACTGTGCGGCGATCCCGGAAACCCTGATTGAAAGCGAACTCTTCGGGTATGAGAAGGGCGCGTTTACCGGCGCTCAGGGGCGGCATATCGGTCTGTTTGAAGCCGTGGATCAAGGGACGCTGTTTCTGGACGAGATCGGGGACTTAAGCCTGGCGCTGCAGGCGAAACTGCTTCGAGTGCTGCAGGAGAAAGAAATCCGCCGCATCGGCGGCCGAGAGGACATCAAAGTAGACGTGCGCGTCGTGGCCGCGACGAATCGCAAACTCGCCACTGCCATCAAACAGGGGAGCTTTCGCGAAGATTTATTCTACCGGCTGAACGTCGTGTCGATCAATTTGCCTCCGCTTCGGGATCGGGTGACCGACATCCCGGAACTCCTGGAGCATTTCCTCAAGAAATTCGGCGCAGAGTCCGGCAAGACGATCCAAGGCGTCACGCACCAGGCGTTGCGGGTGCTGATGGAATATCCCTGGCCGGGCAATGTCCGTGAGCTGGAGTCCGTGATCGAGCGCGCCATGCTGCTGTGCGAACACGAGCGGATTGATGTGGCGGATTTTCCCGCAGAGCTGCGATCCAGTCCCACGTTGCTCGACCGCACGGACTTTGATCTGCCGAACGAGGGGTTCTCGCTGGAGGAGTTCGAACGGCAGCTTTTGGAGAAAGCGATGGTCCGGAGTAACGGCGTCATTGCCAAGGCCGCCAAGATGCTGGGGCTGTCATACAAGACGATGCAATACCGATTGGAGAAGTTTCAGCTCGGCCGGGGAGCCATCAGCCGAGCTGTCCCGGCGGAAGGGCCTGAGGAGCACAACCAACAGGGAGGGTGAAGGCATGATGGGGAAAGCGGGACACATGGTCGGAACGATCGCTCTTGTGGGACTGCTCACCGGACTGGCCGGCTGTGACTGGTGGCCGCCGGCTCTTCAGGAACGCATCGGGCAGCAGGAAGCGGAGTTGAAAGCGCTTCAGGCTGATAAGGTGCGGATGCAGACAAAGGTGACGGAGCTGACCAGGACTGTTGAAGAGATGACGGCACAGACGGTGCAGATGCAGCAGACCAACAACGAGTTAAAGATGCAAGTGGACCAACTCAGGGCGGCATTAGCTGAAGCCGACGCTAGGGCGAAGGCGAAATCTGCCCCGAAGACCTTTTCGCCGATGAAGCGAAAACGCTAAAGGCTGAGTCATGAGCCGGATGAGGAGGAGGACGAAGAGGACGATCCCGGTGTAGAGCTCTCGCTTGAGGACGACGATGTGGTCGAAGAAGACGGAGTTGAAGGGGACGCTTTGGTATCGCCCCCTGCCGCCGTCGACTCTTTCTTCGTTTCAGGTGAGTTTTTCGTCGTTTCAGCAGAACTGCCTGCTTTCTCCTGGGTGGCGGGCGGCTTCATCTTGTCGGAATAGTCGGTGACGTACCAGCCGGCTCCTTTGAAGCTGATCGCGGATGCCGAAATCAATTTCGTGACCGGAAGCGCGCACACCGGACAGGTGGTGATCGGCGCGTCGCTGAATTTCTGCTTCACTTCGAAGCGGTGTCCCGCTTCGCATCCGTACTCATAGATCGGCATGCGTATACCCCGTTACCTATCACGTAGTCTTTATCGTGCGCGTGGTCAAGCCCGAGCGGCAAAATTCAGGACAGCCGGAGTACCGCCGCTTCGATCCGCTCCAAGCCATCGGCGATCTTCTGCATGGAGGTGGCGTAGGAGAAGCGGAGATAGTCCGGGGCGCCGAAGGCCTCTCCCGGCACTGTAGCCACTTTGGCTTCCTTAAGCAAATAACTGGCGAGCTTGGAGGACGAGCTGATCGGACCATCCGGCGAGCCGCGGCCGATCAGGCCGGCGACGTGCGGAAAGGCGTAAAAGGCCCCCGCGGGCGTTGCGCAGTGTATGCCGGGAATTTTGTTCAGGCGCTCCACCATGAAACGGCGGCGCTTATCGAACTCCGCCACCATTGCCGTGATGAACGCATCGTCGCCCTCTAGCGCCGTGACGGCCGCCTTCTGTGCGATGGAATTCGGATTGGATGTGCTTTGGCTTTGCACGGTGCCCATGGCCGCGATCAGCGCCTTCGGCCCAGCGGCATAACCGATCCGCCAGCCGGTCATCGAATAGGCCTTAGACACCCCGTTTACCACGATCGTTTGGGCTTGCACGTCGGGGCCCAAAGAGGCGATGCTGATGTGCTCCGCATCATCGTAGATGATTTTTTCGTAGATCTCGTCCGAGATAATCAGGAATCCGTGACGGAGGGCAACTGCCGCGACGGCTTCCAAGGTCCGACGCGCGTAGACGGCACCGGTCGGATTGCCGGGGCTGTTCACGATCACCGCCTTGGTGCGGGGCGTCACGTGCTGTTCCAGCAGCTTCTGATTCAATTGGAAGCCGCTCTCCTCCGTCGTCGTCACCAGAATGGGCGTGGCGTCATTGAGGACCACTTGATCCGGATAGGACACCCAGTACGGAGAGGGAATGATCACCTCATCGCCGGCCTCGAACAAGGCCTGCGCAATGTTATAGAGCGTATGCTTGGCGCCGCAGGAGATCAGGATTTGTGATTTCTCATAGGTGAGCTGCTGGTCCCGGCGCAGCTTGTCAACCACGGCTTGCTTGAGTTCCTCAATCCCCCCCGTCGCCGTGTATTTCGTGAAACCGTTTCGGATGGCCGCAATCCCGGCTTCCTTGACCGGGGCCGGCGTATCGAAGTCCGGCTCTCCCGAGGCGAAATCAACCATGTCCAGTCCGCGCGCGGCCATCGCTTTCGCGTCGGCGGCAATGCTGAGCGTGGGGGACGGGGAGACTTGGCTGACTCGTTTGGCGAGCTTCATCGAGAAGAGCTTTTAAACTTGGCGACGACCCGTCGTGCCACTTCAGGGGGAAGCAAATCTTTCAGATTTCCTCCATGGCGAGCCACCTCCTTGATAATGGTCGAGGTGAGATAGATGTATTCTTGGCTCGGCATAAGGAATACCGTCTCCGAGCTCTCATCGAGATTCCGGTTCATCAGCGCCACCTGCAGTTCAAACTCAAAATCCGACACCGCACGAAGCCCCCGAATGATCGCATGGGCGCCTCGCGCTCGCACAAATTCAACCAAGAGTCCGTGGAACGGTTCGACTTCAACCTGCGAGAGCTCCTTGGTGACCATCCGCACCATGTCGACCCGCTCATCGAGATCGAAGACCGGATGCTTTTGGGGATTGAGGGCGACCGCGACATAGACCTTATCAAAAAGGTGCAAGCTCCGCTTGATGAGGTCAACATGACCGTTCGTGACCGGATCAAATGTCCCCGGATAGACGCCGATTCTCATTCGCGGTCCTTTGGTTGCACAGGTCGATAGATGGAGAGAAGAGTATCGCCGTACCGATGGGATTTGACGAAGGTCAGACGACCGATCAGGCTCGGGAGCGAGTACTTATGGAAATGCTCGATAACCACTACTCCGTTAGGAACGATGATATCACCGGCCCCTAGGGTTGGCAATATGTTTTCCCCCTCGCCGGTATGGTAGGGCGGGTCTAGAAACACCAGATCGTAGGGCTGGAGGAGGGACTGTTTCAGAAAGCGGGACGTCGCCACCGATTGCACAACCGCCTGGTCAGCGTAACCGCAGCGCTGGAGATTCGCTTTCAAAAGACGGCAATTCGCAGGGCTTGATTCCACAAAGGTCACATGCGACGCTCCCCGGCTGAGCGCTTCAATGCCGATGAGCCCGGTCCCCGCATAGAGATCCAGAAAACGGGCGCCGGGAACGCGCTCGGCCAGAATATTAAAGAGCGCCTGTTTGACCTTACCCGCTGTGGGCCGGACCCCTTTCTGAGTCGGCGCGGCCAACCGACGTCCGCGTAATGTGCCGCCCAGAATTCGCATTGCTAGCCCACATTAACGGGTTTGCGGCCATTTTGACAATCGAAAATCTGCTTGACTATAATGTCGCCACGCTCGTATGGTGGCCTCGCCGATGGCACTGCCTAAATTATCTTCCGAACGAAAACATACGGTTACACTGACGACGTTCCCCATGCTTTTACCCTCCGTGCCCCCTTGGGTGTCACAAAGGCCCGTCAGGTCTGTAAGGGCATATTCAACGAACCCGGACGGAGCGTACGATGGGAATCGACGCGTGGCCCGAGGACGAACGCCCGCGGGAACGACTCGTTCGTTACGGCGCCGACAGCTTGACGGAAGGCCAACTTCTTGCGATCTTGCTGGGGACGGGGCATGCTGGAGGAACAGCGTTAGATCTTGGGGTTTTGTTATTGAACCGATGCGAGGGATTGGGCGGCCTGGATCGGCAAGGAATACGGGACCTATGCGCCGTCCCAGGAATCGGGCCGGCAAAGGCTGCTGTCGTCAAGGCGGCGCTGGAGATCGGCAAACGAGCCATGGCTGCGCCTTTGACCACCGGCCGGCGGGTAAACTCAAGTCACGATATCTTCCGGCACTATCATCCCTTGATGCGAGGCCTTCGGCGTGAAATCTTCAAAGTGATTTTGTTGGACGGCAAGAATGCGATCATCAAGGATGTCACGGTGTCGGAAGGGAGCCTCACCCTCAGCATCGTCCATCCACGCGAGGCGTTTGCACCCGCAGTCCGGGAATCAGCCGCAGCCGTGATCTTTGTCCACAATCATCCAAGCGGCGACCCCGAAGCCAGTGCGGAGGACCGGGCGCTGACCGATCGGCTCGTATCTGCCGGTGAGATTATGGGAATACGGGTCCTGGACCACATTATTATCGGGGACCCTCGGTACACGAGCTTTGCGGACCACGGATGGTTACGGCCGTAGGACATAGGGAGGAAAGGCGCAATGCCTGCACAGAAAAAACAAGGCCGCGCAAGGGGCCACACGACCGCGAAAAAGCCTGCGCCTGCGTCAAAGGTGAGCAAAGGAGCCACGCCGTCGAAGACCCAACGAGCCGAGCATGTGCCCGCAGCGAAGTACGCCGGAGATCTCGCCACCCAAATAAAGCGTCTGGCTGCGGACATGGACGCCCTCAAAGCGGAAATGCGTAAACGTCCTGGCGGAGGCAACAGCGAGGCGGCGCCGCGTCGCGACACGGATAAAATTGTCGCTGATCGTCTCGCGCGGCTGGACGAAAAAATCGAATCGCTGTGGGGTCGGGTCGCGGATCTTGAGGAACATTTCGAAGGAGAAGGAGGAGCAGGGCGCAACCGGGAGCCTGATTTTGACGAAACTCCCGACCGGGATTTTTACGAGCATTAGGTCGTCGGCCAATTTGGAGTCCTCCGTTTTCATTCTGGGCCATTCCGTCTGAACGCCCCTCTTCCCCGCTCGCCTGTGGTCAGGTATAAATACCTAATCATGTTCCGTTGACTCGATGAAAGGGCCTGTGGTACCGTGAACCATCATGCGGGCAGCCTATATACCGGATTTCAGACAGTTTTGCGCTCTGGCGGAGGACGGCAACCTGATCCCGGTGTTCCGGGAAGTCCTGGCCGATTTTGAGACTCCGGTCTCGGCGTTCGCCAAGATTGATCAGGGTCCCTGCGCCTACCTTTTAGAGAGCGTGGAGGGAGGGGAAAAGTGGGGCCGCTACTCGTTTCTTGGCAGCGGTTCCCCCATCCTCATCCAAGGCAGCGATCGAGAACTGGTGCTGAGTGGAAGATCCCGCCGCCGAAAGATTCTTCTGCGGGGTGATGTCCTCGGTGGCCTGCGTGCGATCATGGCGGAGTATCGCCCGGTTCAGGTCCCCGGTTTGCCGCGGTTCTGTGGCGGGGCAGTCGGATACCTCAGCTATGACATTGTCCGGCAGTTCGAGCGCCTCCCATCAATCCAGAAAGATCTGCTCAAGTTCCCTGAAGTGAGCTTTCTGCTGACCGACACGCTGTTGATCTTTGACAACGTTGCCCAAACGATCAAAGTGGTCGCCAATGCGCGGCTGGGGAAGGGGGGACTGAAGAAGGCTTATGATGACGCGGTTCACCGGATTGATGCCACGATTAAACGCCTGCGCAGCGCGCGCGTCCGCAGAGGCGTGCAGGCCCGCTCCCGACGCCCTCGACGGCCAGCTGCCTTTACCTCGAATCTGAGCAAGGCCGATTTCGAAAAGATGGTCGTGCAGACGAAGCAATACATCAAGGCCGGGGACATCTTCCAAGGTGTCATCTCCCAGCGCTGGGAGGCGGCGATCGCCGCCCGGCCTTTCGATATCTACCGCGCGCTCCGGGTGATCAATCCTTCACCGTACATGTTTTATCTTCGCTTTCCTGAAGTGGAGCTGGTGGGGGCATCCCCCGAAGTGCTGGTTCGTTGTGAGGATGGGGTGGTGCAGCTCCGGCCGATCGCCGGAACACGCCATCGTGGCAGTAGCGAGGAGCAGGACCGCGCGCTGCGCGAGGAGTTAATTGCCAACGCCAAAGAGCGGGCCGAGCACGTGATGCTGGTGGATCTGGGACGAAATGACGTCGGGCGGGTGGCGACTCCCGGCACCGTGCGAGTGAAGGAGTTCATGGTCGTGGAGCAATACTCCCATGTCATGCATCTGGTCTCCCAGGTGGAAGGCACACTGCAGCGCGGAAGGGACTCGTATGACGTGTTACGCGCGTGTTTTCCGGCCGGCACCGTCTCCGGTGCGCCGAAGATCCGCGCCATGGAGATCATCGAAGAACTGGAACCGTCCCGCCGCGGACCCTATGCGGGGGCGGTGGGCTACTTCGGCTTCTCGGGAAATATGGACACGTGCATCAACATTCGGACCATCGTGATCAAAGGCCGCCAGGCGTACATTCAAGCCGGTGCGGGGATCGTCGCCGATTCCGATCCCGAGGCCGAGTACCAGGAGACGTGCAACAAGGCCAAAGCCATGATGCGCGCCATCGAGATGGCTGAGGCCGGTCTGGAGTGATCTGTGCTATTGGTCATCGACAATTACGACTCGTTCACCTACAACCTGGTCCAATATCTCGGCGAGCTCGGCCAGGAGCTTCGGGTCGTGCGCAATGACGCCATTACGGTTGATGAGATTGTCGCGCTCAAGATGGAGCGGAGTGTCATCTCCCCGGGCCCCTGTACCCCAAAGGAAGCCGGCATTTCGGTCGAAACGATCAAACGCCTGGCGGGGACCATCCCGATTCTGGGCGTCTGCCTCGGCCATCAAAGCATCGGCGAAGCATTCGGCGGCGAGGTGGT